>Ga0316191_10000245_pt1 | contig 33405 bp, 29 predicted proteins | sample Eddworburr2cm_MG_FD_204928 | JGI IMG/M metagenome (GOLD analysis project Ga0316191, IMG submission 204928) | Coastal sediment microbial communities from Maine, United States - Eddy worm burrow 2 cm | ecosystem: Environmental > Aquatic > Marine > Coastal > Sediment | place: USA: Maine...
AACCTGGCCCACTCGGCCGGCGTGAAGGAAAGGGCCGAAAGCATGTTTACCGGAGAAAAGATTAACTGGACCGAAGACCGGGCCGTCCTGCACATCGCCCTGCGTAACCGCTCCAGTAAACCCATCATGGTGGACGGCATCGACGTGATGCCCGCCGTCAATGACGTGCTGGGCCAAATGAAACGCTTCACCGAACGGGTACGTAACGGGGACTGGAAAGGCGCGACCGGCAAAGCCATCACTGACGTCATCAATATCGGCATCGGCGGATCTGACCTCGGGCCACTCATGGTATGCAGCGCGCTGCAGCACTATGCCGACGGACCGGCCGTCCACTTTGTTTCCAATGTCGACGGCACGGACATCGCTGAAACGCTGAAAGTGGTGAATCCCGAAACCACCCTGATTCTGGTGGCGTCGAAAACGTTCACCACGCAGGAAACCATGACCAATGCACAGACCGCCCGGAGTTGGCTGGTTGACGCGCTGGGTGTTGACGCAGTGGCCCGTCATTTTGCGGCTCTTTCGACCAATGCCGCCGCCGTTCAGGAATTTGGCATCGATACGGCCAACATGTTCGGTTTCTGGGATTTCGTGGGTGGCCGCTATTCCTTATGGTCGGCGATTGGCACGTCCATTGCGCTGCGGATTGGTTTTGAGAACTTTGAAGCTCTGCTCGATGGCGCCCACGCCATGGACCAGCATTTCCTGCACAGCGCCCCTGAGGAGAATCTACCGCTGACGCTGGCCCTGCTGGGCATCTGGTACAACAATTTCTTTGGCGCTCAAACCCACGCCCTGCTGCCCTATGACCAGTACCTGAGCCGTTTCGCCGCTTATTTCCAACAGGGTGACATGGAAAGCAATGGCAAAACCGTGGACCGGAATGGCCAGAGAGTGGACTACCAAACCGGTCCGATCATCTGGGGCGAGCCCGGCACCAACGGCCAGCATGCGTTCTACCAGCTGATCCACCAGGGCACCAAGCTTATTCCCTGCGACTTTATCGGCTTTGTTAACAGCCTGAATCCGGTGGGAGACCACCACTCCAAGCTGATGGCCAATTTCTTTGCGCAAACCGAAGCGCTCGCCTTTGGCCTCCCGGCGGAGACCGTGGAACAGGAGCTCCGGGCCGGCGGGGCTTCCGAGGAGCAGGTTGCATTGCTTACAGCCCACAAGTCTTTCGAAGGTAACAGGCCAAGCAACAGTTTGTTGATCGACCGCCTGACGCCCCGGACGCTGGGCTCACTGATTGCACTCTATGAGCACAAAATTTTCGCACAGGGCGTAATATGGAACATTAACAGCTATGATCAATGGGGGGTTGAACTCGGAAAAGTGCTGGCGAAAGCCATTCTTCCCGAGTTGATACAAGGCACTCCCGGTAAGCATGATTGCTCTACCAGGGGTTTGATCTCCCACTACATTTCGAGGCAGCAGGCCCAGGAAAAATGACAATTCGCACCAGTTTCGAACAAGACGCAGCGGCTGTATTCAAAGCCATGACTAACCCGGAGTTTCTCGTTGACAGGAACCTCGCCCTGGGAGAAATCAGCGCCGAATATGAAGTATCCGAAGACAAGAACAGCACGACATTAACGGCCGTTCGGGAAGTCCGCCGCGACCTGCCGGGGGTTCTTGGCAAGCTATTCGACCCGATCAACGTGATGGACATGATCGAAAACTGGCAGGCCGAAGGGGATGGCTGGAAAGGCGAATGGTCCCTGCAAATCCGGGAGCAACCCGTCACCGTTACCGGGCAGTTTGAACTGGTGCCTTCTGACACCGGCTGCACGTACAGCGTGTCGCACCGGGTCAAGGCCAGGATGCCTTTCGTTTCGGGTCAGATCGAAAAGTACGTCAGGACCCAGACCGCCAGGGGCGCCACGGACGAACTGGAGTACCTCCGGAAGTACCTGGACTGAATTCATGTACCTGGGCTGGCCTATCCCCAACCCCGGCTGCCAGGTTCCGAAAGACCTGGGCCCGATTACCTGTCTCGGGGACGAAGAACCCACCGGTATCCCCGAACTGGGCCCCGAACGTCTTGAAACCATCTGGAATCTTGTTGAGCAGCTGTACCGGTCCGGTGCGCACCCTGCCATACAGGTGTGTATCCGCCACAACGGCCGCCGGGTTCTTCACCGCGGTATTGGCCACGCCTCTGGAAACGGACCTGGAGACCCGCCCGGGAGCACCCCTGTTCCGCTGACCCTCGATACACCAATCAACCTTTTTTCGGCTGCCAAGGCCGTCAGCGCCATGGTCATACACAAGCTGGACGAAGAGAACACCCTTCGATTAGACGACCGGGTTTGCGATTACATTCCCGAGTTCTCAAGCCGTGGAAAACACCGCATTACCTTGCGTCATGTACTGGCCCACCGCGCCGGCGTCCCGAATCTGCCCCCCGAGGCACTGAACATCGAAACGCTCAGTGATTCCGCCAAAGTGGTGGACTATCTGTGCGAGGCAAAACTGGCTTCACGTCCCGGCCGTGCACTGGCGTATCACGCGGTGACGGGGGGCTATATTCTCGCTGAAGTCGTCAAGCGCGCAGCCAGTAAAGACATGCGTGAATTGATGGAGGAGAAAATCTCCCGCCCGATGGGGCTTGAGTGGCTCGGTTGCGGTGTTCGGCCTGACCAGGTGGATGCCGTGGCGAAAAATGCGCTAACCGGATTTCCGGTGCTGCCGCCGATGAAGCAACTCCTGAAACGGGCCCTGGGGTTCAATCTGAAAGAAGTGGTTCGGCTGTCCAACGACCCCCGCTTCCTGTGCAGCATCATTCCAGCCGCCAATGTGTGTACAACGGCCGATGAAATAGCCCGTTTCTACGAATGCCTGCTCAGAAGCGGCGAATGGCAGGGCCAACAGGTCTTCGAGCCCCGGACCGTGCGCCATGCCACTGCCGAACAAAGTTTCTGGGAGTTCGACCTGACCCTTGGTTTTCCGGTGCGCTACAGCCTGGGCTTCATGCTGGGGAATTCACTTTACGGCTTGCTGGGCGGCGATAATCCACATGCCTTTGGCCATGTTGGTTTATTTAATATCTTCACCTGGGCGGATCCCGAGCGCGGCATTTCCGTCGCCATCCTGACCACGGGCAAAGCCATCATGAGCCCTCATGTCATTCCGCTGGTACAGTTGATCAACGAGATCAACCGTACGTTCAGCCGTGAGCACGCCGAAGCACCCTCAGAGATTTTCCGCAAACCCGGCTGAAACAAAGCGCAAACCCTTGTCCAACGTCACTTTCCTCTCGAATTTTCCATGCTAGATTGACCGGGTATTGCTCCGGCATGACCGAATTTTACGGGAGGAAACACCATGGCGTTCAATCTCAGGAATCGCAGCTTCCTGAAGCTGATCGATTTTTCAAAAAGGGACCTGACCTATATCCTGGACCTGGCTCGCGACCTGAAAAGGGCCAAGTACGCGGGTAACGAAATTCAGCTCCTGCGAGGGAAAAACATTGCGCTGATCTTTGAAAAAGCTTCCACCCGCACACGCTGTGCCTTTGAAGTCGCGGCCTATGACCAGGGCGCCAATGTCACCTACCTGGACCCGACGGGTTCACACATGGGCACCAAGGAGTCCGTCAAGGACACGGCCCGCGTGCTTGGGCGGATGTACGACGCCATCGAATACCGCGGCTTCAGCCAGCACATCGTTGAAGAGCTGGCTGAATATTCCGGCGTGCCCGTGTTTAACGGCCTCACAGACGAATTCCACCCGACGCAGATGTGCGCCGACCTGATGACGATGCGCGAATTCATGCCGCAGCCCTGGCATGACTTCTGCTACGCCTACGTGGGGGATGCCCGGTCGAATATGGGGAACTCGCTGATGATCGCCGGTTGCCTGATGGGCATGGACGTTCGTATCGCGGCACCCCGCCACCTCTGGCCGGATGACGAATTACTCGAATATGCCCGCGGACTTGAAGTCTTGAACAAGGGCAAGCTGACCCTGACCGAAGATCCGGCCGAGGCTGTGAACGGAGTGCAGTTTATTCATACCGACGTCTGGGTTTCCATGGGCGAACCCCCGGAGACCTGGGGAGAACGCATCAAACTGCTCAAGCCCTACCAGGTCAACGCAGACCTGATGGCCGCCAGCGGCAATCCCAGGGTGCGGTTCATGCACTGTCTGCCTGCCTTCCACAATCTGGAAACCCAGGTGGGGTGTGACATCCATGAGAAATTCGGTATTGATGCGATGGAAGTCACCGAGGAGGTCTTTGAATCCCCGGCCGGCATCCAGTTTGAACAGGCAGAAAACCGGGTGCATTCCATTAAGGCCCTGTTGGTAGCCACCCTGGGCAGCCAGTAATGCGAGTCGTAGTGGCCCTGGGCGGTAATGCCCTGTTACAGCGTGGACAGGAGTTGAACGCTGAAAACCAGCGCGAAAATATTCGCGTTGCTGCTGCGGAACTGGCCGTTGTGCACCAGGACCACCAACTCATCATCGCACATGGGAACGGACCTCAGGTCGGCTTGCTAGCCCTGATGGATGCGCAATACACGGCTGTAGACCCCTACCCGCTGGATGTACTCGGCGCAGAAACGGTCGGCATGATCGGCTACATGATAGAACAGGAACTGGGCAACATCATTCCTTACGACGATCACATCGTGACCGTACTGACCCAGGTCCTGGTCGATCCGGATGACCCGGCCTTTCAGAATCCAACCAAACCCGTGGGACCCATCTACGACCCCACCGAAGCCAGGCGCCTGGAAACAGAAAAAGGCTGGACCCTGGTACCCGACGGCGCATATTTCCGCCGCGCCGTTCCCTCTCCCATGCCACAGCGAATCATCGAGATCAGCGCCATCCGGATGCTGGTGGACAGCGGCGTGGTCGTGATTTGCGCAGGCGGCGGCGGCATTCCCACCGCCTACGACAAAGATCGAAAACTGTATGGTGTGGAAGCCGTTATCGACAAGGACCTGGCCAGCGGTCTGCTGGCTAAAAGCCTGGATGCCGAAATGTTCGTCATGTTGACAGACGTACCCAATGTCTTTGTTGACTATGGCAGCAGAAATCAGAGACCGGTGAAAGCCGCCCATCCCGCTGCACTCATGGCAGTGGATTTCGCTGCGGGCTCAATGGGACCGAAAGTCGAGGGTGCCTGCCGATTCGTAAAGGAAACCGGCGGCAAAAGCGCCATCGGCCAGTTATCCGACCTGATTGCGATTATGGAGGGCAACGCGGGCACCCTGATTTCCAACGAGGTGCATGGGATTGTCTATGGCGAGTGACTGAAAAACTCCACCACGCCGGTTTCCAGGGAGTATTCGGCACCTACAATCAATAAGCCCCGATCCTCCACCAGTTGTTTCAGTATGTCAGAACCCTGCCGCAACTGATCCACTGATGCCCGGATATTGGCCCGCACAGAAGCCTCCAGTAATGCCTCGGGGTCATCCCCTATATCCGAATCCAGCAACGAATCCACCGATGGGCTGATCCTGCCCACAATTGAGCGGAGATTCTTCGAACGGGTTTCTACGGGATACTGCAGCTGTTCCAGCGTGGCAATCACGGCGCCACATTGGGTGTGCCCGAGTACGACAACCAGCCGGCAGCCAAACTTATCTGCAGCAAATTCAACGCTGCCAATCTGGGAGGGCGCCACAACATTCCCCGCCACCCGGATGACGAACAGGTCACCCAGGCCCTGGTCAAAGACGATTTCTGCCGGTACCCGGGAGTCCGAACAACCCAGGATGATCGCAAAAGGCTCCTGGTCGCCGACCAATGTACTGCGCCTGGCCGGGCTCGAGAGTATCTCGCTGTTGAGGTTACCCTCGACAAACCTGCGATTCCCGTCTTTCAATCGATCAAGTGCTGATCCTGCAGTAACCATGCTTCACCCGGTTGATTCCAATCGTGAATAGTCTACCAGCATTATGGCTAACGCAGATCATGTGAGCATCGCCTGCGCAGCAGTAAAATTCTGGCATCCAGGCCGATGTTTAGATTGAGGTTTAGACAAATGAACGACAACCACAGCATGCCCATCACGCGAAAGGCGTTGTTCGCAAATCGAGTGAAACTGATGGGCACCGAAGCTGCTTTCGGCTTCGGGTCCCGCATCATCGATGTCGAAAAAGCCGACCAGGAGCGGGTCATCCGCTGCAACCTGGGACAGCCCGATTTTCCGTTACCGCAGCATATCGCCGAAGCAGTCATCGAGGCCATACGCGCAGGACAGACGACTTATTGCGATCCCCAGGGAACTCCCGAACTGCGGGCTGCGCTCGCGCGGAAAATCGCGCGGGACAGAGGACTGGATGAAATCGATCCGGAACGGGTCGTGGTATTTCCAGGCGCGCGTCCTTCAATCGGGTTCGCACAGCAGGCCTACTGTGAGCAAGGCGATGAGATCATCTACCCCACTCCGGGTTATCCGCTTTATGAATCCTATATTCCCTATGTGGGCGCCAAACCGGTTCCCATTCACCTGCGCGCAGATCACGGTTTTTCGCTGACAACGGAAGAACTCGAACCCCTGATCTCTGATCAAACCCGGTTGATTTATCTGAATTTCCCGTCCAACCCCACGGGAGGCGTCGCCAGCCGTGCACAAATCGAGGCGCTGGCCGAACTGATCCTGGAAAAAACACCTCCAAACGTCAGGGTCTATTCAGACGAAGCCTATGAGGCCATCGTGTTTGACGGAGAGGACCATTTTTCAATCGCTTCGGTGCCGGGCATGGAAGATCGCACGATCATTGCCTCGGCCGTGTCAAAGACGTATTCGTGGACCGGCGGGCGCGTTGGCTGGGCTGTTTATCCGTCGGTTCAGGAAGCCAAGGTTCACCGCAACCTGAACATCAACTACTTCGCCAGCATTCCGCCTTACAACCAGGTGGGAACGCAGGTCGCGCTGGAATCGCCGGAAAGTGATGTGGCCATCCGTACCATGGGTGATGCCTTCCAGCGCCGTCGCGACCAGGTCGTGGCGGGCCTCAATGACATAGAGGGCGTCCACTGCCAGCTCCCCAAGGGTGCTTTCTACGTGTTCCCGAACATTGCGGGGGTGATGGAAAATCTCGGGGTACTCGAAGCGTTCGATGCGCTTCCGCAGGTCACCCGCATGGACTCCAGCCCGGCTACGCTGTTCCAGCTGTTCCTGCTGCACAGGTATCACGTGGCGACCATGGACCGGCGCTCCTTTGGCGCCATTGACAGCGAGGGCCAGCATTTTATCCGCTTGTCCATTGCCACAGGCGCAGAGGACCTTGCCGAAGCCGTCAGGCGGATTGACTCAGCCTCGAAGGATGAAATCGGCTTCCGCGCCTTCATCAACTCAGGCGTGCCACTGACCTTGTAGAAAACGGTTAAACGAGTTCGTGGAGTGCTGACAGGCGCTCTTCGAACTCCTTTTCTGCAAAGCAATAACGCATGTCCAGGAAACGTTTCCGGAATTGGGCAACCCGCGGCTGTACCGTGGCTTCGTCGATCACCACGTCGCGAATGAATTCCGCCAGCTCGGCAAAATCTCCAGGTCCCATGCCGAAACGGGTCATCTCGGCGACACCCATGCGCAACGATCCTGAAGCGGTAAACCCTTCCTCCTCGTGAGACGCCTGGTAGTTGACCACGATGTTGTTCTCTTCCAGCCGCCGGGCGACTTCCGGCCCCCTGGTGTAGCCGACATTGAGCAGCACCTGGTGTGTTTCGGTGTACGAAACCGCGGGATCGCCGGACACGTTCAGCCCTGCGTCAGCCAGTGCCTGGGCGAATGCCTTGGCATTAGCGATCACGTTCGGCTGATACTCGTCCCTGAATTCATTCATTTCATAGGTAGCCATCAGTAAACCCAGCAAAGTGCCCAGGTGATGATTACTGACCGCACCGGGGAAGGCCCTGCGGTCAACTGCTTCCCAGAACGGATAGCGCGGATGTCCTTCTTCAAACCGGGCAGAAATGATGCCACGCTGTGTGCCGAAAAACGTCTTGTGGGTTGAACCCGTGACGATGTCTGCGCCCTCTTTGAAGGGCTGTTGGAAATGCGGCCCAACCAACCCCAGCACATGCGCCATGTCATACATCAGGAAGCAATCCAGTCCCAGTTCATCTATGAAAGCGCGCATTTCCGCGACGGGTTCGGGGTGCAGCACCATGCTTTTGCCAAGGATAATGAGTTCTGGCCGGTGCTCTTCCAGCAGATCCCGGGCGGCGGCTGTATCAATCCGGAACGGGTTATCCTGCAGTACCGGGAAATTCACGACGGCAGCCTTTTCTGTGCGCGGGTCCCTGGCCACATAGTCCTTCAGTGCGCCCATGGGCTGTGAACTCAGGTGCCCGCCCTTGATGATGTGGTTATTCATCACCTTTCGCATGCGCCGTTGTTCGCTCTTACGATCAGCCCGGTTGATGTAATCGACCATGGCGCTGTAAACGGTCATGTTGGCCATCTGGCCGGAGATCAGCCTCGGCTCCACGGATGGACAGCCGAGATAATGCCCAAGCTCTTTCTTCAGCAACTCTTCAACTTCCCAGATGAACTCCGTGCCCTGGTAATAAAAGACCTGGGCTTCATCCAGTGCCTTGACCTGCTTGTGTTCCGCGTAACGGCCCACCGGGTCCGCGATCGACAGCCAGCGGGTCATTGGTGACAACGTCATTTCGGAAGGGATCAGGTTGATGCACTCGAGTTGCCGCCAGTGTGTATTCGCAATGGCGTTGTCGAGCAGGTTCCTGGCTTTCTGCCGCCCTGAAGCAATCGGTGTCGTATCTTCAGTGTGGGGTTGAAGATGCACAATGGAGCGGGCATAGGGCGGCGCCTCGCCACGCAGGAAATAAGGCACGACCAGCGCTGCTGTCCTTCGGCCCCGGATTTCGACTTCGACCTCGTCGCCCTCCCATAGCTCGCTGGAAACCAGCGCCATGCCAATCGCCCGCTTGATGTTTTCATCCGTGAACCGCGACTCAACGCCCTCTCCTTCCGTGCTCCAGTAAGGCACCATGGTGCCGCTGGTGATGTAGCCCACATGCGCTTCACCCCGAAACACTTTATCGCCAGGCCGGGCGATACCCCGGCCAGCCAGTTCGAGCAGCAAAACCCGGTTTGGCAGCGCCGAAATTTCAGCGAACCGCATATCAAGGATGTCTTTCAGCGCCATGAACTGGGCATACAGTGCTTCACGACCGATAAATTCTCCTTTGAGACTGGAGAAACTCACTGCAAATCGGGACAGGTCTGATGCAAAAGCAGGTATTTCAGTACCTTCCGGATCCAACCCCAGTTCGTGGCCGTACAGCGGCAGTCCGGCTTCAAGGCGCAGTGAATCGCGGGCGCCCAGACCAATCGGAACCGCGCCTTTTTCGATCAGCAATTCCCATATATCAACGGCATCGTCTCGCTCGATGAATAACTCGAAACAGATCGGCTCCCCGGTATAGCCGGTACGTGCCACCAGCACGCGCGCATCACCGATGGCGACGATGCTGAGTTCATTGCGCATCGGCTCCGGCAAATCACCGCTGATGATGCTTTTCATGATTCGCTTGGCCAGGGGGCCCTGCAGGCTCAGCATGGCCATTTCATGCGTCCGGTCCACCATTTCGGACCCGGGGAAGGCCTTTCTCAGCGTCTCCAGGTGTTGCCAGTCCTTCTCCCGGTTACTGGCGTTCACGACCAGCAGGAATTCCTCTTCCACGAAGCGGTACAGGTAGGCGTCATCGATCACGCCCCCCGATTCGTTGGGAATCATGGTGTACTGCCCCAGGCCCACGTCCAGGCTGGCTGCATTGTTGGTCAGCACGTGTTGCAGGAAAGGCACGGCATGTTCGCCCGAAATGATGAAACGGCCCATGTGCGAGACATCGAACAGGCCGGCTTTCTTGCGTGTGGCCAGGTGCTCCTGCAGGATGCCGTCCGGGTATTGCAGCGGCATGTCCCAGCCGCCGAATTCGGTGATTTTTGCACCCAGGCCCACGTGGCAGGGATAAAAAACCGTTCTCAATGATTCGCCCATCGATCTGTTCCTTGCAGCTTGTTCCAGGGATTTGCTAGTCCGTACCAATGAATTGCTTGATGGCTTCCCACTGGGCTTCACCGTGCATGCCAGCCTGCTCGAGGCAGACATCGCCTGTGCCGCTGCCCAGGAAATAACCCTTTTTCCACGGGTAGAGTGAATGCTCTCTGCCCTTTTCCGACATGATCCATCGATACATGGTGCCGGGGGTGAAGCCTGAGAACATCATGGCCGATCCGGCAACGGAGGCGGGATAGATTTCTTCTCTTTCCTGCTTGTCCAGGCGATCGAAGAGCTCCGCGCTGGAAACGTAGTAAACGTCCAGGTTCATACCGGCTTCCCTGAGACGCGGCAGCACGCCGTTGAGAAAGGCATAAGCCACGTCGCTGCCCTGGTAAACGATCGATCCCTCGGACTTGCCATTGGCTTCGAGCAGCTTGTAAACGCCCTTGACCGCCGCTTCGGGCGCTGCCAGGCCCAGCGCCTGTCGGTCGATGATGAATTCCGAGGGACGGGTCACGTACGGAGCCAGTACCGCTGGTCTCTGCAGCAAGGCTTCAACGGTCAGCGGCCACAATTCATTGGGGTCCCACGGGGTCAGGGTGATCATCACATCACCCGGGAAGTTCTCCTGCAATACCTGGAGAGCCTGCGGCTCAGCGTGTGTCGGACCGTCCTCACCCGTCTTTACGCCGGCATGACCACAAACCACGACGAATGTCTTGTTGGGCTCGCCCGGCACCCGGTGCCGCAGCGTCTGCTGCCCGATGCCGTGTGTCTTGGCGCAGATGGTATTCAAAGGTGCAATGAAAGCGCCATAGGAGGAGCCGACGCCTATCTCGTACCCCATGGTGGCGATACCAGAGCAGATGCCGCCCATGGCATCCTCTGCGATACCACCGGCTGAAAACAACCTCGATTTTGGATTTTCGGTTGGGTGCCAAAAGCCCGAACCAAAGCCGGAACTGATACTGGCGATATTGGTTGAACCATACAGGTCAGCGGCCGCGGCCAGCACCGCGCCGTTGGTGAGTTTATTGACGTGGTTCAGGCAATGCCCGAGCGACCCGCGAAGGGTCTGGGCCGAACCCACTTCATAAGTGCAATTTTCAGGACGGCCAAGAGGCGAGATGGCCCCGTTTTCATACAGCTTGCCCAGTTCGGGAGCGTTGCTGCGCAGAGTCCTGGGCGCCGTTGCGAGGCGATTCTTGCTGTCCAGTATCCAGCCACCCAGTTTCCGGGTCATTTCCGGGTAGGTCGCAAAGGCTCTGCGAATGGTCATCAATGAGTCGTAGAAAGCCTGTTCGACGCTTTCCGGCGTTTTTTCCTGCTCAAACCGGGGAAAGGACAAACCCAGTTCGTCTTCGAACGGTTTGAGTGCCGAAAGATATTCTTCGCTGTAGAACTTATGGCCGGCGCCATGGGACTTGGCGCCCTCCATGCCGTATTTCCATCCTTTAACCGTGCGGTAAACGATCCCTGTCGGCCGGCCGTTGTTCAGTCCCAGCGCTTTTTGCTGGGCTTGACGAATTTGTGCGAAATCGAATCCATCCGGCACATAAACCACGTTGAATCCGTGGACCAGCAGAAATTCAATGGGATCCCACTGGACATATTCTCCCCGGCCCTTCCCTTCGCGAGTAACGTGGTCAGAGTCGATCGACGACTGGTTCCAGTCCACATGAAAATAGAAATTATCCAGCCCGGAACTGGCTGCTGCTGCGAGCGCCTCCGCAACCCGGCCGGGTGTCATGCCGCCTTCACCCTCGATCACGTGAACATTGGGTGCATTGTCACCGTGCATGTCCTTCAGTGTGAGCGCTAATCCTACTGAACTCGCCACACCCACTCCACTGGGCCCGGTGGATAACCAGACAAAAGGTGTTTGCGGTGTCGGGTGGCCGTCGAGCGGCTTGGCATCGAATTCAAGGAACAGGGGGGTGCTGGTGATCGGGTTTTTGCGGAAACCCAGCAGGTCTTCCAGGCGAAGTTGTTGACGTACTTCAGGCAACTGGCCTTCATCGGCCTGGCGAACCACTTCATTCCTGCACGCCCACATGGCATAAAGCCCCAGGGCCTTGTGTCCGGCAGCATAGGAAATGATGTCCGCCGTACGGTCCATTGGGTTGGAAATATCGTAGGTCATCCGGTTAAACAGCAATGATTCCACGATGCGACCGCTTGAAACGCTGCCTCCGGGATGCCCGGATGAGGCATGGTTGAACATCACGGCACACAGTGTCCGGTAATTGAGGTCCAGAAATTCCAGACTGGCAAGGTCTTCGGCGGGAAGGTCTGGGCAGATAGCAGGGTCAATTGAAATATACTGGGTACCCCGGTCACGCAAATTAAGTGAATATGACATGCAAGGATTCCTATCAGATGGTGTCAGCATTTCACCAGATATTCAGCGGCTTTTTAAGCGAAAAAGAAGGACATCCCTATCTAGATCAAATGCATCGCCTGCATACCGGAAGAGCTGAACCAGATGCTGAATAACCAACAGATAAATGACTTTCATAACCAGGGCTTTCTGGTGCTGGAAACACTGTTTTCGGATCAGCAAATCAGCATGCTCAAAAGCGCTGCCCTGGGTATTGTTGATGATTTCGATATCGACCGGCACCAGACCGTTTTCCGAACGGATGACCGCGACGCGGGCCGGGACGACTATTTTTTCAACTCGGCAGAGGCGGTGCACTGTTTTCTGGAAGATGGCGCGGTTACCGCGACTGGCGAAGTCATTCGTCCCAAGCACCTGGCCATCAACAAGATCGGCCATGCCCTGCATGACCTGGTGCCCGACTTCACTTCATTCTGCCGGTTGCCGGTCATCGGCGAAATACTGCGCGATCTGGGTCTGCAGGCACCACAGCTTTGGCAAACCATGTACATCTTCAAACAACCATCGATCGGGGGCGAGGTGCGCTGGCACCAGGACGCCAGCTACCTGCTCACGCAGCCGGCTGCAGTGACGGGGCTATGGGTTGCCGTGGAAGATGCCACCCGGGACAACGGCTGCCTGTGGATGCAGCCTGGACAGCATCGATCCCCTTTACGAGAAATCTACCAGGTCGATTGGAACAGGCGGGAAGGCGAACTCACAGAACTGGATAAAACGCCCTGGCCTGCGGAAGAGGCCGTGGCGGTAGAGGCACCCGCCGGCAGCCTGGTCCTTTTTCACGACCATATGCCGCATTACAGCTCGCAAAACCGATCAGACCGCTCACGCCATGCATTCACCCTGCACGTTTCGGATGCCCGCTCAAAATGGTCCCCAAAGAACTGGCTGCAGCGTCCAAAGCTCGGTAAATTTACCCTTTAAGGAGAGTATTTCATTTCCGGGCTTTAAATTTCAGCGTAAACCTTTCGCCGTCATGGTTACCGGTCAATACCAGGCGACCCGCCACAAAACGGTAGGCCTCTGCGTGGCTCAGCAATCCCAGGAATTCAGATTCGATGTTCATTTGCGCTTCGGGGCAGGCCATCCGTGTACCCATGGCCGGACCAATCCGCAGTTCACCGGGAGCCGCACCGTTTTCGACACTCGCGGAATAACGGTTGCATCCACTGTTGCCGGCGACCTGGCCTTCGGAGAATGCCAGCGTCACTTCCGTGTTTTCAGGCAGGTCATGACCGGCCTTGAGCCGGGTAAGGGCCCACTCAGTTCCCTCCAACGCTGCAACCGTCAGTTTTCCGTCCATACGAGGTTCCTGCTCTTTCAATTGACCGTCTTCAAAGCCCCAGCTTCGGCCCGCCAGTTGGGAAGGACAGCAGGCTGCATCGTCTTCACCCTGCTGAACAACATTCAGCGAGACGATGCCTGATTCAATCGAACCGCTGCGCACCTGGACGCGGTCACCCAGTGGGGCCGTTGCCACGTTCATCCATTTTCCTTCCTCTTCTTTCATCGCGGCAAGATAGTCGAAAGTGCCGGAACCGCCGGAACTTTGCCAAAGCAGGACTACGGCTTCGTCAGCGCCATCCCCGTCCAGGTCGCCATGCAGACTGAAGCCTTCGGCCAGGCCCACTGCGGGGCGCGAGGCACCCCCCTCCACGAACGGTTCACCCTCCCAATGGCCGTCTTTCAACTGCACACTCTGGTCCTCGATTCCTTTATAAAGCGCATTGGCGAGATCGCCATGCGGTTCATCTTCACAACCAGCGAAAGTAGTTGAGGTCGTAAAAAACAACGCCCCTGCCATCGACATTATTAAGCTTGCGTGTCTGGTCTTTTTATTCATGGTCATGCTCCGGGTACTCAGGCTGTGAAAAGGTACTGGCCGGGAAACGGGTTCCCTGCTTCGGGAATTTTGGCATAATCCGGACTGCAACTGGAAATTCGCTTTGAACTCACCCACAGGAAATACCCGGATGCCCTCTGCCGCTCATTGGAAAAGCCTGTTATTGGTTTCTACCATCATCTGGCTGGTTACAGAAACCGGCCCCATCGCTGCTGATATAAGTGTTTCAGGAGAGGCTTCGACATTCACCTCTCCCAACGGACTGGTGGAACAATGCATCGAAATCGACCCATTGCCAGGCGCCCATTATTCGAAAAAAGACCTGGAAACACAATCCGCATATTGCGCCATCGACTTTTCCAGGGTGGCACTGTGCCCCAAACTCTGGAGCACCAGTCCCGGCACGGTGGTACTGGATATCGATGCATCAGCCTATGGAGGAGACTACACCGCGTTTGAGAAGCAGCATTGCGCCGCTGGCCATCATGCCAGGGACGCCGCTCTTGGAAAGCTGGCTTCGTTCAAAATCTCCGTCAATCAGCCCGACACCAGCGCTACCTACGCGCCTTCGTCCTGGATTTATTACCACCTGTCACGCTATTTCGACACCGGTGTTCATGTACCTGTGGCGGTTTACCGCAGCTATGACCGGGAGCAGCACCTTGGTCGTGTCGTCAAACCCGCTCTCAGCATCATCCAGGGCCGTCATGGTCTGAAAATGCTGGGTGCCGGATGGAAATTCCTGGAAAAAGTCGAGTCAGGGCAGGATATGGGCAATGCCGGTAAAGCGGTTCTGACCGATGAAAACCGGCAGGTTTTTGGCGTATTGCTGGACAACCAGGGAGACCGCTATGGAGTTGACTTTAATGGCACCAGGGAATCGGGCTGGGGCACGGGACAGAATTACGACTTTCAGCAAACGCCACCGTACCTCGCATTACGCAGTTCACTGCCTGTACCCGAAGCCATCGAAGAGGGCATTCATAAGGCTCGAACAGACCCCACGCTGGCCAAGAAAGTGTCACCGGACCTGGCGCCAGCCCAGGTTGCTTTCTGGATGAATGATCTGCTGGAAATCACACTGCTCGACTACATCCTCGGCCAACAGGACCGCATCGGAAACATCGATTACCAGTGGCGCTGGTTCTGGTTGAAAAACGGAAAAGTACACAGCCAGCATGCCCATGGGACCGATATTCCGGCAAAACTCAGTGACCACAACCCGCTGCGACTGCGCCGCTCCGCCATTAATGATAACGATGCGGGAGTCCGGCGCGGATACGCCAACTTTGCAATGAAGACCGGAATGCTCGATGGTCTGAAGCACTACAATGCATCGTTATATGAGCGACTGGCAAAACTGGCCCGGGACTTCCAGGAAAATGGGCCTGTTTACCAGTGGTTCACCAACAGCTCCGGCTTGAGCAACCGGGAAATTGAAAGCATCAGGGACAGAACGGTCAAGGCCTTCGCCATCATCCAGGCTGAATGCCAGTCAGGACAGCTGAAACTCGACCTGCAGCCAGCGGAGTTTTTGCCTGGCGCAGCCCAATCACTGTCAAACGCTGCCCACTCATGTGATCCTGCCTCTCAATGAAAGCACCCATTGCCGGACTTCTGATCCTGTTGATTTTCAACAGCCCCCCGGCTATTGCCCAGTCCATTGCACTCATTTCCGATATCAATGGACGGTATGGCAGCACGAACTACCATGAACGGGTGTCAACGGCGATCGATACCATCGTTGCATCGCGCCCTCAACTGGTGATCAGTGCCGGCGACCTGGTGGCCGGACAAAAGAAAGCACTCAGCGAACTACAACTCGAGTTGATGTGGCAGGGGTTCGAGGACACCGTACGACAACCACTGGCAGATGCCGGCATCGAATTCATCAGCACACCTGGAAACCATGACGGTTCAGCCTTACCGGGGTTCGAGCAGGAGCAGCAGCAATATCATACCCACTGGGCTGAGAAGCATCCGGACCTGAAAATGACGGCTGACAGCGACTGGCCGCGCCGATACGCCGTCTGGCAGGACAAGCTACTGATCATAGCTATTGACGGGACCCTGCCGGGCAAACTGCAGGCTGCCGACAGAGCGTTTCTGGAAAGCACACTGGACCGTGACCGTGCAGCAGCTGAGCGCGTGATCGTTCTTTCACATCTTCCCATGTGGCCTTTTGCCCGGGGCCGGGAAAAGGAAATCCTCCGTGACCCGCAGCTACAGAAGCTGCTGGCCAGGTACCAAGTGAACTTTTTTGTCAGCGGACATCACCATGTTTTTTATGCCGGCACGGACGCTGCGGGCGTCGTGCATATCGCGGTGGGAGCACTGGGCGGTAACGCCCGGAAGTTCGTTGGCGAAGCCGCATCTCAGCCCTTCAGCTACGTGTCCCTGGAGCTTTGTGAAGAGGGATTCAAGCTGGCTGCCCGGAAAGCACCCGGGTTCACGGACGACGTCACACTTTCCGGATTACCTGCTTCAATCGAAGGCCCAATGGGGCAGCTGACCCGGCTGGACCTGTCCATGAAATCTGGACTCATGGAGAACTCATGCCGGCGCTAAAAAACCTGACGAAAGCACTTGTTGTATTGCTTTCGGCAATCACCTTGTTTGCCTGCGAGAATCAGATTTCCCAGCAAGATAATTCATCGATCCATGTAAATCCTGCCATGGAGTACCTGCCCTACACGAACATGGCAGGTGACCTGGACATTTCCAGGGATGAGTACTTTGACAAGCTCCAGGGCTTCTGGCTGGGTCAATGCATCGCCAACTGGACAGGCCTGGTCACCGAGATGGACAAAATCGGTGGTGAAGGTCCGCATGGAACGTTCTATACCCGGAAGGACTGGGGTCAGCCCGATCAGCCAAGTATCTGGGGTCAGGGCATCCCCAGTGATTTGTCCCCCACCATTGACTGGGTTTTCGAGGATGAAGGAGGAACCTGGGGGTCGGACGATGATACGGACATCGAATACATGTACCAGCATCTGTTGCTGTCCCATCGAACCAGCATGCTCAGTGGTGAACAGATCCGCGACGGCTGGCTGACGCATATCTATTCGGACGAGAACACTCCGTTCATCAACAACGAAGGCGAAAAGGAAAATTTCCTGTGGGTGTCCAACCAGCGAGCCCATGACCTGATGCGGACAGAGGGCATGACTCCGCCTGCGACAGGCGACCCGGTCAATAACCCCGAATTCGACATGATTGATGCGCAGCTAACAACGGAAATCTTTGGCTTGTTCGCGCCGGCGCGGCCTGATGTGGCTTTGAAAATGGCGCACCTGCCCATACGGGCCACGGCCAGAGAGAACGCTGCCTGGGCCTCCGAATTTTACGTGGTGATGTACTCATTGGCGTCCGCTGCAAACCCGGAACTCCCGATCAGGGAACAGGTTCACGGGATGGCGGACACGGCCCGCCGATATCTGCCTGATGATTCCTACACCGCCAGGATGTTCGATTTTGTCAAAAGCCGCTATGAGGCCGGTGTGCCCTGGGAACAGGCGCGCGATGAAGTCTACGTTCGCTACCAGGTGGAACAACAGGACGGCTACGACATCACTTCACGCGACTTGTATTGCAATGGCTGCTTTGCGTCGGGTATCAATTTTGCCGCCAGTATCATCAGCCTGCTCTACGGAGAAGGCGACTACCAGGAAACGGTTAAAATTGCGGTATTGACCGGCTGGGACTCGGATAACCCGGCGGCTACCTGGGGTGGCTTGCTGGGTTTCATGCACGGCAAGCAAGGCATCGAAAGCAGCTTCGGCCGAAAGTTCGCCGACCGCTTCAACATTCACCGGACCCGGGGGAATTTTCCCGACGACGGCATCGACACCTTCCCAAACATGGCCCGCAACGGAATATTCGTGGTTGACCGGGTCGTGCAGGAAGAAATGGGCGGTGGCATCGACCTGGAAAATAACCGCTGGCTGATACCGGCCGCCGGGCCGGTCAGTAAGTAAATTTACCCCGGCGAATGCGCTCGGCTTCCATCTGCTCGACTTCGCGTGAACCCGAGATCACAATCTCAGGATTTGGCACGTAATCGAGTTCCTGGTTACCCCGCTCGTACGGCACGGAGTTCAGAATGGTCCGCATCGCGTTCAAACGGGCTTCGTGTTTATTATTAGACCGAATGACCGTCCAGGGTGCGTGATTGGAATGAGTGCGCTTGAGCATCTCGTATTTCTGGTTGGTGAAATCATCCCAGCGTTCCTGCGCCTGTAAATCCACCTCGCTCAACTTCCACTGTCTCAGGGCGTCGTTTTTACGCCGATCAAAACGATAGGCCTGCTCGCCCTTGGTCACACTGAAATAAAGCTTGACCAGGATGGTTCCCTGGCGAACCAGGTCTTTTTCAAAACCCACAACACCTTTCATGAATATCTTGTATTCTTCAGGCGTGCAGAAACCAAATATCGGCTCTACCATCGCACGGTTGTACCAGCTGCGATCGAACATCACGACCTCCCCGCCCCGGGGAAACTGTTCTACGTAGCGCTGAAAAAACCACTGTGTGCGCTGGGCTTCGCTGGGTTTGCCGAGCGCCACCACGCGGTAATGTTTTTCATTCATGTAGCGCGTAACCCGCCGAATGGTTCCGCCTTTACCGGAAGCATCCCGGCCCTCGAAAAGGATAATCATGCGGCGCTTGGTCTCTTCAAGATACTTTTGCATCATGATCAACTCGGCCTGGAACGGCTTGAGGACCCTCTCCTGAACCGATGTTTGCAAAGTTGAGACGACTTTTTTTCCGCCATATTCCTCGATGAGCGACTTTAACTCTTCGTTTTCGCTCAGAATGTCTTCGGCGCTGATAAAAGGCTTCGGCTCTGGTTCCGTGGTTGGCTCTGCCGTTGGAAAGTCGGGAGTAATTACTTTTTCAGTCACTTTTATCAGGCCTCGTTTGATTCACTGAGACCGATTGTAGCAACAGTCCGGGGATGCAGGCACAGACTGAGATCAATTTTTTTTGCGCTTGGCCAAATACATCCAGAGCCCGGAAACCGCCAGGATCAGGATGAAAGCAGCCATCAAATCATTGAAAAACTTTGCCGCAGGGCCCAGAAAACGCGCAGCATGGAGATCGAGCAGAAACCGCTCCCAGGTGATGTTCTCTGCAGTGGAGGTGGCAGCAGCCTGCCAGTTTCTTCCACTGAGTTCTGCTGCTGCTCTGGTGTCCAGTACGCGGCCATCGATGAGGTCTGGTGTAGTGACAACGGTTTTGTTTGCGCCGCGAAGATAGATCTCGGGGCCCTCTCTAAGCGCGGCATTCAGGCTGGCGAGACCAAACTGCCTGACACTCATTTTCTCGACCAGCTGGCCCGAATCATCAAGAAGAAAAAGGTCTCGCGCACCCAGTAGCAACACACCTACCGGTAACTGAATCCGTGCAAATAGCTGCTCACAGTCAATGCCTTCAGAGGTCAGGGGCTCACACAGGTTACTGCCCCGGGTTTCGATGCCATAGACCCATCGCTGCAACGGATCAGCCAACGGCCGGCTGTCGAGATTCCAGTCATTGGCGTGATTGATCAACACGCCACTGAATGCGAGCAACATCAGCCAGATCGAAACGAAGATAGCGAATCGCCGGTGCCAGCGCGCCACGGCCTTGCGCTGCCGGGCCTGGTCAATGGTCATTCGTTTTCTCCCGCGCTACCTCATCCAGCAGAAGAGCGAGTTTCACCTGGCGGTTCAGTGCATTAACCGACATGGTCGCCCCGGTGATGCCATCGATGTATCGATCCAGTGACTGGCCGCCGTCCAGTGCCGCATCTTCGTATTGGCTTGTGAATGCGCTGCGATGTACTTCCGATCCTCTGCTCTCGCGAAAAACCAGCACGCGAACCTGCTCGACCCGTCCGTGATTTACGATGATCCCGCTGGTGATGGGTTCAGTCTTGCCTATTTCATCCAGCACCCAGGCAGTTTTCCCTTCTTTTTCACAGTAACGGACGCGAACGCCAGGGAACGGATGACCCACCAATTGCTCAATTCGGGTTTTGGTATCGCTTTTCAACCAAAGCACCTGCTTTTGGCAACCGGAAAGGTTTTCCGCCAGGAACTCAACCGGCTCCTGGTATACCGTCTCCATTGCGAATGCGGCCTGGCTGGTCCATAGAACCAGCCAGGTCGCGAGCCATGCCATGCGAGGAGAGTTCGACACGCTCAGAATTGATACCCCACACCCAGATTCCAGCCATCCAGTTCTTTCTTGCCGTCAGGTGCATCCTGATCCTGGTAATCCAGTTTGAAGACGACGTTGGGGTGCAGCCAGTAATTGATACCCAGGTCCCATTGCGCGTATTCGGTATCGCTGTTGTTGCCCGCCATGTTATCCCAGCGGTTGTATCGGGCGAACACGCCCCAGTTTTCATTGAAACGCCAGCTGGGTTCGATGTACCAGCCCTTCTGACGATCAGCACCGATGGCTTCAGGCCCTTCCCCGTCCAGCGACCAGTCGGCATACAGCGCACGTAAACCAAATGCTTTGTGCTGCCAGGTGACATGGCCCGTGTAGAGCCAGGCACTGCCGGCCGTGGGATCGGTTTCCTGGGTAATATCGCCCTGGTACTGGATACTCGCTGAAAGCTCCAGGCCCGGAACACCCAGCCAGCGTATGCGCCCTGTTGCGGCCCCTGAGTCAAACTTTGCCTTAGCGACTTTTTGACGTCCTGCCCGGATGGCGTAGTTATCATCAGCAGTGGTGTACAGTCCCGAATGGGCAGCGGCATCGTAGCGCCAGCCATCCGCAAAGCTGCCGTGGAACTGCAGACCGCCCTCCCACCAGGTCGTCGGAATGATGTTCTTCTCTACCGGGTTGCGCTCGACACCATAGAAGGTGGGCGGTTCGTGCGTTTCATTCAGAATACCAATCGGTAACAGGAACACGCCGGCACGCATGCTTTGGTTCGTGGCCCAGTCGTACTCAACGTAGGCCTGCTCCACCTCCACTTCACCGGGTTTACCGTCTCCTGACAAAGCGTGTTCGATCTCCAGTTCACTCATGAAGCGCGTGCGGTCATTGAAGTCATGACTGAAAAACAACACAAAGCGGTGCAGATCCAGCACGTTGCTGTCCTCACCGTTGACCTGGTTTTCCAGCAGGTTCGCATGCAGTTCACCATAGCCTCCAAAACGCGACCTGGGTTCGGCCAGCACCGGTTGACTTTCCATATTCTCAGCCAAAATTTCCGCCTTTTCGTTGGCTTCGATACTGGCCTGTGCATTGGCATCAACCTGCTCTTTCAAGGCCATGACGACTTCACGCGTGTCGTCCAGCTGCTTCAAAAGAAAGTCGATCTGATCCTGCTGCGCCTTGATCACGGACTGCATTTCATCCATCTGCGGATCAGCAGCAAACGTGGCTGTACTGGCTGTCAGAAGTGCAATCATTAAGAATCTTCTCATTGCTTTATTCCTGCATTATTCGATCAGACGCAGGAAGTGTAATGAGAACGTATCCTACATGCAAATGATTCTCATTAGCAATTGACGCAGGTCATTTTCTCCCCAAAAAGGGACATTTCCAGAGCAAAAGAAAACCCCCGGCCCTGACGGACCGGGGGTTCCATGATGGTACTTATTAAGGTGTGTTCAGAGTGATTTGAACACCTCGTCCAGAGTGTCCTTGGCATCGCCGAACAGCATCCGCGTATTATCGAGGAAAAACAGCGGATTCTGGACGCCTGCATAGCCGGTGGCCATGCTGCGCTTGAGCACGATAGACGTGGTTCCCTTCCAGCATTCGAGCACCGGCATGCCGCCAATGGGGCCATCCGGGTCGGTCAATGCCGAAGGATTGACGATATCATTGGCCCCAATGATGATGGAGACATCGACTTTCGGGAAGTCATCGTTAATTTCGTCCATTTCGAACACGATGTCATACGGTACCTTGGCTTCAGCCAGCAATACGTTCATGTGGCCCGGCATGCGCCCCGCAACGGGGTGAATACCAAACCTGACATTGACACCCTTCTCGCGCAAAGTCTGGGTGATTTCATGGACGATATGCTGCGCCTGGGCAACGGCCATGCCGTAACCCGGAATGATCATCACTTCCTTGGCGCTGGTGAGCAGATCTGCCGTCGACTCAGGATCGATCGAAACAACCTCGCCCTGGTCTTCTCCACCAGCCGCTACAGTGCCCCCACCGGTACCGAAGCCACCGGCAATCACTGCCAGGAACTTGCGGTTCATCGCGCGGCACATGATGTAGCTCAGGATCGCGCCACTGGAACCGACCAGTGCGCCGGTAACGATCAACAAGTCATTACCCAGCATGAAACCGGTAGCCGAAGCTGCCCAACCGGAATAGCTGTTGAGCATGGAAACCACCACAGGCATATCAGCACCGCCGATGGCCATCACCATGTGGATACCGAACAGCAGTGAAATCACCGTCATGATGATCAGCGCCTCCATGCCACCACCAGCGGCTGAATCGCCGACAAACTGGTACCCAAACCAACACACTCCAATCAACAGAGCCAGGTTAAGCCAGTGCCGGGCCGGAAGTGTCAACGGCTTGCCGCCGATACGTCCGGACAGTTTGCCAAATGCAATCACGGAACCGGAAAACGTCACGGCACCAATCAGGATGCCGAGATAGGTTTCCACATCATGGATGGTCAGTTCGATGCCGACGTAATGCGTCAGCCGATCCGGATCCATGAAGTTGGCGAAACCTACGGCCACTGCCGCCATACCTACAAGGCTGTGCAATATAGCCACCAACTCGGGCATCTGCGTCATCTGCACGCGCCGGGCGGCGATCACACCCACCGTTCCACCAATGAGCAGGGCTACGATCAGATACTCAAAATTCTGGGTGACATCCCCGAGAATCGTTGCGATCAGGGCGATCGCCATACCGACGATGCCGTACCAGTTACCCCGGCGGGCGGTTTCCTGGTTGGAAAGACCGCCGAGCGCGAGAATGAAAAGGATGGTCGCGATGATATACGAGACCTGGATAATTCCTTCGTTTACCTCAAACATGACGACCTCACTTCCTGAACATTTCGAGCATGCGGCGTGTCACCGCGAACCCGCCAAAAATATTGACGCTGGCGATCAGTACGGTACCGATGGCGATCCACTTGATCACCTCGTTCCCGGAACTGATCTGTGTCAGCGCACCGATAATGATGATGCTCGATATCGCGTTAGTGACGCTCATCAGCGGCGTATGCAACGCTGCCGTGACGTTCCAGATCACCATGTAGCCAACGAAACACGCCAGCACGAACACCGTGAAATGAGCCATGAATGAAGCCGGTGCGACCGCCCCCAACCCCAGCAATGCCAGGCCTGCAATGATCATCCCCACGGCCGGACCGATAAAGGAACGCTCCTTTTTTTCAACCGGAGCAACAGCGACCGGTTCGGGGGCCTTCTTCGGCGGCGCTGCAGACAGCTTGGGCGCGGGAGGTGGCCAGGTGGTTTCGCCGTTGATACAGACCGTGGCGCCGCGGAAGACTTCGTCCTCCATGTCCACATTGATCTGGCCATCTTTTTCCGGCGTGAGATCAGTCAACAAGTGGCGCAGATTGGTTGCATACAACTGGCTGGATTGAGCCGCCAGACGACTGGGCATGTCGGTGTAACCGATGATGGTGACGCCGTTGTGCGTGACAACCTGTTCAGGTTCTGTCAGTTCACAGTTACCACCCTGTTCGGCGGCCAGGTCGACGATAACGCTGCCGTCCTTCATGGACTGTACCATCTCGGCCGTAATCAGGCGCGGGGCTGGTTTGCCGGGGATCAACGCCGTGGTGATGATGATATCCACGTCTTTGGCCTGCTCGGCAAATAATGCCATCTCGGCCTTGATGAATTCGTCACTCATGACCTTGGCATAGCCACCCTCACCTGATCCGTCTTCGTCCTCGAAGTCCAGCATCAGGAACTCGGCATCCATGCTTTCAATCTGCTCCTTGACTTCGGGGCGCGTATCGAAGGAACGGACTATCGCACCCATACTCTTGGCTGCGCCGATCGCTGCCAAGCCGGCAACGCCCGCCCCGATGACCAGTACTTTGGCAGGCGGAACCTTCCCCGCAGCCGTTATCTGGCCCGTGAAAAAACGCCCAAAATGCTGGGCTGCTTCTACCACCGCGCGATAGCCCGCAATGTTCGCCATCGAACTTAATGCGTCCACTTTCTGGGCACGTGAAATACGCGGGACACTGTCCATCGCCATGGCTGTTACGCCACGGTCGGTGAGTTGCTTGAGAAGCTCCGGATTTTGCGACGGCCACAGGAAACTGATTAGCGTCTGGCCGGATTTAAGCTTCGCGGCTTCTTCCTCTTCGGGACCGCGAACTTTCAGTATGATGTCGGAATCCGACCAGATTTCATCAGCGGTCGCAACGACTGCGCAACCCGCCTCTTCGTAAACCGCATCAGCATAGCTTGCTGCGGCGCCTGCGTTGGACTCCACTGCAACATCAAAACCCAGTTTCATCAACTGGGCGGCCACTTCCGGGGTCGTGGCTACGCGCTTTTCACCCGCGTATATCTCCCTCGGTACACCGATTTTCATATGAAATCTCCGAATGATTGGCTGGTTAGGACTTGGGTTTCATGGGTCAAAAAAAAGTCAACTGTGAGGATACCCGCAAATGAATGCAGCGTGTAGATATAAGTCAAGAAAACGGCAAAAGGCCGGGGTAAAATTCCCCGGCCTTCTGTTCCGTCCAAAGATCGTTCAGTTTGCTGTTACGTTGGATCTGAAGTCAATTCCCAGCGGTCGGGCGAACGCCACATGGCCGATAAGGTCAGTTCCCTGATCGCCAGCATTTCCTTTGGAATCCGGTCATACAACTTCATGAACAACTCATCGTGCTGCAGAAGCTCCTGGCTCCATTCGTCCTTGTCCACTGTCATTGCCTTGTGGAAATCGTCTTTCGAAAAATCCTCGATGCCTTCCCAGTTGATGTCCTTATATCGGGGCATCCAGCCTATGGGGCTTTCGACAGCCGCAGCACGGGTATGTGCACGATCCACGATCCACTCGAGAATTCGCATGTTTTCGCCGAATCCGGGCCAGACGAACCGGCCTTCATCGTCCCTCCGAAACCAGTTGACGCCGAAAATTCGCGGTGGATCTTTTATGGTTCGTCCAAAACTCAACCAGTGATTGAAATAATCCGCCATGTGGTAACCGGCAAATGGCAGCATGGCGAACGGATCGCGCCGTACGATACCCCTCTGACCAAATGCTGCAGCCGTGGTTTCCGACCCCATGGTCGCGGCCAGGTAAACACCGTAGGCCCAATTACAGGCCTGGTAGACCAGCGGGATGGTATTGGAGCGCCGTCCACCGAAAATGAATGCCTTGATCGGGACACCTTTTGGATCTTCCCAGGCATCGTCGATGACCGGATTCTGCCCTGCTGGTGCAGTGAACCTGGCATTGGGGTGAGCTGCCGGCGCCTCGCTTTCGGGCGTCCAGTCATTGCCGCGCCAGTCAATCGCATGAGCCGGTGGATCGCCATCCATGCCCTCCCACCAGATATCACCTTCATCCGTGAGAGCAACATTGGTAAATATGCAGTTGGCCTTGATGGACTCCATCGCGCTGGGATTGGTCTTGTAGGACGTTCCAGGCGCCACGCCAAAGTAACCGGCCTCCGGGTTGATGGCATACAGTTTGCCGTCGTCGCCGGGCTTGATCCACGCAATGTCATCACCGACGGTGGTGACTTTCCAGCCTTTTTCCACGAACTCCTTCGGTGGAACGATCATCGCGAAGTTGGTCTTGCCGCAGGCGCTTGGAAATGCCGCGCCAATATAGGTTTTCTCGCCGTTGGGTTCCTGCACCCCCATGATCAACATGTGTTCCGCCAGCCAGCCTTCATCCCGGGCCATCGTCGAGGCAATACGCAGCGCAAGGCATTTCTTGCCCAGCAGCGCATTGCCACCGTAACCGCTGCCATAAGACCAGATTGAGCGTTCTTCCGGGAAATGAACGATGTACTTCACATCCGGGTTGCATGGCCAGGCAACGTCTTCCTGGCCCGGTTCCAGCGGCGCACCCACAGTATGCATGCACGGCACGAAATCCCCGTCGGTTCCCAATACGTCGTAAACCGGATTACCCATCCGGGTCATCATTTTCATGTTGACGACGACATAGGGAGAATCTGTTATTTCAATGCCGATCTGGGCAATGGGAGATCCCAGCGGTCCCATGCTGAACGGGATCACGTACATGGTCCTGCCTCGCATGGCGCCATCGAAAAGCCCGTTCAGGATGTCCTTCATCTCACGGGGATTCATCCAGTTATTGGTGGGGCCGGCGTCCTGCTCGCTCAGACTGCAGATGTAAGTCCTGTCCTCCACCCGGGCGACATCACTGGGGTCGGAACGCGACAGGAAACTGTTCGGACGCAGTTCCGGATTCAGGCGAATAAACGTACCTGCGCTTTCCAGTTCACTACACAGACGATCATATTCATCATCTGAACCATCGCACCACACAACCTGGTCCGGTTTAACCAGGTCGGCCATTTTCGTGACCCATTTAATGAGTTTTTTGTGACGTACAACATCAGGAGTGTTCATCAATTTGGTTCTTCCGCGGGTGGGTAGGAATGCAGAGTATATACGCCAGATATTGCAATATGAATGATGCGCGTCAAAAAAGGGATTTTAATAAAATGTTGGCCGATCCAATTCCCCGTTTACAAATTTCATGGGGTTTAGAGGTTGACGCCCAGCGCTTCCAGTTGTTTTTCAGCCTGTTCCTGCCACCCGCGATTGGCCAGCGGGGACGCGGGACTGGGATGCAGAATTCGGCCGATTCGGATATCGGTATCTGAAAGTGCTGATCGTGCCCGGTCTTCGGCAAATTTCCCGATGCCAACCAGCAACCCGGGCTGCAGTAATGCAACGACCTGTCTAAGCGCATGATCACAAAAACTGAACAGCTGATTTTTCTCCGTTGCGGGCAACTTGTCCGGGGTCCGGTTCCTGCCCGAGTCTTCCATGAACACCAACGGGCAGTAGTTGGCAACGAAATTGTCTTCGAAGAACCGACTGGCCGTACCATACCGGTCACGCGCCCAGCCCCAGAAGCGGCTGCCGCTGATCTCCTCTCTTTGCACATCAAAGCCAAGAACCGGCCTCTTCGGGTGCTCATGTTCCGGCTTGCTCACAGCTCCCGTGATTTCCAGCCAGTTACTGACCATCTCAATGGTTCCAAACGGCACGCCTGTCTGCGCCATGCCCCAGGGTCCCGGGTTCATGCCCAGGAACACTACTTTCTTGGTGTTCGCTCCGGCCATGTCCAGGTACTGCTCTGCCGGACGGCGAGCATAGTTCAACGGATTGTAGACATGGGTGACCGGCGGCTTGAAACCCAGTGTGTCGATAGCAAGCGATAACTCGCGGTATATCTCTTTCAAGGCATCAGCCGGCATCAGGAATCACCCGCCGGGTAAACCATGAAATGACCATCGATTTGGGCTACCCGCAGCGGAATGTCGTAGACATCACTCAACACTTCTGCAGTCAACACGGAGTCCTTGTAACCGTCCGCCCGGATCTGTCCGTTTTTCAGGATAATCACGCGCTCTATTTCCGGTGGGATCTCGTTCAGATGGTGTGTCACGATCACGAGATTCTTGCCACGCCTGGCCAGTTCACGGATGCGCGCCAGGTAATCAAACCCGGCGCTCAGGTCCAGGCCGGAAGTAGGTTCATCGAGAATCAGCGTGTCCGGATCATGCACCAGCGCCCTGCCCAGCAGACAGCGGCGTTGCTGACCGGTGGACAGCGTGGCAAACTCCCGGTCCCTGAGATCGCTCAGGCCCAGCATGCGAATGACATCCTCGGATTTTTCCAGCTGGGAAGGCTGGACATGCTCTCTGAGTTGATAGTGAACGCCGATGCTGGAAAAAAAGCCCGAGACAATCACCTCGAGTACCGTAGCATTCGGCATGAAGTTGCTTTGCAGGTCAGGCGAAACCATGCCGATGTGCTCACGAAGCTCCCAGACATCCCACCGCTCACGACCCAGAATCCGAACCCGGGCATCGTCCCTGGCGACCGGGTAAAGTTCACGGTAGATCAGTTTCAGAAGCGTGGTTTTGCCTGCACCATTCGGGCCCAGAATTGCAACGCGCTCATGCTGTGCCAGGGTCAATGAAAAATCATGGAACACACGCGTCGATCCACGCCAGACAGTGGCATTGTTTATTTCAATCAGTGGCGGCTCTGTCATTATCATTTACTGATCCGAAACCCGGGCGATTCGAAGTGCCGTTGATTTTACGTGTTAACGCACCCCGATTGGGAATGCATTGATAAAGGGCTTGTGAGTGGCGAGAATTCATGAGTAAACTTCATTACCTTATCCACATTGCTCACGCTGAACCCATGAATCATCCGCCTCAGATTGCCGTAGTCATTCCCTGCTACCGGGTCGGCGATTCCATAGTGGGGGTCGTCGCGGCTGCTATCGATTTTGCAGATACCATCATTTGCGTTGATGACGCCTGCCCAGACAACAGTGGGCGCCTGGTCCAGGATCGCATAAGCGATCCGAAAGTCAGGGTGTTGTTCAATGAAAAAAACCTGGGTGTGGGCGGAGCCGTCAAGGTCGGGTACCGTGCAGCCCTGGAAGCCGGTTGCGGCGTTGTCATCAAACTGGATGGTGACGGACAAATGGACCCTGCCCAGATTCCCATGCTGGCTGGCAGTATCCTCAAAGGAGAGAGCGACTATTGCAAGGGTAACCGCTTTCATGACCTTGGCTACCTGAAAGGAATGCCGACATTGCGGGTATTCGGCAACAGCCTGTTATCGGTGTTGACCAAGATTTCCAGTGGCTACTGGCAAATCATGGACCCCACCAATGGCTACACGGCCATCGGGTATCGGGCTTTGTCAGCGATTCCGCTGGACAAGGTCAGCGACGGCTATTTTTTTGAAAGCGACATGCTGTTCCGGCTGAACGTGGCCAGGGCCGTTGTCTCTGATGTTCCGTTGAAAGCCCATTATGGCGACGAGGTGTCTAACCTGCGTATCGGCAAAGTAATGGGGCCTTTCGCTTTCGGCAACCTGCGCAATTTTTTCAAGCGCATTTTTTACAATTATTACCTGCGCGATTTCAACCTGGCCAGCCTGGAACTGCTGGCTGGCATGCTACTCACCCTGTTTGGCGGGTTAACTGGTGCACGGGCCTGGGCGCATAGCATTGATTCAGGTGTGCCGGCAACGGCTGGTACCGTGATGTTGTCGGGACTGCCCATCATTATTGGTTTTCAGTTGCTGCTTTCTTTTCTCAGTTACGATATTCAGAACGTGCCGCGAACCGCATTGAGCAGTTTCGAACACCCGCCAGGCGGAGCCTGATGCGCCAACCCCTGTTTTTCCTTGGTGTGGGCGCAATCCAGTACCTGCTGGACGCAGGTTTGTACGCTCTTCTCATCACTAACGGTGTCGGCACAATGCCGGCAAACGTCACTTCCAGGGCGACTGCCGCAGGGGTCGGATTCGTGCTCAATCGCTACGTGACCTTCAGGCAGCGGAACGAGACCGTGAAGCGTTTGGGTACGAGCCTGGCCCGGTTCATCCTTTTCTGGGGGCTGATGACCCTGGTCAGCACGGCATCCGTACTGATGCTCGAGTCCACCTGGGGCGACGATGACAGTCACCGAATCGCCGCAAAATTGCTGGTGGAAGCGGTCCTTGCCGTGGTCAGTTACCTGGTTTCCAGGTTCTGGGTATTCAGAAACTGACAGGCGAATGACGATCGGGGCAAAAAAGAGATTTTTGACGTAGACTCTTTCAGACCATTAACAGAGGCCAGGTACATGTCCAACTCCGTTTTTACCGGGTGTATTCCCGCACTGATGACGCCTTGCGATGAAGCGGGATCGCCTGATTTTGAAGCCCTCAGCAAGAAGGGCCGCGAACTGATCGACGCGGGAATGCGTGCTGTAGTCTATTGCGGCTCGATGGGCGACTGGCCGCTACTTTCCGATGAGCAGCGCATGCAGGGCGTGGAGGCACTCATTGCCGAAGATGTCCCGGTTGTCGTAGGCACCGGAGCCCAGAACACCGCCCGCGCAACAGCGCTGTCCCGTCATGCAAGAAAGGCAGGAGCCGATGGGCTGATGGTGATACCGCGCGTCCTGTCCCGCGGAATTTCGACTGCTGCACAACGCAATCATTTCTCCTCGGTCCTGGATGCCGCGGGTGGGTTACCGGCCGTGATTTACAACAGCCCTTATTACGGCTTTGAAACGCAAGCTGATTTGTTTTTTGATTTGCAACGGGAGTTTTCAAACCTGGTCGGCTTCAAGGAATTTGGCGGAGCAGATTCACTGACTTATGCCGCTGAGCACATCACCAGCGGCCGGGATGACCTCACACTGATGGTTGGGGTCGACACACAGGTAGTTCATGGGTTTGTCCGTTGCGGTGCAAAGGGAGCGATCACCGGAGTAGGCAATGCGTTGCCTCGCGAGATTCTGAGGCTGGTTGAACTCTCAACGAGGGCCGCGTCTGGCGATCACGAAGCTTACCGGCTTGCCTGTGAGCTGGACCAGGCGCTTGCCGTGCTGTCGAGTTTTGACGAGGGACCTGACCTCGTTCTTTACTACAAGCACTTGATGGTGCTCGAAGGGCACCCTGAGTATGAACATCAACTCTATGCTTCTGATGCCCTGAGCCCGCAGCAACGGGCTTTCCTCGAAACGCACTGGCGCCAGTTTCGCGACTGGTGGTCAACCTGGCCGGGGGCTTCTGTCTGACCCGTCCGGCAGACAATTACCAGGGCATTTCCTTGCCGTCGTAGTTGTAGAAATGACCGTTGTCGGAGGTTTTCAGGCCGCTGATCACGCGGAATAAACCCTCAGCGCTTTGGGCAGGTGTGATGTTGCCCTGGCCGTCATTCATATCCGTCTGCACGTACCCCGGATGCAGAGTAACAAACACCATACCCTGGTCGGCGTAATCGACCGAAAGGGTCTTGGTGAAACTGTTCAGAGCCGACTTGCTGGCGCGGTATCCCAGGCAACAGCCCCAGCTGTTCATTTCCATGCTGCCCATCATGCTGCTGATATTCGCAACCACTTTGTGTTCGCTGGCTTTGACGTTATCAAACAGGGCTTGCGTGACCCGCAAAGGTCCCAGTGTGTTAACGTTCAGGACGACCTCCATACGATTGACGTCGAGGTCCGCCAGGTCCCCTTCCTGACCCTTGATGCCCGCGTTGTTGACCAGAAAGTCGATGGTCACACCATCAAGCCGCTCAGCCATTGCATTCACACTCACCTGGTCCGTCACATCCAGTTGCTCCACACGAACGCCCAGTGACTTAAGCTCTGCCGCTTTTTCCGGGCTGCGCGCAGTGCCGATCACGTCGTAACCCGCCCGGCTGAATTGTTCAGCCAAAGCCAGCCCTATACCGCGATTGGCGCCGGTGATCAGGACTGTTCCGCCCTGCTCGGACAGCACAAGGCCCCCGGGGGTGCAAAGCATCATCACGAGGGCGGCAAAACGAATGAAAAATGTACGCAAAGGCATTTCTGTTCCTCCCGGATTTATATTGCTTGCGCAGCACAGGCCTGGCTTGAGAAAATCAGGATTACCCCTGTGACAAGCGGAGTCAATTATGTCGAACGAAGGATATCATGAGCCCATTGCGGAGCTATCGGACGAAACCCGTGACATGCACCGCGCTATCATTTCCCTGATGGAAGAGCTGGAGGCCGTTGACTGGTACAACCAGCGGGTCGATGCCTGCAGTGACAGGGAGCTTAAAGCGATCCTCAAACACAATCGGGACGAAGAAAAAGAACATGCCGCGATGGTCCTTGAGTGGATCCGGCGCAAAGATCCCGCATTCGACAAGGAATTGAAGGACTATCTCTTTACGGAAGACGAGATAGCCCACGATTGACGGCGCCCGAAGACCCGGGCGCCGCCTGTTCATCAGTAAAGGTGATAGCTTGAGTCCAGCAGCCTGCCATTCTTGTTGAAGTGGCAGGTGTAACTCCCCCGCTGATCGTTTCTCCGGAGATATTTCACCTTGATCTCACCTTTCAGGTCTTTGCCACGGAGTTGGCTGCTTTTCATGCGCACGGTGGCTGTCCCATCATGTTCATCCCTGAGCCGGTACTGCAGCATGTCGTGACAGTCATCTTCGAGCACGGTTTTGCTGGAACTGATGTTTGAGCTTCCGTGGTCGTCATTAGATGAAGCCGCAAGGGCCGCGATGATGGCCAGGCCCGCACCCACTGCAATCGCGGCACCGACATTGCTGTCGTCATCGTCCTTGTGTTCCGGATGGCGATCATGCGGGCCATTGTAGGCATACGATTTCACATAACCGTTCTTCACTTTGCAATTGAACGGGTACTTGTGGTTGCTGACCCTGACCTTGCCCTGGATCTTGAACTTGTGATTGCCCACCTGGTCGGTGAGGAGATCACTGAATTGCTTCACACCATAAATTTCGGTGATTTTGCTTTTACACAGTTTCCTCGCCTCATGCTCTTCCGAAGCCGACACCGTCGAGGCAAAAAGAAAGGCCACAGAAAAAACCAGGGCCAATAATATTGAAATATTTTTCCGCATTCTTCTCTCCAGTCGTTGCGAAGAAAAATACTATATGACCGGCCACGTGTCGGCAACCCGGTAGCCTTGCGGCCAGGGGTCCTCGGGGTCCAGCATGTGTTGGTGCGTACCCGTAATCCAGGCCCGGCCACTGATCAATGGCACGATGCCCTCTTTCTCTCCAACCCGGGATGTACTGTCGATACTGCAGTGAAAGCGCGACCCGATGATCGACTCGCCGATGAAGCGCTCACCGGCGGTCAAACGCCCCTGTGCCGCGAGTAATGCCATGCGCGCGGAACAGCCTGTGCCGGTAGGGGACCGGTCGACTTTACCCGGCTGAATGGCTACCGCATTGCGGCCCAGCCACGCGTCACCTTCGCGTACCAGTGGTGCAGTCATCTGGCAAAAGGAAAGGTGCTGCCATTCGGGGTTCAGCGGATGATGAAAGCCCAGCTGTTCGTTGGCTGCATGGGTGATTCGAATGCCGCAAAGCGCGATCTCGCGGGCTTCGTCTGCCGTAAGGGCAAACCCCAGTTGCCCGGCGTCGACCAGCACAAAACTGTCGC
>Ga0316191_10000247_pt1 | contig 33340 bp, 26 predicted proteins | sample Eddworburr2cm_MG_FD_204928 | JGI IMG/M metagenome (GOLD analysis project Ga0316191, IMG submission 204928) | Coastal sediment microbial communities from Maine, United States - Eddy worm burrow 2 cm | ecosystem: Environmental > Aquatic > Marine > Coastal > Sediment | place: USA: Maine...
CCCTATGCCAGACCTGCAACCATCATCACAGACAGACCAGGAAACCACACACGGCATAAGCCGCCGAGAAATCTTACTGGGGATAGGCGCTGCGGCAACCGTTGCTTACGCGGGCACGGCATTTTCCGCCAAACCGGAACACGATCACAGCAAACATACTGCTCAACTGCCGGATCTGCTGAATGCAACCAATGACTGCCTGGATAAAGGTCAGCGCTGTATTGCACATTGTCTTGTATCATTTCAGGAAGGTGACGTTGAATTGGCAGACTGTGCCAGTAAAGTGCACGAAATGCAGGCTATATGCGGTGCTTTTTCCTATCTTTTGGCAGCAAATTCAGAGTATACGAAGGCGTACGCCAATGTTTGCGAGAAAGTCTGCATTGACTGCGAAAAGGAATGCATGAAACACAAGGAGCACATCGAGTGTAAGGCATGTGCCGAAGCCTGTGCAGAGGTTGTGGACCAGATCAAGCTCAAACTTACCTAATGACAAGCAAAGACCACGACACACAAAGCCCGGGGACGGGCCGCGCAGACAGCGACCGGCCGGTCGTCAGCGTTGCCATTATTTCCGATTATCTTGGCGGGCAAGCCAAGGCCTGGGATGATTTGCGCAAGACTCTGGCCGCACTCGCATGCCAGGACTTCAGCGAGTCGGTCGAGTATATGCTGATGGAGAACGAGGATGATCTGGCAAGCATGCCCGAGGATCTGCCATCATTACTGCCGGGTCTTCGCATAGTGCCTTCTACCGAGCATGGCTCCTATGGACTGAAAAATGCTGCTGCACATGCTGCGCGTGCGGACCTTCTAATGGTGATCGATGCTGATTGTATCCCGACGCACTCCTGGGTTCGCGCAGGTGTTGAAGCGATGCGTGCGCGGCCTGATGCCGCTGCGATAAGTGGCCGCACCCGCTATGCAGGCCGAACAGTACTCGAGCGAGCACTCGGTCTGCTCTCCCGCGCCTACGTCGACCGCGGTAACGCTGCGCCTGTTGGTCTTCTTTCCACCAACAATGTCGTATTCCGCCGCGCCGCATTGCTCGAGTTTCCCTTCCCCACCAACGCCGGACCGTTTGCCTACCGGCTGCAAAGCGAAAACATACTTCGCAGCGGTGCCGGCCTGTATTTCGATCCTGCAATCAATGTGGTTCACGATTTCGAAGGCTGGCCGATGGAACGCGACATGCGGCGCCAGGTCGGTTGGGCCTCAATCCGAATTCGACAACTTGACCGCGAACTTCCAGGTGCCAGGATCGTTAATTTTCTCGGTGCCGCAAGTCTTCCCTTATTCTACGCATACCGATTGACTGAAAGTGTGGGCCACACGCTGCGTCTATGGCGCCACTATGATTTGCGCTGGTATCAGGTGCCCCTTTCCATCGCTCTTGGTGCTGTTGTACACGGACTTGAATTACCCGGTATGTTGCGTGCGGTTAACGGCCGCGATACCGGTGTAACCGTCTACCGCTGAACTATCGCATAAGCGCCTGATCCGAAGCCCGGCATAGCCCGGTAACGCACTGAAAATCCGTGAATTAAAAAATAATAATATATATAAAACAGCATATTACATATTAATTCTAAAACCTCCCTTGATATTTTATTAGCAAACACTAATATAGTTATCATGGTAACAGTTAAAGGGGAACCGTCATGATTTTCGATACATTCACTTTCGGCGGCATCATAGTCGTACTGGTCTTTGCTGTCGTGGCCTTTGCACTCATAAATTGTTGTAAAGGGAGATAAACTGGCGGCGTCCCGGTTTATGACGAAGCGCACAGGAGCATAGCGACTGAGCTTTCGACACGCACGCCAGACCCGGGCCATTAATTAATGTGACAGGCAACCGGAGTAAAAAAACCGGTAACGTGCATTGTCTGCAATGCCGCCGTTACCGGTTTCGTTTGCAGGCGATCAAATATTAGAAATCGATCTGGCTTCGTAGCTGGAAAATGTTGACGTCTTCATCACCCGTAGTGGCGAATTTTTCCGGCGATGTGGGATCCGTGCTGGCGCGAACATAATTCGCCATAAAGCGAATATTCGGCGTCGCATACCAGTTCACACCCACAGTGATATTGTCTTCCTCGCCACCCTCGTACCCGCTGTCTTCCAGATCAATGTTGCTGTAACGCGCGGCTAATTCCCAGGCACCGATACCTCCCTTGCCCACAACGCTGTCAGGTTTCACCCGACCAAAGGTACCGTTGCTGGTCTTGTATGGACGGTGCTCACCGGTCAGGAAGTAGCTGCCAAAAACATACCAGCCACTGAAATCCGGGTCAGAACCCTGGCTCGATACATCGACACTGGCCTGCATATATTCGCCTTGCAGCGAGAACGGGCCAAAGACGGTTGCAGCTTCCGCGCCATACAGTGTCTGGTTGTCATAGCCGGAAATGGTCCCGGTATCCAGCAGTCGGGTGCTGGTTACGTGTGACTCGGGTCGTTCACGGAAACGGATTTCGTTATCCCCGTCAGAGCCCCGATAACTGGCGGCGGCCCCCAGGTGGACGACGCGCGCCTTGTCTGCCAGCGGCGCAAAATGAACTCGCCCGGTAGCACCCCAGCCCTGGCTCTTCGGCGAGCTGTCGTTCTTTACGCCATCAAAGAAGTAGCCGGCAGCTGCGCCCCACTTGTCGCCGTGGGTACTCACTGCAAGACCGGTGTTGCGTCCCGGAGAGAATGCATTCGGCAGACCACGTTCCATGAAGGTAATATATTTGGAACTGGTCAGCTCCTCGAGACTGAAAGGTTCCTTGAAATTACCGATTTTTATTTTGGCTGAATCAAAACCGCTGTACCCAAGGTAAAGATCTTTCAGCGATGTGCTGTTACCGGCAAAATCAATCTGTGCCTTGTAGAACCAGTCGTGATAAACAGTACCCTTGGCAAACAGGCGTGCACGACGGACTTCCGCACCATTGCCAAGCTGTGTTTCGTCCTTGTCATAAAAGGCAGCATCGACCATCGCGCGCCCGCCAAGCTGGAACTTGAAATCACCGTCACCGGAGGATACCTTGAGGCCGGATTTACCGGTACTGAGCTTGACCGTATCCTTCGTCGCCTCGGAAACTTCCTGACTTACACGTTCCCTGTCTGCACTGGCAGAATTCTTCAGTTCCTCATACTCGGATGAACTGATGGCACCTCTGTCACGCAGAACCTTGAGCAGATCGTCCATGGCGCTATCATCGGAAAGTGCGGGCAATGAAAAACTGCCGGCGGCACACAGAACAGCGCAGTGCAGCGCGGACAAGCGGAGTCGAAACTTCATGAATAGTCCTCCCGGAACATATTACAGGTTGATGACACGCCATTGCGTGCGACCGGTGAGAGACTAACGAGCGTTTATGTCAGGTATGTTAAGATAGGTTTACGGTTGTATGAATGGTATTTACTGATGCATCACCTTGAAGAGCCAGCAGGGCCTTACCTGCACACCTGTTTGCTAACCCGGAAAATGTCCATACCTGTTTCCGGCCAATACCACTGACACATCAATTAACCGTGAAACTACGCAGCCAAATCACCCTGTTTCTGCTCCTGCTGGGATTGACGCCGTTACTGACATCCTTTGTGATTAACGTACCGCTTGTTTTCGAAAAGCTGGAATCTTTTTATCATGAGGCGTATCTGGAAAAGCTGCGTATAGACTTCCACGACCTTGACCAGCACATTTCCCGGCGGCAGGAGATGGTACGCCTGTTCGCAAAGCTGCCCGAACCGGGCATCGCTCTGAGTTCGAGTGGCGAATCAAGCAGCGACAGGCTCATCCAGGAACGTTTGGCCTATACCGAATGGGCAAACCGCGTACTGTTTGACCAGCTGGATATCACCCAGGTTATCTTCATCAACAAAGATGGCAAGGTCTCTTTCTCGCTGAATCGTGACCATGAAACCGGCATCCTGAAGAGCGGGGATCACCAGCCCCACCTTCCCAGCACGGAATTTCTTTATGCCGGCCTTAAGTTGTCGCCCGGCGCAGTCCTCACCAGCCCGATCAATTTTAATTCGGAATACTACTCGAAAGACCCCAGACACTTCATGACCCTCAGCTTCATCAGCCCGCTGCTCGCACCCTCTGCAAAGGGCGGGGTGCCCGAACTCCAGGGTCTCGTAATATTCAACCTGGACGTCGGCGGACTGGCACAGGTCTACAATGGCATCTACTGGGTGCAGAATAATGGCGAGTATCTCGCCTACCGAAGAGACGAAGCGCCGACGTCAACAGCCTTCAGGGATTTTCCGGGGCTTGAGGAGCTGCTTGCTAAGGGCGAACTGGCCCTGTGGGAACACGCTGGCCAGCAGATGTTCTGGCTACCCCTCTTCTCCACCCACGACTCCGGCCCGCTCTGGGTAGGACGGAGTGTGGATCCCTCGCCCCTTACCGAATTTATCAGGGCACTTGAATTCCGCGTAGCCACCATCGTTACGGTTCTGGTGCTTGTAATTGTTGTTGTCGCGCGCGCCATCGCTATTCGCATGGAAGGCGTAAGCCAGGATCTGAAAAATGGAATTGCACAGGTGCTTGAAAAGGATCATGCCGTCCGGTTTTCCTGGCAGCGTCCCGAAGAGCTGCGCAAACTCGGCAACAGTCTGACCCACCTGTGTGAAAAGCATGTAGAAGATGCCCGTGCCTTGCGCACTCATGCCAATGAACTCGAGGCGTCAAACCGCTACAAGTCCGAATTCCTGGCCAATGTCAGTCACGAACTGCGTACCCCGTTGAACTCAATTTTGCTGTTATCGAAGTTGCTGGCCAGCAACAGCGAAAATATCCCCCCGGAGCAGGCCCAGCAGGCGCGAGTCATCCACTCTGCAGGCAAGGATCTCAGAGTGCTGATTGACACGATTCTGGACCTTTCGAGGATCGAGGCCGGTGAAACTGCAATTAGTCAGGAAACTATCAATCTGGCGGATATACTGAAAGAACTCAGCGAACTCATGCGCCCGCAATTCGAGGAAAAAGGACTGACACTCGAGTTGCAGATTGATAAAGATGCACCCGCATCAATCGTGACTGACGGTAAAAAACTGCGCCAGATAACAACCAATTTCCTCTCCAATGCGCTTAAATTCACCGAGCGGGGCGGCGCCACACTGCGACTCGCCCGCAATACTGACACCGATGCCAACAGCCACCCGCTGGCACTCAGCGTCAACGACACCGGCATAGGTATCCCGGACGACAAGCAGGCACTGGTATTCGAAGCTTTCAAGCAGGTAGACGGATCTACCAGCCGACGCTATGGTGGCACCGGACTGGGTCTCACCATCAGCCGTGAACTCGCGCAGTTGATCGATGCCCGTATCAATATAACGAGCGATCAAAGCAAGGGATCCACCTTCACCCTGTTGTTACCACTGGCGCTCGACGAACATGCCACCCGGGATAAAAGCGGCTCATCGGTAAAGGCGAAAGCTCAGACAGAAGCTGCTGATGATGCAGGTGCCATACCCGAAGCCCGTTACGATGGCAAACGGGTACTTGTTGTTGACGACGATCTGCGTAATCTGCTGGCACTCACCCCCTTGCTTGAGCGCTGGAAAATCGAAGTTCTCGCTGCGGGCAATGGCCAGGAGGCGCTGGAAGTGCTGCGCGATGGCGAAAATTTCGATCTTGTGCTGATGGACTTGATGATGCCGGGAATGGATGGCTATGAAACAATACGCGCAATACGGGCGGATACCACTCTGAAAAAATTGAATGTTGTCGTAATCACAGCCAGGGCGGCGGACGAAGACCGGACCAAGGTACTGGCCATCGGCGCCAATGGTTACCTGTCCAAACCGATTGAGGCGGAAGATCTCAAATTGATACTTGACCAGTACCTGGCACCCGAAAATACGCGTAGCAGTGCCCGCGGTCAGCAGGAGCAGGCGTGAAACGCTATAGCGGGTTCAAGCTGCTTATTGTCGACGACAACCAGCACAATCTATTTACCCTGGGCTCCCTGATCAGGGAGCATATGGATGTAGAAATACTGGAGGCAACATCCGGTCAGCAGGCACTGGATATTGCACTGGGTGACACAGGTATTGACCTGATTGTTCTCGATATCCAGATGCCGGAGATCGATGGCTTCCAGACCGCTTCCATGCTGAAGATCCGTAAAAAGACCCGTGATATCCCTATTATATTTCTTACTGCCGCTTTCAAAACCGATGAGTTCCAGCAGAAGGGTTATGACGTAGGCGCTGTGGACTACCTGCTCAAACCGATAGATGACAATCAGCTCATCAATAAAATCAGCACCTATTTCCGTCTCATAGAAAAAGAGCGCAATCTGAACAAGCAACTCGAGGAACAGGTTGCCACCCGCACAGCCGAACTACGCGCGGCCAACCAGTACCTGCGAGGCATTATCCAGACCATGGGAGAGGCCCTGCTGGTACTGGAACCAACGGGGAATATAAAATCGGCAAATCCGGCTGCATGCAAAATGCTCGGCTACGACGAAAACGGCCTGATTGGCCTGAATATCGGCGACGTTTTTGAGGAATCCGAGCCGGAACAGGCCAACGCCTTTATGGGAACCTGGCTTGAAGCCCTGATACGAATCGGCACCCTCAGCAGTATCGAGGCCCGCTTTATCACCCGGGATGGTACCCGGGTGCCTGTTCTGTTCTCGCGTACCGCCATGAGTGATGAATGCGGTACTATTACGGATATACTCTGTATCGCAAAAAACATGACCGGTTACCGGCATGAGGGTGAGGACAACTGAGCCTCTGTACATTCAGGAACTGTTAAATGAACGACGAGAAAAAAGAGTCTGTTTCACCTGAAGACGCTGTATTGACAGCTGATGCGCTTAAAGCAATGGGACATCCCTTGCGCTGGCGTATTCTGTGCGCGCTGGGTGAAGATGAGATTACCGTAGGCGATCTCGCCAGGCAGATTGGAACGACACAGAGCAACATGTCACAGCATCTGGACCAGTTGCGCAATAAACGCATACTGGTGTCACGCAAGGAAGCCAATCGCATCTATTACCGGGTGCGCAACGAGGCACTGCTGGAACTGATCGGCAGTATGCGTTCGGTGCTTTGTCATACCAATCTGGAAGATACGCCACGAGGATAAACCCGAGCCATCTTCGTGCGCCATAAAAAAGAGGGCTCAAAGAGCCCCCTTTTCTTACCACCGATGTAAACCGGTTTTTACCTGGCAGCAGGTGCCTGAGGTGCAGCTGGAGCCTGCGGAGCAGGATACGCGCCATAGGGAGCGGGAGCACCGTAACCATAAGGAGCACCGTAGCCACCATAGCCGGGGCCGTAACCATAACCAGGACCATAGCCACCATAGTTACGGCCATAGTAGTCATTATAACCACGGCCATAACCACGACCATAGCCACGGCCTGAACCACGACCGCTGAAGTTCATGCTGAAGTCGCCATCGCCGAACATATCGCCCATGCCGTCACCCCAGCCGTTGTTACCCCAGCCGTTGTTGCCGTAACCGTTGTTGTTCCATGGGCCCCAGGCTTGCGCCGAGCTCATGGTCAGTGCTGTAGCACCAGCCAGCATTGCTGCTAAAACAGTTTTCTTGATGTTCATGTTTATCTCCTCGTTGTATCAATTAGATACAAATATGTTAAAAAAGTGACTCGTCAATCGCTTACTTGGCAGTTGCCGCAGGAGCGGGCGCAACAGGAGCAGCAGCTACGCCGTAGCGGTTGTCCCACATAGCCTGGCGGCTCTTCATCATTTCTTCGTGCGACTTCTGCATGGCCTTGCGCTGTGCTTCCATGGACTCATGCATGGCCTTGCGCTGTTCTTCAATCTTCTTGAAGTAGTCAGCCTGGGCTTTCTGCTGGGCTTCAAATGCTTCTTTCTGAGCCTTTGCCTGTTCTTCGTTCAGGACAGGAGCAGCCTGATAGGCGGCTGGTGCATAACCATAAGGGGCATAACCGTAAGGGGCATAGCCGTAGCCATTGTCGTAACGGTTGTAGGAATTTCCATAGCCGTTACCGTGGCCACGTCCGCGACCATGGCCACTGAAGCCCATGCTGAAACCACCGTCGAAATCTCCGTCAGCGGAACCATCGGAAACACCGTTGCCGTTCCAGCTGTTGTTACCATATCCATTGTCGTTACCCCACCAGGCACTGGCGGAACCGGAAACTGCGGCCAGGCTGGCAGCAGCTATAAAAGTTGTGAATTTTTTCATGATGACTCTCTCCAGGTCGTGAATGAATAAACTGAATATCTGCAAATCACGAACGAGAGTATTTCAGAATATACGAATATATGCAAGAACTTTAATACAATTTTTCTTGATTCTCGCCCCGAGTCTGACGCCGCCTCCAGACACGTAGCTAACCACTTATTTTTCAAAAGGTAATTGTATTTTGACTGCGCGCGGGCACTGGATGTTCAAAAACAATTCCACCCTGCATATCGGCTTGTTGCCAGGTGCCCGGCGGGCTACACCCCCCCCCGGGGTCAGGCCTTGTGGCTATCCTCAGCACAATGTCGACGCATACACGACACCATATAACCGATGAGTCCAGCAGCAGCCAGGAAAAATGCCACACTCGTCCACCAGAGGTTTGCCGCCGGAGAAAAGCCCGCGGCGGCGAGTGTCCACCAGGTCACAAAGGCTACGAAAACCGCTATGAACATAGCTATGGCGTAGGGCCACGGTTTTTTTCGGCAGTTCGCACACAGTTTCATTCAATCCACCCCACCGTATTAATTTCAGCTTCCCACCACTGGACACTACCCGCTAACAAAACCCCTGCACATTGATCACTGTCAACTCCATGTCAAACTGTCACTTGCCTGCCTGCTATCGCCTGATTCTATATATTGGAATTTTAGTTTATTAGTATGTTATTAATTTATCAACATTCGTGTGTTTGTTTCCTCTCCAATTCATATAGATACAAAGATCCAGCTTAAGAGAGAAATACACGCTGCCGCTAGTTCCTGAAGATTTCACCCTTTATATAGCTGCCGCACCTAAATGGAGTCTAATAAATGGCAATCGCACCACAATTCCAGAAACTACTGGATGGCTGCCTGGAAATGGAATTCAGCCATTTGCGTCCACTCGTGGATCGCATGTTCGAAAATGCCGACGTAGCACTACTTGATTTTGCTGAAAAAGCAGAAAGCAACATGGCTCAATCTCTGTTTTTTGAGGCCATGAGCGAGGTTCGCAAAAAACGCAGTATTATCGAGCGCCTCTTCTACAGCGAATTGAAGCGAAGTTTCCTGGAGTTCCCTGGCAAACCGGACCAACAGGACCGGCCGGCTCAGGAAGATGCCTGCCTTTCGAATTTATCTCTGATCGACACCGATTCACTTGAAACTTCGGTGGCGACACAGAATGCTGCCGGCAAACTGGCCAGCCGCATCATGGACCGTATTTTTGCTCTCAAGCAACGTCTGGCTGTTGTCAACGGGGGTCATGCCATAGAGGAAAATGAAATTCCCGGTGGACCCGTGTGGCTGAGCAGTGCCTACCAACATGCGCTTCAGCAACTTGAGCTGGAGAACAAGATTCGCCTTGTCTTCATTGCGTTGTTTGACAAGTATGTTCTTACCCATGCCGATGTAATCTACGATGAGTTCAACAAACGGCTGATACAGGAGGGTATCCTGCCGAACCTGAAATACGAGGTCCGGAAACAGCCCGGCGGCATCGAGATTGTTGAACAGTTTGTACCGGACGATGCACCTGCAGATGAAGAACCGGCCTCGGGAACAGAAATGGACGGACCATCAGGCCAGCAAACGCCGTCAGAACTGGGCGATGAGTTATTTGGACGTATCTGTGAACTCATGTCCGGGCGCCGCAGCGGTGCTTCGACGGGGCAAGCTGGAACAGGCAATGTCTCCCCAATCCGCTCAGGTGGATTCACCGGTGGCGGTAATATGGGCGGAGGCGGTGGCAGCGGGCACGCGGAGGCCAGCGGAAACGTTGCCGCTGGCAGTGCAGGTGGATCCAGCCTGGTAAGCCAGATTAGCAGCCTGCAGTCCCAGATTCAGTCAGGATCGGCAGGGCTATCCAGTAGCGAATTCATCGAGAACATCGAAATTGACCAGGGCCTGATCGATCGCCTGCAGAATACGCTTGCAGAGGAACGCGAAAAAATATTTGGTGGGATCGATCGGCGCAAGCTTCCAGCTGCAGACACCAATATTATTGAACTGGTCGGGATGCTGTTTGAGTACATGCTCAAGGAGCAGGACCTGCCAAACGTCGCCAAGGCTCTGCTTAGCCGCCTGCACACACCGTTACTCAAAGTCGCGGTTGTCGACAGGAATTTCTTCACCCACACGCACCATTCTGCGCGCAGATTGCTAAACGACATGACATCGGCCGGCATTCGCTGGGTCGAGGAAGACCAGATAGTTCGCGGTATTTTCCCGAAAATGAAGGAGATTGTCGACAAAGTATTGCTGGAATTCAAGGAAGATGTCAGTATTTTCGATACTCTGCTCGAGGAATTCACCCAAGCAGTGAATGCCCTCGACCACCGCGCCGAGTTGGTAGAACAACGCACTACCGAGGCTGCCAACGGACAGGAAAAACTTCAGGAAGCGCGCAACCGCGCGCAACAGGAGGTTCGCAGCCTGTATCAGGGCAAACCTGTACCTGAGAACACCCGTGAGTTTCTGCAGCGTATCTGGGCTGACAAGCTCACTTTTATCCTGCTTCGTACTGATCAGGGCGACGAAAGCGAAGACTGGCGGAATGCCACTGCATTTGCGGTACGTATTATAGATTCTGTGTTACCACCCCTCAGCGAGATCGATCAGTCGCAACGGCAAGCCACCCTGAGCGAGCTACAGGGCGAATTACGCGACGCAACAAAGACACTGCAGCAGACTGACAAGGAAAAACTTATCGGTGCCTTGTTCGAAACGCAGCAACAGGTACTGGAAAAGATTGTTGCAGCGGAGGAACAACAGGCATCCGCCGAACAGCCTGTGAGCGAAAAAGAAACAGTTTCCGATGAGAGTGTTAAAGAAAGCAGCCTCACACCCGAACAGCATGCACAGATCGATGAGCTGAAATCCATCCCCTTTGGAACCTGGTTTGAATTTGCGAAACCTGGTCAGCCCAGGAAACGGGCCAAGCTGTCCTGGCGGAGTACCGTCACCGGAAAATTCATGTTTGTGGATCAATTGGGCGTGAAAGCTTCTGTCGTTTCCATGCAGGATCTGGCGGACTATATGCTAAACGGGAATGCCCGCATCGTCGCGGATGAAAAGAAACCTTTCGTTGACCGGGCGATGGCAGCCATTCACCGCATGCTGGATCGCGCTGCATAGCAAACACCGAAAGAAACTGATTATGGGGAAACAATGATGAACAACACCGTTAATCCGGCACATTCAGAACAACGGAGAAAAACCCGCGTGACTATTCCCGAGCACCCACAAATTCTGGACGCACATAGTGGCAAGGTCCTTGGAGAGCTGGTAAACCTGTCAACCGATGGCCTAATGGCTGTCAGCCCGGACGGCATTGCCTGCGGAACAGTTTGTCAGATGCGGATTCCGCTTGTCCAGGGGGACAGCAAAGTGGAAATCCTGGTTGGTGCCGAAAGCCTTTGGTGTGATGATGCCAACGGTTCCGGCTCTTACTGGACCGGGTTTCAGATTATCGATATCTCTTCCGAACACCAGGAAATCCTGAACACCGTGGTGGGTGGCTAGGCCGGGCTATCCGTCACCAGCTCGTCCAGCTTTTCGTCCATATGCAGCTCGGTGAGCTCCATCAGGCTTCCGATCCACTTCCCGTCAATTGCAATCTGCGGAACGCTGCGGGCACCGCTGGTCAGCCGGGACATCTCAATCAGGCCGCTCCGATCCTGATCGACACGCACCTCCTGAAAAGGGATGCGCCATTTGCTCAGTAGTTTCTTCGCTTTGTCACACATCGGGCAACGCCCTGTACTGTAGATTTTCACTCTCGCCATAACAGGCTACTTCCCTCGATGGTTTGGTCGGCACCAGCAAGTATACGCTATACTTGCAGCCCGCTACCGTATACCGGAATCTCAACGGAATATCTGAATTGTGCGAATTTCCAGACTGCCAGCAGTACTCAAACCCGTCCTGATCGCCTTCATGGTTATTCTGCTACCAGCTAGCAGCCGGGCAGCGGGGCTGGATACAGAATGGATTGACCTTACCCAACAGAGAACTGGCCATATTGCACTGACCCTGTTCATTCTGGCTTACCTGCTGGTCATGTCAGAGGAATTTACGCATATGCGCAAATCCAAGCCGGTAATACTCGCTGCCGGAATGATCTGGGGACTGGTCGCCTGGCAGTATCATACAGAGGGGCTCACGCATGCCGCTGAAGCTGCTTTCCGCAGCACCTTGCTGGAATTCTCTGAGTTGTTCCTGTTTCTGCTCGCGGCGATGACCTATGTCAATGCCATGGATGAACGCCAGGTTTTTGAGGCGCTGCGCAGCTGGCTTGTAAGAAAGGGTTGCAGTTACCGTCTGTTATTCTGGATTACGGGCATAATGGCTTTCTTCCTGTCTCCCATCATCGACAACCTGACTACCGCGCTTGTGATGTGTGCCGTTGTACTGGCAGTCGGCAAGGGCGATGACCGGTTTATAGGCCTGGCCTGTATCAATATTGTTGTAGCCGCCAATGCGGGAGGCGCATTCAGCCCGTTTGGCGACCTGACCACGCTGATGGTCTGGCAAAAAGGACTGGTTGACTTCCATACGTTCTTCCTGCTGTTCATACCGTCCGTGATCAACTTTCTGGTACCGGCAACACTGATGAGCTTCTTCGTCCCGCAATTTACGCCCGCTGTAGACGGCGAAGTCGTTCAACTACGTCGCGGCGCCCTGGTCATCCTGTTTTTGTTTATCTGCACCATCCTGACGGCCGTCAGCTTCCATAACTTCCTGCACCTGCCGCCGATGCTGGGCATGATGACAGGGCTTGGCTACCTGCAGATATTTGGCTACTACCTCAAAATGACACATCCCCCGCCCGTTAAAAAATCATACCAACAGGGCTTCCAGCACGGTGTCGTCGGCGATGTTGTTCCGCTTGCCAGTGAAGACCGGCCCTTCGATATATTCAGCCGGCTGGCGCGCGCGGAGTGGGATACCCTGCTGTTTTTCTATGGTGTGGTGCTATGCGTAGGCGGCCTGGGCTTTATCGGCTACCTGACCGCGGTCTCGCACGTGATGTATGTCGATCTTGGCGCAACCACGGCCAATATTCTGGTGGGCATCCTGTCTGCCATAGTGGACAACATTCCGGTGATGTTCGCAGTGTTGTCCATGAACCCGGAGATGCCACTCGGCCAATGGTTACTGGTCACACTGACCGCCGGCGTAGGGGGCAGCATGTTATCGATAGGCTCAGCTGCCGGTGTCGCACTGATGGGTCAGGCACGCGGAAAATATACCTTCTTTATACATCTTAAATGGACACCCGCCATAGCACTGGGTTATGTCGCAAGTATTCTGAGTCACTTATGGATAAATGCGGATACTTTCTAGAATAAATCTGCCGGACCGCCAGAACGCAAAGCGTTATTCAGATCGCCCCCGGTCTGTTTCCAGCTTTTCCCATACGGACGGAGCGCCCGCTGCTTTGGCGATCGCCTCCAGCCGCGCCTTGTGCTCAGCTGCTTCGGTGTCATCCGCCCGGATCACACGGAGCACCGGCCGGCTCGCTGGCAGCCGCCGGATTTTCTCGTCATGGGCACCGTTGGCAGCATCGGCGCCAGCCCCCAGTTGCAGGGCAACCTGCCCGCCGGTCATGGCAAGGTACACGTCGGCCAGTATTTCCGCATCCAGCAGGGCGCCGTGCATTTCGCGGTGGCTATTGTCGATTTCATAGCGCTTGCACAGCGCGTCAAGATTGTTCTTCTGACCCGGGTGTATCTTGCGCGCCATGGTCAGGGTGTCCAGCACCGAGCAAATGTCGGTTACCTGTTTTCCGGCTTCACACAGCCTGAATTCGTTATCCAGAAAGCCGACGTCAAACGGTGCGTTATGAATTACCAGCTCCGCCCCCTTGATGTAGCGTTCAAAATCATCGGCAATATCTGCAAAGCGCGGCTTGTCGACAAGGAATTCATTGCTGATACCGTGTACTTCGATGGCACCTGCATCGATTTCCCTGTCCGGTTGCAGGTACTGGTGAAAATTATTCCCGGTCAGCTTGCGCCCCACCATTTCCACGCAGCCGATTTCAATAATACGGTGTCCCTGCTGGGGTTCCAGACCGGTAGTTTCTGTATCAAGAATGATTTGTCGCACGCTGCAGTCCTGTTTCAGAGTTCATCGATACCGCGATTGGCCAGTTGGTCGGCGCGTTCATTTTCGGGGTGTCCACTGTGTCCCTTGACCCAGTGCCAGGTCACCTGGTGCGCTTGCACGGCCTGGTCCAGGCGTCTCCAGAGATCGGCATTCTTTACCGGCTTTCTCGCGGATGTCTTCCAGCCCCGCTTTTTCCAGTTGGGCAGCCATTGCATAATACCATTCCTGACGTAGCTGGAGTCCGTAGTCAGGTTTACCGTACACGCGCGCTTCAGGCTCTCCAGCGCCCTGATGGCGGCCATCAGCTCCATACGATTGTTGGTACTCTCCGCTTCACCGCCAAAGAGTTCTTTTTCGTGATTGCCATAGCGTAACAGGGCACCCCAGCCACCGGGTCCGGGATTGCCGCGGCAGGCACCATCGGTGAATATCTCCACATGGCCCAGGCCACCCTCTCGCCTTTGGCTCACCTTGTGGCCCAGGCCACCCTCTCGCCTGTGGCTCACCTTGTCAGCCATGCGGTCGCAGACTCCCCTGGCTGGTTTCGGCAACACCGCCTGCCAACACCGATCGGCGCGGGCGCCAGCGTGGTTTTACAGGGGTCAAAGTGGCTACCCGCTTGCGGGCCACCAGCACATAAGAAGCCGCCAGCCACGGCCATCGATCGCGGTGCAAACGCTGCAACAATGTCCCTTTTGAAGTTCCCACGCCATACTGCCAGGGAGGATGTGGAAATAGATAACGTGTTTTAATAGTGTCAAACCCAAGCAACGAAAGCCAATCCTTTAAGCGTGGAAGTCCGAAGAATTTCAGCGACCAGGGCACACGCCCCCGCCAGCCGAACAGCAACCGGCGTATGCCCCACCAGCCGTAAGGGTTAAACCCCAGAATAATGACATGTCCCTCCGCCACCAGGCAGCGATCGATTTCGCGCAATACCTGGTGCGCATCGCTGGCCAGCTCCAGCACGTGCGGCAGTACGAAGGCGTCGACACTGTCAGACTGCATTGGCAGATTCTCGGCACTGGCCAATATTCCGGGCTGGTACTCCAGGCCCTCTGAGGTACTGGATTGCACCACCCGGTGCGTGATCCGGCTGGCGCCCAGTGCCTCCGGCTGGCAGGGCGGGTCCAGCACCACCAGGTGATAGCCGAATATATCGCTCAGCAGCTCGCACAGTGCCGCCTGCTCGACAATCGCGAGCTGCTGACCCAGCGCCTGCCGACACCAGAGCCGGAGTTCGGGCAAATGCTGCGCGTTGCTCACCGGAGACCTTGAAGTTCTCATAAGTTATTCAATAATAACGTACCGGCGGCCAGTATCCACAATGCTTGACGCCTTATTCAGGCCCTGTCAGCATTACACGCCAGGCTAAAATTATGTCTTTGTTCACCAACTTGGGGTTAAAACCTCGGCCACCGGGCCGTTAAGAACATATGGCTACCCGCTTTATATTGCTCGCCGCGCTCCTGCTCGGTGCCTGCACAACGACGCAACACACTCCGGAAACATCCCGCCTGGAGAGCGACAAAGCTGGCCCGGAAACGAGTCAACCCCGACTGACAATGCTGGCTGCTGCCCGGCCCATCACCGGCATAGTTGTTGCCCCTTACGAGCAGCAGGTACCCGCCGACCTGTGGGCCAGACTGCGTCAGGAATTCACATTACCGGAACAGGACAATGAACGCGTTCGCGTGCAACGTAACTGGTACGTAAAACATCCGCAATACATGCAGCGCGTCAGCGAACGCTCGCGTCGCTACGCCCGGCACATATACCAGGAACTCAGCAGGCGTAACATGCCGGCCGAGATCGCCCTGCTACCGATTGTCGAAAGCGCCTATGATCCCTTTGCCTATTCGCATGGTCGCGCCGCAGGACTCTGGCAGTTTATTCCCGCCACCGGCAAACGCTTTGGTCTGAAGCAGGACTGGTGGTACGACGGCCGCCGCGACTTGCTGGATTCCACCAACGCGGCGCTGGACTACCTGCAGTACCTCAACAAACGCTTCAAGGGCGACTGGCTGCTGGCACTGGCAGCCTATAACTCGGGCGAAGGTACTGTATCCAAAGCCGTGCAGCGCAATCGCAAAAAAGGTAAACCGGCAACGTTCTGGGATCTCAAACTCCCTAAGGAAACACGCGCCTACGTGCCCAAGCTGATCGCGCTGAAACAGCTGGTGGATACACCGGACGCCTACGGCATTGAACTCGGGCCCTTGCCCAACGAACCCTATTTCGAAATCGTGAATACCGGCGGCCAGGTTGACCTGGCGGTTGCTGCAAATCTGGCCGGCATCGAGCTAGAGGATTTGTACCGGCTTAATCCGGGTTTCAACCAGTGGGCCACACCACCCAAGGGACCACATCGACTGTTGATCCCTGTGGATCATGCCAGTGGTTTCCGCCAGGCAATTGCAAGCCTGCCTGCGGAAAAACGCGTACAATGGGTACGCCACAAGATCAAAAATGGCGAATCACTCGGCAAAATCGCCAAACGCTACCACACTACCGTGAGTGCACTTAAAGCCGCCAATGGCGTAAACGGAACGTCGATCCGGGCCGGCAAACACTTGCTGGTTCCGGTCTCCAGCCAGGGACAGGACAGTTATAAACTAAGTGCGCAGCAGCGTTTAAAACATAAGCAGGAGCACGCACGCAAGGGGCATAAAACCCGGCACATTGTGTCACCCGGGGATACATTTTGGGACCTCTCCCGGGAATACAGGGTCAGTATGCGCAAGCTGGCGTCCTGGAACGGTATGGCACCGGGCGATCCATTGCGTGTGGGTCAGAAGCTGGTGGTATGGACAAGTCAGTCATCGACCAAGAACTTCCACCCCGGTTCACGGATCCGGCCCATACACTACACGGTGCGCAAGGGCGACTCCTTGTCCCGCATCTCCAGCAAATTCAAAGTGTCGGTGACTGACTTGCGGAAATGGAACACCTTGCCCAAGGGCCGCTATCTGCAACCTGGCCAGCGCATCAAACTGTATGTCGATGTCACCGAACAGGCCGGCACCTGACCTCCCTCTATCTTAGCTGAACCCCCCGACGTGTGTGCGACCATGCACCACTACGTCCGTAAAAATTCAAAACCCTGTCGTTGGTAACCACGGTCGCCGAATAATCCTCTACTTCAATACGTTCAACCTGCTCACCCGCCTCGATACGGGTTCCCTGCCATCCCCCCGACACCACTCCGTATGCAACAAGGCGCTGGTTGGTGACCACCACGGCAACTGCATTGGATACTTTGTAATCCCTGACCCGCTCCTTGGCCTGCAAGTCAAGCCGGTCAAAACGCCCGGCCCGGGTATTCGAAGCAATAACTTCATCCTTTTCCACTACCAGAAAAAGTACTTTCTCGACGTCTCCCGCCTGTACCGTGAGCATCACGGATACCATCAGCAACAGTCCTGACAGGAGTGTACAGCGTACAACTGTTCTACTTTTATGTTTCATGAGATACCCATCAGCACGCTTACCAATGCACGTGTAAAGGCGCCTGTTCCAGTTCATTTATAATCCTCTCGACCGACCCTGCTTCAGGCAGGTGCGGCCAGACCTGCCAGCCTACACCCTCCTGTCGCCAGAACAGAAACCACCTGTCATTGCGGCAGGCAACTTTTACCAGTGGCCGGAAACCTTCACCTCTGGATGGGCTATCCGGCCGGCAAACTTCACCGATCAGCAGGCTGTCACCTTCCTGTTGACACCTCAACTCCGCATTAGATCCGGACCACGCGCTGCGCCGCTCACAAAACGACTCCAGCAGTTTGCGTGCACGCTGCAATTCAAGAAGACTGACAGACACAACTTCTGATTCCGCTCAGGGCGTGCCGGCTCTTTGCCGTTGCCAGCACGCCAGCACCTGCTGCAAAAACAGACCCCGACTGTGTGTATCCTGAAGTCTCTGCTCGTCGATAACCGGTAAATCAGGTAGTGCAGTTGTTATCACGCGTGCGTATATGCCGGAGGTAAAGCCGTTCTCGTGACCTTCAGCATCGAGCAGCGGGGTATCGGTCAGCCCACAACTTGGCGAACGGCTTTTGAAAATGTAACCGCTCACACCCTTCAGCTCCTGAACCATCTCCCGTGCATAAGCCGTGAGGACATCCGTCACATCAAGGCGGGCATTCTCAACCCCCAACGCACTTGGCGCGCTTTTATCACCCACCAACTGCACCGGCGGCCGCGGTACACCCAGGCCTGCACCGACTTCCGGGCAGACGGGCTTCCAGTCGACGCGTGCAGCGAAGTACTGCACAACACCGGGATCCTGTTTGTGATTACCGTCGTAGCGCACCGCTTCACCCAGCAGGCAACTGCTGATGGCTACTACCGGCCGTTCACTGTCTGCGCGCGCCCGGTTCATCGCGCTTATTGCCTGGCGCCATGGGCCAGTGCACGCTGACGACAGAGGGCAAGTTCTTCGGCAGAATCTTCCAGGCCAGGCTGCCAGCAGCGTAGCTGTGCATCAATCAACTCAGCCAGCGCATCGACATGCTCCGCACGATCATTCAACGCCGGTATGTAGCTGAACTGTTCACCGCCGTTGGAGAGAAACAGTTCCCGGTTCTGCTCGTTGATCTCTTCCAGGGTCTCCAGACAGTCGGCGCTGAAACCGGGGCACACCACGTCCACGCTGCGCACGCCCTGTTTGGCCCAGTCCCTTAGCGTGCCGTCAGTATACGGCTGCAACCATTGTTCGCGTCCGAAACGCGACTGGAAGGTCAGTTTCCATTGATCATCATTCAATTCAAGCTTATCTGCCAGCAGGCGAGCTGTTTTTACGCATTCACAATAATACGGGTCACCCGCCCTGCACATGCGCTCGGGAATGCCATGAAAAGACATCATCAAGCGCTCTGCCCGGCCCTGCGTATCCCAATGCGCTCGAATACTACTGGCTAAAGCTTCGATATATGCCGGGTAGTCATGGTAGTGCTGCACAAACCTGGTGTCCGGCACCCAGCGCCAGCGCCTCAATACCCGGGATATTTCATCGAATACAGCGGCTGTTGTTGTCGAGGAATACTGGGGATACAGTGGCAATACCAGTAATCGCCGCATACCTTTTTCCTGCAAACTGCGCAGCGCATGCTCGATTGAGGGCTGGCCATAACTCATGGCCAGGGCGACCTCCACTCTACCCCTGTCAATATTCTCATAACGTTGCCGGAGTGCCGCTGTCAGCCGTCTGGAAACAGACAGCAGGGGTGAGCCATCATCTGTCCATATTGATTGATAGGCTTTGGCCACTTTGGCAGGCCGGATCCTCAATATCACACCGTGCAGGATCAGCCACCACAGTGGCCGTGCAATGTCGACCACGCGCGAGTCCCACAGGAATTCGGCCAGGAAATCACGCACGGCTTTCGTGGTTGGCGCCTCCGGTGTCCCCAGATTCACCAGCAGCACACCGGTACACGGCGCAGCATCATGTTTAAAATCGTCATTAGCGTGCAGTTTGGTCATTGGTTGCCTGTATTTACAGAAGTAGATTAATCAGGGGGCCATCATACCAAAGTAGGCCACTCACTGAGTCAGTGTTGCAACGGCCCCACGCAATATTGACAACGCCTGGCTGCGACCGGGTACGTTGACCCGCTCTGCACACACCCGCCAGCTGTGTCTCTGTAAGACCCGGGCAACCAACAGGGCGAGTTGGTTCTCGTCCAGTTTCGAAACGCCAAGCCCGGTCATAAGTGCATGGCATGTCACCCGCCATACTGACCCGATCGACACTTCCAGCAAGCGTTGTTCGAAGGCGAACGCCCGCACGTCCTGCCAGTCAGCCTCGTCCGGCTCAATGTTACTTTGCCCGGACTGCTGTCGCATCAGTCGAACTACCAACTGCTGGTCCAGGTCTCCAAGGCTGTCAGAAAGCTGGTGCGGAAACTGCAAAAGAAACCGTTCATTGGCAAGCTGCACCAGCGCTCTGCCACTGTCCGAGAGATCATTCAACATTACCACCGAGTGGCTGCCGCTGCTGGCACCACGCTGGATACCCAGGCGTGCCGCAGACCAGCCCAGCGCAGTCCAGAAATCCAGCAACTCCGGGGTCGCGGCAAAACTGCTGCCGATGTAATCGTAACCCTCACCCCGAACCTTCGCGCTTACATGCTCTACCAGGCGCGTGCCCAGACCACGCCCCTGCACTACCGGATGAACGGCGATGCGCATGATACGGGCGCAGAGTAACTGCGGCGCCTGTACAAAGCCATGACAGGATGCGAGCACTTCCGGCAGCAGATGTCCTTGTGGCCGGACCTTGCCAGCGCTTATTGCCAGCGCAGTTTCCGCCTCCAACCCACCCTCTTCTGCAACCAGTGCTGTGGCCGCGATATGCTGATTGATGCGGATGACATAAATCGACAGGTTCGGGCCATCGAGCAAGTGGCGCAGATCCAGGGGTCGCGTGCGGTAGTGCGCCTGCACCAGCAAGCCGAACAACTCTGACAGAGTCTGCTCATCTTCGAACAGATCGTCGCGCTGTATACGTTCGATGTTGCACGCATCCAGACTGACGCCCTGCAGGGCTTTATCCGGCGCTGCATCTGCATCGAGCGCCAGCATCCGGAATACCAGTCGCTCCACAGGATCATCAGGGCCCCAGCGAATCGGAGTTTCCAGCGACAGGGACTTCCAGCTGTTGGTGTACTTATCAAGCACGCGTGAAAAACGCAGTGCGAACCCGCGCCCGGTGCCCTCGTATCCATGAACGGTGGTCGCGAAAGCAATACGGGCATACTGGTTCAAGAGCAATTCAAGCAGCGGCACTGGAATAGCAGCAGCCTCGTCTACCAGCAGCATGTCCACCTGTTGTGGATTGCGTATCAGCTCATCCGGTGGCACGAAATGAACACCGCCGGTGTCGTCCGGCAACAGGGCGCGCGCATGTTGCACAACGGTGTCTACCGATTCCCGGCCAGGCCCGGTCAGGATAATCCGCGTTCGGCCCTGTTGAATCAACTGTGCCGCTGCGATACCCAACGCAGCCGACTTGCCACGGCCACGGTCCGAAATCAGGACAGCCGGTCTGCGCCGGTGGCCGGTTGCAGCCTTGACAACGGCGTCAACCGCCCGCCGCTGGTCTACGGTTCGACAGGGAGGTTCGGCATTATTTTCAATATTCGCTGTTTCCCGCGATTGATCCGGCAATCGGCGTACAACTCCGCTTTCCACAAGCATGACATCTGCGTCGGCTTCTAGCACCCTGACCAGCCTCGACAGAAAACGACCGCTCAGTTCTTCAGCCGCATGGGGGAAAATGGTAATCCGTTTATTCTGGGGATCCGTGTAAGCAGGCCAGTCCCGAAACACAGGTGCCAGTATCACTAATAGTCCACCACCTCTTATGGTCCCGCTCAATGCCCCGAATGCATTCGGATCAAAACCCGACCAGGCATCAAATACCAGCGCATCAATCTCCCTGCCCAATAACCGGAAGGCTGCCTCGCCCTGACTGGCATCAGCTCCATGGGGAGGCTGATCGCTGAACCAGTGTACAGCTGACAATCCTGTACCAGCCAGCAATTGTTCAGCCGCCGCAAGACACCACTCACGCGCGCCGGTGAGCACCAGTGCGCGACGATGCCGGTGACGCCTGGCACTGGCCAGCAAGCCGTGCAGGGTATCGATAAGCTGTCGGGAAACCGGCGTGGGTGCCGGCGCTGAATCAGGTTGCATGTGTTTAACAGCCGGAAGATTTACTGTGCAGAAGAATGCATGACATGGCTACCTTGCCCAATACCGGCAAAGCTTGCAACTACCGGAAACCGTTTTTCCTCAACCAGTCGTTCCGGCTTGCGCGGGAATGGCTGCGCCTCAGCCTTTCCGCCGCGGGGAAATATGGATGGACCGCCCGTGTACCGCCAGCGCGGCTTCGTGAACGCTTTCCGACAAGGCCGGGTGGGCGAACATGGTCAGTGCAATGTCCTCTGCGCTACCTCCAAGTTGCATGGTGATCACGGCTTCGGCGATCAGTTCCGAGCACTGTGGACCGATCATATGTGCACCGAGAAGACTGTCCGTTTTTGCATCAGCCAACAGCTTGATAAATCCGCCGGTATCACCCATCGCACGCGCCCTGCCCGAAGCGGCAAAAGGAAAAACGCCACTCCGGTAGTCCACACCACCGGCTCGTAACGCCTGTTCAGTTGCGCCTACCCATGCAATTTCCGGGTGCGTGTAGATCACGGATGGAACAGTGTCATAATTCACACGTGCCACATGGCCGGCAATCAGCTCTGCTGCCATGACGCCTTCTTCCGAGCCCTTGTGCGCCAGCATGGGACCGCGCACTGCATCACCTACGGCATACACACCTGGGAGATTGGTCAGGCATTGCTCATCGACGTGTATAAAACCCCATTCGTCGAGTAACAACCCGGCTTCATCGGCAGCCAGCCCATGCGTATTCGCATGCCTGCCCACCGCAACAATCAACTTATCAAACTGTGCCTTGTGTTCACCATCACCATCCTGGTAACTTAGTTCGACCTTTTTGCCCTTTACCTTGCAGGTAGTCACCCGGCTGCCGAGCTGTATATCCAGCCCCTGTTTGATGAACATCCGCCGGGCTTCTTTTGCCAGCTGCTCGTCGGCAAAAGGCAGGAACGTATCCTGCGCCTCCAGCAGCGTAACCTTGTCTGCCCCCAGGCGTCGCCACACACTGCCGAGCTCCAGACCGATGACACCGGCGCCGATGATGCCCAGGCGTTTCGGCACATCGCGGAACTCCAGCGCACCGGTCGAGTCCACCACCACATCCCCCTGCAAGGGGATATTGTCGAGTTGTATCGGTGAAGAACCGGGTGCAAGAATAATATGTGCCGCAACCAGGCTGCGGGCTGTCTTCTTTCCGGTTTGGCTGACTGTCACCTGCTTGCCGGCCTGCAATTGCGCGCGGCCCTGCACCCAGGTCACACCGTTAGCCTTGAATAGCTGTGCAATACCCTGGGTCAGGTCCTGTACGACCCGTTCCTTGCGGGCCTGCATGGTCGCAAGGTCCAGCTTGACGCCACTCACTTTGATACCGTGATCGGCGAGCTCGTGCTGCGCCTGGACAAAGCGTTGTGATGATTCGAGCAGGGATTTCGAGGGAATGCAGCCTACGTTCAGACAGGTGCCACCGAGCGCCGGCTTACCCTGGGCGTTGATCCACTCGTCGACACACGCTGTATTGAGACCCAGCTGTGCACAACGGATCGCCGCTACATAGCCGGCCGGCCCAGCACCGATTACAATGACATCAAACTGATCAGACATGTTGCCTCACACGCCCAGCAGCAAACGCGCCGGATCCTCGAGTACTTCCTTGACCGTTACCAGGAACTTGACTGCCCCCTGGCCATCCACCAGGCGATGGTCGTAGGACAGCGCAATATTCATCATGGGTCGTATGACTACTTCCCCATTCTCGGCTACCGGTCGTTCCATAATCTTGTGCATGCCAAGAATACCTGATTGAGGCGGATTGAGTATGGGTGTGGATAGCAGAGACCCGAATACGCCACCATTGGTGATACTGAAGGTTCCGCCGGTAATATCTTCCATACTCAGCGTCCCTTCGCGCGCGCGGGTGGCATAATCACTGATGCTGGCTTCAATCTCAGCCATCGTCAACTGATCAGCATTGCGCAGAATCGGCACTACCAGGCCACGCGGTGAAGAAACTGCAATGCCAATATCAAAAAATCCGTGGTAGACAATATCCGTACCGTCAACAGAAGCATTCAACTCGGGAAAACGCCTCAGTCCTTCGATAACTGCTTTCACAAAAAACGACATGAATCCGAGCTTGACATCGTGCGTCTTGAGAAAACTATCCTTGTAACGGCTGCGCAGATCCATGACTGGCTGCATGTTAATTTCATTGAACGTGGTCAGAATCGCAGCCGTTTGCTGGGCCTCCAGCAAACGCTCGGCAATACGCGCACGCAAGCGCGTCATGGGTACACGCTTTTCTATCCTGCCATCGGGATTCAGAGACTCCGCTGGTTGCGGCTTTACTGTTTCTGCCGGAGGTGCAGCAGCTACTGACTGCGGTGTCGATTCAGTGTCCTGCAGCACGCTCAAAACATCTTCCTTGAGTATCCGGTTGCCGCTTCCGGAACCCTTGATCGTTGCGATATCGAGTCGGTGTTCCTCTATCAGGCGACGTGCTGACGGCGTCGCAAAGGCTTCACCAGCTGTCTCGGTCACCTCGGAGGCCGCTGCTACAGTCTGCACAGGCGCAGCGGCTGCGTCCACAGCCTTTCCCTCACGCATACGGCCAATAAGCTGGCCGGATGCCACGACCGCACCTGCCGGTTCGATAATATCCTCCAGCACACCGTCTTTGGGCGCCGGTACTTCGAAAACTACCTTGTCGGTTTCAATATCGACGATGGATTCGTCACGCTTCACTGCGTCACCCGGCTTCTTGTTCCAGTTCAGTATGGTTCCGTCGGATACCGACTCCGGGAATACAGGGACTTTGAGTTCGATTGGCATGCTGTTTCCTTATTCCTCTTCCGTTTTCAGGCCCAGCGCCTCGGCTACCAGACGATGTTGCTGTTGCAGGTGCCGCCATGCATAACCCGCTGCGGGCGCTGCCGAGAATTCCCGCCCGGCATAGTGCAGCCAACAGGATTCGGGTAATACCAAACGCATATGGTGCTGGCTGGAGAACCAGGCGCCCTGATTCTGCGGCTCTTCCTGGCACCAGATAAATTCAGTGGCATTGGGATAACCCTCGATCAGTTTGCGCAACTGCACTTTGGGAAAAGGGTACAGTCGCTCGATGCGCACAATGGCCACGTGCTCCATGGCTTCCTCGCGCCGTTTCTCCAGCAGATCGTAATACACCTTGCCGCTGCAAAGTACGATCCTGGTCACCTGTTCGGGATCCAGCGTATCGATTTCCGCTATCACGGGCTGGAACTCACCCTCGGTAAGGTCTTCCAGTGTACTGACTGCCAGCCTGTGGCGCAGCAGGCTTTTCGGTGTCATGACAACCAGCGGCTTCCTGCATTCCAGCATGATCTGGCGGCGTAACAGGTGAAATATCTGGGCCGGCGTGGTTGGCACACAGACCTGGATATTGTGCTCGGCACACAACTGCAGATAACGTTCGAGCCGCGCCGAGGAATGTTCCGGCCCCTGCCCTTCCATACCGTGTGGCAGGAACATTACCAGCCCGCTCAGGCGGTTCCATTTCTGCTCCCCGGCGCTGATGAACTGGTCAATTACCACCTGCGCATTGTTGGCGAAGTCGCCGAACTGGGCTTCCCAGATTACCAGCGTGTTTGGATCCGTTGTCGAGTAGCCATATTCAAAAGCGAGCACCGCTTCTTCAGACAACAGTGAATTAATGACCAGGAAGTCTCCCTGGTTTTCCGCAACGTGTCTCAGGGGCACGTGCAGTGCACCACCCTTCTGATTATGCAACACCGCATGGCGGTGAAAAAACGTGCCACGCCCACAGTCCTGCCCTGACAGGCGCACGTTATAACCGTCAGTTACTACTGATGCATACGCCGTAGCTTCTGCAAACCCCCAGTCAATGGGTAACGCACCGGCAGCCATTTTGCGCCGGTTATCCATAATCTTGCCAACGCTACCATTGAGTTCGAAACCCTCCGGCAGCTGCAGAAGTGCTTTCCACAACGTTTTGATGCGCCGCATGGCTATGGCCGTATCCAGAAAGGCAGTACAGGCCTGTGCCAGATACGGTTTCCAGTCCACCTCGTACGGATAATTGGCCTGCTCCTTCGGCACCAGTTCATCGACTACCGAAACCCCCTTGTCCAGTCGCGCCCGGTAATCATCCATCATGCGGTGTGGGTGGTCCTGGTCACAGACCTTCTGTTCGACCAGCGCTTCGGCATACAGTGCGCGCGTCGTCAGACGGTCCCGGATAGCCTGGTACATCATGGGCTGCGTGGCGGTAGGTTCATCCGCTTCACTGTGACCGTGACGCCGGTAGCAGACCAGGTCGATTACAACATCCTTGTGGAAGTTCATGCGGTAATCAATCGCCATCCGCGTCACCAGAATTACTGCTTCTGGATCGTCACCGTTGACGTGAAATATCGGTGCGTTGACCATTTTGGCAATGTCGGTGCAATACAGCGTCGATCGCGCGTCGGCCTGGTAGCTGGTGGTAAATCCGATCTGGTTATTCACCACAACATGCACAGTACCCTTGGTGGAGAATCCCCGTGACTGGGACATGTTGATGGTTTCCATCACCACGCCCTGCCCGGCAAATGCGGCGTCGCCATGAATCAGAACAGGCACAACCTGGTCACCCGTTTCGTCCCCGCTGCGCTGCTGACGCGCACGTACCGAACCTTCCACTACCGGGTTGACGATTTCCAGATGGGACGGATTGAACGCCAGGTTAACGTGCACCAGTCCCTTTTCGGTCTTCAGGTCGCCGGAGAATCCCTGGTGATATTTCACGTCGCCGGAACCATTCGATGATTGTCCGGCCGTGCCCTCGAATTCCTGAAACAGCTCGGCCGCAGTCTTGCCGAGAATATTAATCAGCACGTTCAGGCGACCGCGATGCGCCATACCAATGACCGCTTCCTTTACTCCATGGCTACCACAACGCCGGATCAATTCGTCAAGCAGCGGGATCAGGCTGTCACCACCTTCCAGCGAGAAACGTTTCTGCCCCACGTAACGCGTGTGCAGGTAGCGTTCGAGCCCTTCTGCAGCTGTCAGTCGTTCCAGTATGCGCAAGCGCTCTGCGACGCCGAATTCAGGCTGTCCGCCGACATGCTCCAGACGCTGCTGTATCCAGCGCTTTTCGGTAGTCTCGGTGATATGCATATACTCGCTGCCGATGCTTTCACAGTAGATGCTATGCAGTTGCGCCACGAGCTCGCTCAGGGTAGCCGTTCCAGCGGTAGCAAAGGAACCCGTTTCAAAAACTGTATCCAGATCCGCTGCACTCAAACCATGATGTTCGAGATCCAGTTCCGGCAGTGGCGGCGGGGTACGCAGTTCGAGCGGATCAATGCGTGCAATCTGGTGGCCACGGAAGCGGAAGGCATTGATCAGCTGCAGCACCCTGATCTGCTTTTCTTCGTGGGCCTGGGTGCCGGGAGTGCTCGTTACCGCCTGACGTTGCCCGGCCGGTTGCCGGGTGATGGCACGAAACGCCTGGCGAATAACGGAGTGCACCGGTTCAGCACCATGCCCGTTGACCCTGGGCAGGGTTTCGAAATAGGTCCGCCACTGAACGGGGACCCGGCCGGGGTCTGCCAGAAACTGCTCGTAGAGATCTTCGAGGTAAGCGGCGTTGTGACCCGCTAGCTGCGAGTCCCCCCAGAATTCCTGCAGGCCTTTTTGCCTGAAAATATCATCCATTATTCGTTGCCTTTATTCATCCGGAACCCGGGTTCCCGACGTGACACTTTACCAAGGCAATTGTCACGCCAACTCCGATAGTTAGGTGAATCTCATTACTCAAATACTTAGACTATGGGAGCCGCCTGTGCAAGTGACAGCGGCTGATCCGCAACCGAGTGCCCGATACGCCTCAAAGTTGACGGTCCACGCCTGTTGGACAGATCAATTGACGAATTTACGTCATAGTTCGATCCTGCGGAAACAAGCTTTAACTAAATTTGAATATTGCTCCACCCCCGGTCAGAATGAATGATTTATCAAGGTTCTCTCACATCTTTTCATACAAATTATCTGAAACTCATGTCCACGCGTAACAAAGACGGCAAACCGGCGCTATCAATAGTCGTCGCTACAACAAAACCCTGGCCCGAAATGCGTGGTTGTCTCGAATCCCTGGAAACGCAGGCTGCAGCGACTGGCGCCGAAATCCTGGTGATGGACGGCGATGGTCAGGGACTGCCTGAACAGCAGCATACGCCAGCGAAGATCCGCTGGATACGCAAACCCGGCGCCTCGGTATTTCAGCTGCGGGCCACGGGCATGAGCGAGGCCCGTGCAGATATTGTTGCCGTTACCGAAGACCACTGCCGTGTTGCGCCGGACTGGTGCCAGCGGGTCCTGGATGCCCACCAGCGACACCCGGAGGCGGCGGCCATTGGTGGTGTAGTTGAAAATGGTGCCACCGGAAGCACGCTGGACTGGGCACAGTTTCTGGTCGCCAACGGCCCCTTCATGCGACCGATTAAAAACGGTGTCACTGACTGTATCGCTCTGCAGGCCAATGTATCCTATAAACGGCACGCACTTCCCGGGGCATTCTCGAACGCGGGGATAATGGAAATGCTGTACAACCAGGAACTCCACCAGCGCGGAGAGCTGCTACTGGCTGACGACTCCCTGCTTGTCTATCACGTACAGTCACTCGGATTCAAGGGAAGTTGCGCTATTAACTTCCACAACGGTCGTTCGATCGCCGGTTACCGCCTGCAGATCATGCGCCTCCCGGAGCGCTGGTTACGCCTGCTCGGCTGTTTTATCCTGCCGCCGGTCATGCTGTTCCGGTCCTATATCATGCTGGCGGGGAAAAAACGGCCCATCGGATTTGCCTTGAGCGTCACCCCTTACCTCATCACCTTGCTTGTCTGCCACGCTGCAGGAGAATTCGTCGGTTACATTACCGGCGCGGGTGAAAGTCCGAAACATTTACGTTGAGGGGCCTGCTGCCAGCAGAGTATAGCTCTCATGCGTTTTTCTGGCGGCTTCCTTCCAGGTGAATCCCGCCGCACGTTCCCTGCCTAAATGAATTCGCTGCCTGCGTAAGGTTTCATCCCGGAGCAGGCGCAGCATGGCGTCTGTCAGCGCCTGCCCGTCGCTGGGTGAAACCAGTTCTGCGGCTCCCTGCAGGTTTTCAGCGAGCGATGATGACTGTGAGGAAACGACCGGCACACCGCAGGCCATGGCCTCGAGTGGCGGAAATCCGAAGCCCTCCTCTACTGATGGATAGACGAACAGTCGCGCACCCGAATAGAGCGCCGGCAGATAAGTAGCCGGAACATATTCAGGCATGTGTACGCGATCCCGAAGCTCATCGCTATTTACCTGTTCGAGCAGTTCTTCATAACCCCAGCCCAGTTTACCCGACAGTACGAGATGCTCCTGAACGTCGTGTTCCCTGACCAGGCGCCGGTAACTGTCCAGCAAAAGCAGCAGGTTCTTTCTCGGCTCGATAGTTCCTACATGGAGAATGTAAGGGCTGGCGAGCTTCAACCAGGTTCTCACCTTCTGGATATTCGCGTCAGGTTGTGGTGAAAATTCTTCACCGATACCCCAGGGGATCGTACGGATACAGGACGCGCGGGTAGCGGGTGCAATACGCACGACCTCCTTTGCCACGTGCTCTGAAGGCACGCAAACAAGATCGGAATGCCGAATGCTCCAGAGTACGGCTTTCCGGAATGCTCTGCTTCGGCGCAGCGCAACGTGGTAGTCAGGCAGCGTAAAAAACGTCATATCATGTATGGTCAGGAGGTGCCGTGAGCGGCCGCGTGCCAGGGGCATAATAAATGAGGGAGAATGGATGACATCCAGGCGCAGAAACAGGCTTAAAAGTGGAATCAGGACCTGTTGCGCGAACAAGCGGAGAACTCTTGGGCGAGCGCTGATTGCCAACACCCTGAAATTGGCGGGCAACCGGTCCCGAACGCGTTCCCGGTCAGCACTGTTGATGAACAGGTAATAGCGATTACGGGAATCGAGTTCAGCCAGTGCCCTGACCAGGTTCAACAGGTGCACATCAATGCCGACCGCCTCCGGCAACAGCGCAGTCATGTCTATACCGACTCTCATTATCGGTGCTGGAGATGCTTCATTCATACCGATGTTTATCGTTCATGAGTAACACATCCAGCGGTAACCGTGGTCAAATGGCGCCTGAATCTTCTTGCCTCAGGCCACGGGCGGCATTGGACAATCCAGGACATCCGAAAAAGCGCGTAACAACTCCACTTCAACAGGTGCTACCTGCTGATCATGCACGATGCTTGCAACACAGGCCTTCAGCAAGCGGGGTTTCAGCAATGGCTTCAGTGCAGCCAGCTTGTCCAGAGCGACATCAAGTGCGGACAGGCTGATTTCAGTTTCCGCCAGCAACCTGAGTTCATCAAGATCCAGCACGGTCTTTGCCACCCTGAACGCCTGTTCGGCACCGTGCTTGTCAGGCTGCCCCACATAAGCCATTGCCGACAGTATCAGCGCAAGTTCATCGCTGAGTTGTTCAAGACTGGCATAACGCACCCTGGCACGTGACAGCTTGAAAAACTGGGCATCCAGGTGGTTGAACAGGATTTTCTGCAGCGACCATTCCAGAAAATCCACTCTTCCATTCATTTCGCCCAATGTGACCATATTCTGCTTGAACAGTTTGTACTGTTTGAATGACAGTTGTTTGAGCGCCGGAATGGCGATATCAACAAGTGGTAAGCGGAATCGGGCATCCAGACCATCCATAACGGACAGCAGACTGAGGACCAGCGTATAGACACCCGGATCAGCCTTTTCCGCCAGGTACTTCATCTGTGTAAAACGATCCGCCTGCCCTTCATCAAGCGCCAGACAATACATGACAGCCCTCGCACCAAAAGGCTCGTGCGCTGCGTCTTTAACGTTTTCAGGTAAACCGGATACCAGCGAGCGGGCATAGTCAATCGTATCCTGTCCGGGATTCCCTATCTGGTCTATCGCATTCATGACGTCAACAACAGCAGCACCGGCGGCAACGGCCGCAACCTTGCTGGCAACATCCGCCCGGGACATGGGTTCTTCTTTGTTGTTGGTGACGTCTTGCGGCTGTGAATCGGGCCTGTCAGATAGCTCAAAAATGCCATCCCAGCGTGGATCAATGCGCAGGATACGTTTCTTCAGTGGCGGGTGGGTCGCGAATAATGACTGCATTAAACTGGATAGCCCCTGGGCAAAAAAGGCATGACTGATTTCTGCTGCACCGGGGTTTTGCACCTTCGAACCATACTCCAGCCCCCCTATTCTTTTCAGCGCACCTGCTATACCGTCAGGGTTACGGGTAAACTGGACGGCAGAGGCATCGGCCAGGTATTCGCGTTGCCTGCTTACTGCGGCCTTGATGAGGTTGCCGAAGAATGTACCTGCATAGCCAATGACCATCAGCCCTATTGCCAGCGCGAATATTCCACCCGCATTCTTTCCACTGCTGCGCCGATGGCCGGAGTAGGCAGCAGGACGCAATATATAGTAACCAATCAATCCGAGAATCAGGATGCCGTGTAACACCCCCATCAGGCGGATGTTAAGCCGCATATCGCCGTTGAAAATATGGCTGAACTCATGCGCTATCACACCCTGCAACTGATCACGGTTCAGGTGTTCAATTGTTCCCCGGGTGACACCGATGACTGCATCGCGCGGCGAGAACCCTGCCGCAAAGGCGTTAATACCCTGTTCGTCCGCGAGCAGGTACACAGGTGGTGCCGGCGTGCCGGAAGCGATCGCCATTTCCTCGACCACGTTCAGCAATTTACGCTGGTTGAGGTCACGGGTATTTTGCGGAATCAGCTGCCCACCCAGGGACTCCGCAACCGCCTTGCCGCCTGCTGATAAGGTCATTACCTTATACAGACTACCCACCACGATGACAGCAACCACACCCGCACCAATTGTAATGAAGGTCTGCCAGTCCATTTGCAGGGCTGGCCCACCAGCGCCAGACAACTGCTCGGCATTGAGATAGCCAAATGCGAACATAACCAGCAGATTGGTCATGACGATCAGGCTAACCACTGCGAGGCTGAACATGAAAACCAGCCATGCCGTGTTCCTGCGTACACGGTGCTGTGATTCAAAGAAATTCACTGTTGCGGGGTTTCGTCAGGCCGCTACAGTCAAAATGAAACTTTGGGTGCAGCCTGTATGGCTTCGCTGTCCTCGAACTCCAGCAAGCCTGCATCCTTCGCATGACCAAAGCGTGCGGCGAAAAACACAGGGGGAAAAGTCTGTTTATAGGTGTTGTACTCCATGACCTGGTCATTAAAAGCCTGCCGGGAGAAGGAGACCTTGTTCTCCGTGCTGGTCAGTTCTTCGCTTAACTGCATCATGTTCTGGTTGGCCTTGAGGTCCGGGTACGCTTCCATCACCATATTGAAATTCATCATGGCATTGGACAGCTTGCCTTCGGCGCCAGTGAGGTTCTTCATCGCTTCGGCATCACCGGGCTGGGCCGCTGCATTGGATAACATTTTCGCGGCTGCATTACGCGCCTCAACCACTGCTTCCAACGTCTCACGTTCGTGCTTTATGTAACCCTTAGCGGTCTCGATCAGGTTGGGGATCAGGTCATAGCGCCTCTTGAGCTGAACTTCAATCTGCGCAAAGGCGTTCTCGTAGCGGTTCTTCAGGGTGACGAGCTTGTTGTAGATGGCAATTACGTAAAAAACAAGCAGCGCAATAACGACCAGAACAACGATTAGTGAAGTATCCATATTTCCTGCCCTGTTGTATTTTGTGGTTTAACGGATGAATGGTAGCATTTCAACGGCAATATGTTGGAATTCTTATCTATCTTTCTTCCATAACGCTTCGAGCCCGGGTGGCAGAGGATAAACTGGATAGCGCCGCTTAAACTCCTGAAGCTCTGCAAATGCGGCCGTTTCATCTCCTGTATCAACCAGCAATTCGATTCTCTCCAGCCACTGATCCGGCACTCCGGTCACATCTGCGTCTCCAGCCATTTCTTTTAGCAGCAAACCCTGTTTTTGTTCCGCCTCCTCACTCGCGGCTTGTGTCTCCAGTCGCGTGCGCGCTTTATATTTTTTTGGCACGGCTACTTCCTGATGCATAATTGCTGATGGTGCAGATACGTCGGCGTTATACGGCATAACAGTCGAAGACCCAGGTGTGCCAACGTCATGCGGTTCCTCTTGCAGCAATGGCACCAGCAGAACAGCAACAATCAGTACCGCCGCCAGCGACACGGGTAACTGCCAGCGCCCGGAGAAGGGGGCAGCAGGCCGCGGCAAGGTGAGACTGCGCAGCAGTCGAGAGAGTGCCCTGGGGTACAAGGTGAGACTGCGCAGCAGTCGAGAGAGTGCCCTGGGGTACAAGGTGAGACTGCG
>Ga0316191_10000248_pt1 | contig 33311 bp, 29 predicted proteins | sample Eddworburr2cm_MG_FD_204928 | JGI IMG/M metagenome (GOLD analysis project Ga0316191, IMG submission 204928) | Coastal sediment microbial communities from Maine, United States - Eddy worm burrow 2 cm | ecosystem: Environmental > Aquatic > Marine > Coastal > Sediment | place: USA: Maine...
CCCACCGCGGTGTTACGTGCCACGACCTCGCCGAGGGAGAAGCAGAAGCGACTCGGGAGTCCCAGCGCGAGGATCATGATCAGACCGAACAGAGCGCTCGACGCGACGGCGCCGAGGGTGGCCTTCAGCCGTGGTGAGCCCGCGTGGACCCGGGGAGCGGCGAGGGTGGCGGCAACCGCCAACGTCGCCAGCGCGACCGCCAGCGCCGTGCGGCGGTCGAGGGCGTCGGGCACGAAAGACAGGATGGCCAGCACGACCAAGCCCGCCGTGACACCGCCGGCGAAGCGCCACGCGGCGAGCCCCCGGCCGTCACGATCCCTGCCGGCGGTGAGCCTTCCCCAGACGAGGATCGCCACGAAGAGCACGACGACAGCCATCGAGGCGGCGGCGACCCCGGTGACCACGGCGTCGAGCACCGAGTCGCGGAACACCAGGTAGGACGATCGCGAGAAACCCAGGGCAGCGTAGCCGTGGGAGAGGACCTCTTCGACGCCCAGGCCGAGGCCGAGAGCCGAGGCCGCGGCGCCCCACGCCACGACGAGGTCCAGTTCCAAGGCCGGTCTCAGCTTTGCCACGGTTCCACGGTTCCCAACGCTTCCCCCGAACGCGTCCCGGCGCGCGAGGAAAGTGTACTAGACTTTCGTCATGAGCAATCTACCCGCAGCGGGGGATCCCGCACCGCAGTTCACGCTCGAGACCGCCGGAGGCGAGACTCTCTCGCTCGGCGATCTGCGAGGTCGCCCTGTCGTCCTGTTCTTCTTTCCCAAGGCCTCGACCCCGGGTTGAACGATCGAAGCTCGCGGGTTCCGCGATGCCAAAGAAGAGTTCCGGGCGCTCGGCGCCGAGGTCGTCGGGATCAGCGCCGATCGACCCAAGGCCCAGAGTCGGTTCGTCGAGCGCCTCGCGCTACCGTATCCCATGCTGTGCGACCCCAGGGGAGAGGTCCTTCGTGCCTACGGCGTCCGAGGGATGGCCGGCTACGCGCGGCGCGTGACGTTTCTCGTCGACGGCCAGGGGAAGATCCACAAGGTCTACCCGAAGGTCTCGCCGTCGACTCACGCCGCCGAGGTGCTCGAGGACCTGAAGGCCCTTGTCGGCTAGAGGGGGAGCACACCAGTTTTTAGAAACGCTCCCGTGTGGCATGATTACCGCCGTCGCCACGAGGGCGTCGGGATGAACAGGCGACCACGACTGCAATGAGTGATGTGAACGAAACCAGGATTCACCCGACCGCCATCGTTTCCCCGAAGGCCGAGCTGGACTCGGGGGTCGAGGTCGGTCCGTTCTCCATCGTCAACGAGGACGTCCGGATCGGCCGGAACACGGTGATCGGTCCCCATGTGCAGGTCGACCGTTGGACGATCCTGGGCGAGGAGAATCAGGTCTTCTTCGGATGCACGGTCGGCAACCCCTCCAAGGACCGCAAACACGGTGGATGGCGAAGCTGGGCCCGGATCGGGGACCGCAACATCCTGCGGGAGAACGTCTCGATCTCCCGCGCGACCGCCGAGGACGGGGCAACGGTGCTGGGCGACGACAACTTGCTGATGAACTTCGTGACCGTGGCCCACGACTCGGAGATCGGCAACCGGACAATCATGGCCAACCTGGTCACCCTCGGCGGGCACGTCATCATCGAGGACGACGCGCGGCTCGGCGCCCAGGCCGCGTTCCATCCGTTCGTCCGCGTCGGGAAGATGGCGATGTGCGGCGGCTGCTCGAAGTTCGTCAAGGACGTCCCGCCGTTCACCGTGGCCGACGGCCATCCCGGCCGTGTCCGGGGCCTCAACATCGTCGGCATCCGGACCTCCAAGGTCAACCCGATGTCATCTCTGCCCGCCGAGAGCGTCACGCTCCTCAAGAAGGCTTACCACATCCTGTTTCGCTCGAAGCTGGCTCTCGAAGAGGCCATGGCGCGGGTCCGGGGTGAGATCGCGCCCAACGACGACGTCGAGTACCTCCTGAGTTTCATCGAGAGCTCCAAGCGCGGGATCTCACTGTAGCGTGGAGCGAGACAACGGCCTCCTCCCGGAAGATTTCTATTGAGTTTCGTCCCGCGGCGTAAACTCCGATGAGTCGACGTCTTTCCATGACCGTGGCCGTGTGCACCCGGAACCGTCCGGGCCCTCTTCAGGACTGCCTCGCCTCCATCGCTGTCCTCGATCCGGCGCCCGACGCGGTGATCGTGGTCGACCAGAGCGATCCCGCCAAAGCAGAGCGCGTGAGAGCGCTTTGCGGTAGCCCCGTACGCTACGTGCGATCGGAGCCCAGGGGGCTCGGCTTCGCTCGTCAGATCGCCTTCTTGCACTGCCTGACGGAGGTTCTCCTGTTCACCGACGACGACTGTCTTGTCGGGCAGCAATGGGCCGGCGCCCTGGGGGAGGTGTTCTGGGTGCATCACACGGCGGGAGCGTCCGTGGGTGCGTGCCGGCCCCACCCCGCCCACCCTCTCCCCGCGTGGGCCCCCGCGTGGATTACCGAATGGGGGGACGACGACCCGAAGATCTTCCGGCACCCCGCCGATCCGGCGACCATCGGAGGTGGCCTCAACATGGGATTTCGGGTCTCCGCGATCCGGGAGATCGGTGGATTCGACGCGCGCTTCGGACCCGGGGCACCCCTCAGGAACGCCGACGACGCGGACTCACTCCATCGCGTGATGCGCGCGGGATGGGCGGTGGTGTACACACCCGACGCGGTCGTCTCCCACTGTCCGCCGCGGGACCGGTCTGCGCACGAGGCCAACGAGCACAGCTACGGGTTCGGACTCGGCGCCTGGTCCGCGGTGGCCTCGGCCGAGGGGGATGATGTCCCGACGCGATGGTGGTGGGATGCCTTCCGCCGCGCCCTGGTGCGAAGCGTTCGATGCGCGCCGTTCGACGGGCCTCGGGCGACGGTCCAGCGGCTTCGGGTTGCGGTGGAGCTCTGTCGCGGGAGGTGGGTCGGAACCCGGGCTGCCAGGAGACAGCTTCCATTCGGGGAGGCCCGTGCTCCTTTCAAGTCCGCCGACCCAAGGGAAATCCCCCTTCGTACCCGTGTACCCCGAGCCTCCTAGTGGACCCTTCTCCGAACGCCCTCACGATTATTTACGGTGGATTTACAACCTGATAACCACTTCGTCCGTTGTACCCAGTAGAACGTGGGAGGCAGGAGGGCAGAGAGCCAGAGGGAGCCATCATGGGAACTCGAATCCAGGTCCGTTCCGACGATCCCGACAGCCTGCGTCTCGCCGGCCTCGGGCGAATTCCTCGCTGCGAGAGCTGCCCGAGGTACGAGGCCCTGGTCTCGGCCCACGAGAGGAGCCGTGCCGGCCGGCGGCCGGCCGACCCTCTCCCGTCGGTTCCGGGACATTGCGGCTTCCAGGTCTGCGCCGCACTGGTTCCGCACTACGGCTGGCCCGCTCCGAGCGTCAGGGCGGCGACCTTCCGCGGCGGCATGCGGGCGCTGGCGTCCTAGCCTCTATCGCCGCCTGCGCTTGCGGACGCTCTCCTTGATGCGCTGGATGTGGCCCCGGCCCATCCCCTTGACCTCGCAACCCAGCTCGAAGTACTTGCGGATCGTGTCGTCGTCGAGGATGCAGAAGCAGTCGACGATCGCGCACGGCTTGCCCACCGCCTTGACGACGCGCTCGGGGTCGAGGGCGAGGTAGGGCTCGTGGCGCACTGCCAGGACGATCGCCTCGACGCCCTTCATCGCTTTCCAGACGTCCTTGAGGACCCTCTGCTCCGTCAGCTTGCCCTGACGGTGGAAGAACCTCGCCCAGCTGTACCCCGGCGCCGGATAGGTGTCCTGGGTCTCCAACTCCCACCAGTGCTCGAGATAGGGGTCGTGAACCCGCATCTCCGCGCCCATCTCCGTCAAGCGCCGGACGATCAGCTCGGAGCCGCTGTAGCGCGTGTCGCCGACGTCCTCGCGGTAGGCGGCGCCGAGCAGCAGGATGTCCGCCGCGGCGATCGCCCGGCCCATGTTGCGCAGCGCGTCCCGGACGAGCTGCGCGGCGTGGAGCGCGCGGGTGTCGTTGATATCGATGGCCAGCGGCGTGATCTTGAAGATGTCGTCCTCGAAGCCGTGGATATGCTTGTAGGCCCACACGCCCAGGCCGCCATCCTTGGGTAAGCAGTAGCCGCCGATCCCCGGCCCCGGGAAGATCATGTTCGAGTGGGTCGGGCGGACCTTGATCGCCTCGATCACCTTCTTGAGGTCGACGCCGTTGCGCTCGGAGAACAGCGACCACTCGTCCAGGAACGCCAGGATCGTCGCCCGGTAGCTGTTCTCGACGATCTTGGCCGTCTCCGACTCGATCGGTCGGTCGAGAACCGTCAGGGGGAAGTCCTTCGTGTTCAGGATCTCCTGCAGGAACTTCTTGACCTTGCGTCGCGACTCGGTGTTGACACCGCTGCAGACCCTCCAGAAGTCCCGGATCGACGCGACGTAGTTGCGCCCTGGCATGACCCGCTCGTAGCTGTGGGCGAGCTGCGGGTCGCTGCGGATTCCGCGCTTCTCGAAAACCTTTTTCATGATGGGGTAGGCGATCTGCTCGGTCGTCCCCGGCGCCACCGTCGTCTCGATCAGGACCAGGGCCTCCGCCGGGATCTTCTCGGCGATCACCGACATCGAGGCCTCGAGGGCTGCCATGTCCGCGGCACCGGTGCGGCAATCCCCGAGCGATTCCTTGAGGTAGTCGCACTGCACGTCCACCACGACCACGTCCGCGAGCGTCAAGGCGTCGTAGGTGTAGGTCGCGATGAGCGTCTTCTTGTCCTTGACGCAACGGGCGATCATGGGATCGACCTCGGGGTCCTCGGACTTCACGGGGGAGAGACCGCGGTTCAAGAGCGGGATCTTCCAGTAGCTCCGCGGGCTGGGTCTTTGCATGCCGATGACGAACTTGTTCGGCTTTCCCTTCTTGTCGGTCGAGTCGGCGACCACCGCCGCCATCACCGCGCCGACGAAGCCGACGCCGACCACGACGACGATCTCCTTGCCGGCGCGCCGCTCCATCGCCACGACCTTCTTCAGCCGCGCCAGCTCGGCCTTGTAGTCGGACTCCGCGGGGATCTTGAACTTCTCACCGGAAGGGCTCACCGAATACTGCGCTCTTGCCATCTGTCCATCTCCTCGGTTCGTGAGTCGAGCGTGGATGCCGCTACTCCGACTGCGGCATGATAATCCGTCGTCCTCGACAACATCGTTGCGATCGCGAGGGTTTCGCCATAGATTTCTCTGGAACCCCTTTTACACAAAAAGGACCTGATTCGTGTCACGAGCCGAGAGGTTCAATGCCGTCACCCACATGGCCGGGGCGATCCTGGCGGTCGCAGGATGGCTGGTCCTGGTGGTGCCGGCCACCGTCGAGGGTGACGTCAAGAGCTTCATCGGGCTGTCGATCTACGGTCTGACCCTCTTCCTGGTCTACGTGGCGTCGACGCTCTATCACACCGTTCGCGACGAGGCGCGGGAGCTCTATCGACGGTACGACCGGATCGCGATTTACATGGTGATCGCGGGCACCTACACCCCGGTGACTCTCCTGAAGCTGCCTCCGGAGTGGGGGGGGCCGCTACTGTTCGGGGTGTGGACCCTGGCGGTGGCCGGCTCGGTGGCCGAGCTCGTCCTGGCACATCAGAAGCGGACGCTCTCGGTGGCGCTCTACCTGCTGATGGGATGGATGGCACTCGTGGCCGCCAAGCCCCTCATGGACTCGCTGAGCCTCGCGGCGATGGTCTGGCTCGGGGTCGGCGGGGTGATCTACACCCTCGGCGCCATCAACCTCCGATGGAAGCTTCTGCCGCGCAGCCACGAGGTGTGGCATGTCCTCGTCCTGGCGGCCAGCGCCTGTCACTTCGCGGCGATCTTCTTCTACATCCGCTGATTCGACCTTCGAATCGCGCCCGCGGATTGTGATAGGCTGACCCCATCGGGTCGTTAGCCGTTTGCAAGTCACGAGATTCCTCGGGCGTGGCACGGGCCATGACCGAGCAGGAAGCGGAGGGAACAGTCGTGGAAGCCAAAGTCGAATCCCCCGAATCGGCCTCTTCCGACGCGACCGCCAGGCAGAAGCTGCGCTCCCAGACCGAGACGGTCCGGGAAGACCTGCGCGAGCTTGGCAAGATCACGAAGGACGTTGCGGGCGAGCAGATCGAGGTCGCCCGCAAGGAGGTCAAAGAGATGGAAGACCACCTCCTGTCCTACGTGCGGGAGAAGCCCGTCAAGTCGCTGCTGATCGCGGGCGGTGTCGGTCTCGTCCTCGGCGTGCTGCTCGCCCGTCGCTGATCTCCGGTCGGACCCGGGACTCACGTGACGAGCCAGGACGGCACCCCCGCCGGGCCGGACGTTAGGCCGCGTGACGATGTCGAGGGAACGGAGACGCCGAGCTCCGCCCCCAACGAAAGTGACGCTGCGGACACGTTCGCCCTCGTGATCGACGAGCTGCGTCGAGTCCAGGAACAGATCGAGCAACTCTTTCGTATCCAGGTCGATCGCCTGAAGATCCAATGGCGGGGGCGCCTGCTCGGCGTCGCCTGGATCTCCCTCGGTGCCGTCGTCCTGCTCACCGCGACGGTCGCCGCGGTGCTCTATGCCATGGCGGGTCTGGCAGGCATGTTCGCCGCGGTCCTCGGCGGCCCCCCCTGGGCCGGGAAGCTCGTCGGCGGTGCCGTCGTCCTCGCGATGATGGGAGGGGGGCTGGCGGTCGGGGGGTTCGTTCTGCGTCGGCGTGGTCTGGCCCGGTTGCGAGAGTCCTACGAAAAGCAAGCCCCGTCAGGCGATCGAAAGGAAACGCGCGCATGACCGAAAACGAGTATCTCGACCGGCAGGAGGCCACGACGCGGGAGGCGCTCACCGATTCAGCGCAGCGGATCGAGGCCGAGCTGTCCCGGGCGTTGCCGGTGGAGCAGATCGTCCGCGACCACCCGGTGCTCTCCCTCGGCGCGGGAGCGGTCGGGGGCTTGGCCGCGGGCTTCCTGGTGGGCAAGGTGCTCGGCACCCGCGCGGGCAGCGCCGTCCTCGGAGCGGTTCGGATGGCCGCTCGGCCCGGGTCGGTCGGTCTGAGAAGGTCGGTGATCGCCTCTCTGTTCCGATCGTCCGATACGGCTGACGGCGAGAGCTGATCCGCCCCGGTTCAGCGGTAGTCGATGGCGACCGCGATGGCGAGGAAGATCCCGGCGAGCACGAGCAGCTGTACGAACAGCGGAAGGACAAACCGCAGCCACCGGCCGTACGGCACCCTCGCCAGCGCGAGCATCGCCATCAGCACGCCCGAGGTCGGCACGATGGTGTTCGAGAGACCGTCGCCGAACTGGAATGCCAGCACGGCCGTCTGGCGCGTGATCCCCAGGACGTCGGAAAGCGGCGCCATCAGCGGCATGGTCACGGCGGCCTGTCCCGAACCCGACGGAACGACGAAGTTCAGCGTCGTCTGGAACAGCAGCATCCCCTCCACCGAGACGTAGCGCGGGACGGTTTCCAGGACCGTGGCCGCCGAGTGGATGATGGTGTCCAGCACCTCTCCCTGGATCAGCACGACCTGGATGCCGCGGGCAAATCCGACGACCAGTGCCGCGACCACCATCTCCTCCATGCCCTTCACGAAGGCGCGGGTCGATTCGGAAACCGGCAGCGGTGAGATCGCCGCCGCCATCAATCCCATCAGGAAGAACCCGCCGGCCATATCCGCCATCCACCAGCCGTGCACCTGAACTCCGTACAGGATGCCTCCGAAGATCACGACGCAACCGACAAGGACCGAGACGTGGGTCCTCGTGAATGCGGGCGCCACCGGAGCGTCTTCCTGAGGATCCGCAGGCTCGTCCGGGGCCAGCGACGCCGACGGGTCTTGCCGGATCCGGGAGCCGTAACGCAGGACGTGGGTGATCGTGAGCGTGAGGCACACGACGAAGAACGCGAGCCGGAGGCCGATGCCGCTGTTGAGGGGAAGCTCGGCGATCCCCTGGGCAATGTTGACGGTAAAGGGATTCGTGGTGGCGGCGGCAAACCCCATCTGGGCCGACAGCATCACGAGGGCCACGCCGTAGACCCGGTCGAACCCCAGACGCCGCGAGATCAGCAGGAAGATCGGCACCAGCGGAATGAACTCCTCCGTCATGCCCAGCGTCGAGCCCCCGGCGGCCAGGCCCAGCATCAGCACGACGGTGAGCAGGGTCGCCGAATGTCCCAGGTGGTCGAGGAGCGCTCCGACGGCGGCGGGGATCGTCCCGGTCCGCTGGAGGATCCCGAAGGTGCCACCGATGATGAAGATGAAGAAAATGATGTCCGCGGATTTTTCGAGGCCTCGAGGGATGGCGGTGAGGAAGCCCTGGAAGCTGACCGGTCGGCTGTGTCGCTCGGAGCCGTCATCGCCGTCGTCCAGGAAGACGCCGTGCAGGCTGTACTGCTTGGGGATCTCGTCGTAGGTCCCCGGCACGACCAGCGTACGTGAGCGCCCCTCGATCTCCCGGGTCTCGCGCTCGTACTCACCCGACGGGATTATCCACGTCGCCAGCGACGCCAGGAAGACCATGAGCGTCAACAGGGTGAAGACGTGGGGGACGCGGAACCGTTTGAAGAAGGTCGTCACCGAGATTCCCGGTCACCGGACCTTGACGATCACCACGGACCGATCGTCCGGGTGCTGCTCTTCGGGGCCCGCGTACGCCGTGCTGGCGCGGATCAGTCCCTCGGCGATTTTCTGTGCCGACACCGACGCCAGCGCCTCGAGAACGTCGACCAGGAATCGATCGCCGAACTGCTGGCCCTGCCCGTCGATGGCCTCCTGGAGTCCGTCGGAGACGAACGCGACGACATCCCCGGGTTGCAGGCTCACCCTCTCTTCCTGGTAGCTCACCCCGAGAAGCAGCCCGAGAGGAACTCCCCGGACCGGGATACGCTCGAGCTTGCCGCGGCGGAGCACCAGCGGGCGGGTGAAGCCGCCGTTGGCCACCACCAGGCTGCGGTCCGCGGGATCGAAGATCCCGAAGGTCATGGCCACGAAGCGGTTGTCGACACTCGGGAGGTGGAGCTGGGCGTTGAGCAGCTCGAGCATGCGCGCGGGACCGGCGGCGTCCCGAACGATGTGGCCACGCATCATGCCCACGGCCATCGAGCCGTACAGGGCCGCGGGCGTTCCCTTGCCCGCGACGTCCCCGACGGCGATGGCAATCCGCCCTTCGGACAGCGGCAGGAAATCGTAGAAATCGCCCCCCAACGTCGTCACCGGCAGATACGAAGCGCCGATCTCGAGCAGATCGAGGTTCGGGCGGGCCCGCGAGAGCAGGCTGCGCTGGATCTCCCGCGCCGTGGTGAGGTCCTGCTTCAGGAGGCGCTCCTGGCTCGCGACCCTCTCGTACAGCCTGGCGTTTTCCACCGCGATGGCGACGTGCGACGCGAGGGCGGAGAGCATCTGCTCGTGGTCTTCGGTGAAGGCACCGTACTCGGTGCTCTCGAGATCGATCGCCCCGATCAACCGGTCCTTCAGGATCAAAGGCACCGCCAGCTCGGAGCGAACGTCGATCTCGGGATGTCGGTGCCGCACGTAGTGCTCGGATTCCTGCACGTTGGGAACGCGCACCGGGCGTCTGAGTGCGGCGCAGGTTCCGGAGATCCCGGTGCCCAGCGGGAAACCCCCCTTGAGCGGGATGTGCTCGCCGTGGCACAGCGAGAAGCTGTGCTCCAGGATCCGGGTCCGCTCGTTCCACAACATGACGCAGAACAGGTGATAGTCGATCACCGACTGGATTCGCTCGGCGACCTTCCGGAACACCGTGTCGAGCTCGAGGCTGGAGTTGAGGTCCTCGGCGGACTGCACGAGGAAGCGCAGCATCGACGTCTCCGTGGGTGCCGCGCCGGTCCTGCCGCGGGCCGGATCCGGCTCACGGGACAGGTCCCGGTTCTCATGGCCCGGATGCGCGGAAGCGTCGTCCATCCCCTCTCCCCGAAAGCCTAAGGATAACAGGTGTAGACTCGGTCGCTAGCAACGCTCGAGACGGAAGGAACACGACCCGTGCAAGTGCATCTGGTCGACGGGACCTACGAGCTTTTTCGCGCCTTCTACGGCGCCCCGAAGACGAGCGCCCCTGGCGGCGCGGAGGTCGGAGCCGTGCGCGGGATCGCCCGCTCCATGCTCTCGCTTCTGCGAAACGAGGGCGCGACCCACGTCGCGGTGGCCTTCGATCACGTCGTGGAGTCCTTCCGGAACGATTTGTTCGAGGGCTACAAGACGGGAGAGGGAATCGACCCCGAGATCCTGGGTCAGTTCCATCTCGCCGAGCGGATCGTGCGGGCGCTCGGCATGGTCGTGTGGTCGATGGTGGAGTTCGAGGCCGACGACGCCCTGGCCACCGGCGCGGCACTCTATGCCGCCGATGAACGCGTCGAACGAGTCCTGGTGTGCAGCCCCGACAAGGACCTCGCGCAATGCGTCCGGGGCACGCGGGTCGTGGGCGTCGACCGCAGGCGCGGGAGGATCGTGGACGAGGCGGCGGTCGTCGAGAGGTTCGGGGTCTCGCCGGATTCAATCCCGGACTGGCTGGCGTTGGTCGGTGACAGCGCGGACGGCATCCCGGGGATTCCGCGGTGGGGTGAGCGCTCGACCTCGGCGGTGCTCGGTCATTACGGTCGCATCGAGAAGATTCCCGACGACGCGCGGGCGTGGGACGTCACGGTGCGCGGCGCGACCACGCTCGCCGACAACCTGAACACACGACGGTCGGAGGCCGCGCTCTACAGGTCTCTCGCGACGCTCAGGACCGACGTCCCGCTCGAGGAGGGTGTCGACGATCTCGAGTGGAAAGGGGCGCTCCGCGACGAGATCGAGGATCTCTGCAAGGCACTGGGCGACGAGTCGCTCCCACAACGAATCCAGCGGTGGCGGTGAGTCCTATAATGCGTCGGGAGGTTTCCATGGGCCCGTTCGATTCGAGCAGTCCTGAAGACGGAAGACCCGGTGTCGTCAAACGCGCCGACGACGTCGAGCGCCAGCGGGTCGCCGCCGGGACGGCGACCGAGACGCAGGTGCTGTTCGGACCCGGCGACGGTGCTCCGAACTTCGCCATGCGGCGTTTCATCATGGGCGAGGGTGGGGGCATGCCGCGGCACACCAACACCGTCGAGCACGAGCAGTTCGTCCTGCGGGGCCGTGCCCGGGTGGGAATCGGTGGCACGGTTCACGAGGTCGGTCCCAGCGACGTGCTCTACATCCCCGCGGGTGTGCCCCATTTCTACGAGGTCGTCGAGGCGCCGTTCGAGTTCCTGTGCATGGTCCCCAACGGGCCCGATCAGATCGAGATTCTCGAAGATCGATAGCGCCGGCCGGCGGGATCTCCCCTCGGGTTGCCCGGCGTCCCTGTCTTGAGTAACCTTTTACCTGTGCTTACGTTGGGGGGGGAGGCGTATCGGCGGGCCCAACGAAAGATGGTGGACCAGGTCTCCAGAACGCTGAGCGTGTTGCTGCTGGCCGGGATGGCGGCGACCCTCGGCGGGTGTGCGTCCAAGAGCTCTTCCCCGACGTCCGTTCCGATGCCGGAGTCTCCGCAGAGCGCTCAAACGCCGCAGGACCCATCCTCGAGCCCGCCGTCGGGATCTCCGGGCACGGGTCAGGCTCCGTCCTCCGCGGAATCCGAATCGACGGGTGAGGAATCGGCGGGCTCCCAGGGCTCGGCGTCGTCGTCGGGTTCCGGACAAGCCGGCGAGACCTCACAGGCTTCGGGGCCGGAGGGCGGCCAGGCGACGACCCCATCCGGCGGTCGCGAGGGCGCCGGGGAACGACAGAGCGCGGCGGGCGGCAGCGGCGGAGAGCAGACGACGAGCCCACCCGGATCCTCCACGACCGGGGGTGGCGTGCAATCGACCGCCGGCGGGGGTGCCTCCACCGGGAGCTCCGGCGAGCAGCGGCCCGCGGGATCGGCCGCGACGTCCGGGGAGCGCGGCGCGGGGCTCGATCGCGAGCTCGACGACTCGCTGTCCGAGTTCGACGACAGGATGAGGAAAGAGCAGGACGTGCTCTCGGGCAAGCGGGAGGAGACCGCCACGATCGTCGGCGCGCGCGAACAGGTCGGGGGCGCGTCCGGCGGCCTCGGCGGAGAAGAGTCCACCGGGACCACGTCGACGGGCGGTGGAGGCTCCACCTCCGAAAGCGGTGGAGCCCAAACCGCGGACACCCGGGAGTCCTCCGGGGGGCTCGGCGGGACCCGGGGCGCACCGGCACCCCCTGGGACTCCATCCGGTCACGACGACGATATCGTGGCCCGGCAGCTTCGTGAGGCGGCCGAGAGCGAGGAAGATCCCGAGCTAAGAGAAAAGCTGTGGGAGGAGTACGCGAACTACAAGCGCGGCGGCAAGCTTCCGAAAGAGAAACCCGAAGAGAAAGCGCCGGCGGACGAGACCGAGGGATCCCAGGGCGAGGAATCCGGCACCGCCGAGGCGAGCGACGAGGAGAGCGGCAGCGATGGCTGACCGGAGACGTCGACTTCGGAGCGTGGCGATCGTTCTGCTCGCGGTCCTGTTCGCCGTCGTGCCGGCACCGCCCTGCATGCTCGCCGGCGAATACGTCGAGGCCATCCAGGCCGAGGCGGAGATCCCCGAGGATCAGCTTCTCGACGTCGGCATCCACCTCTTCGGCCCGGGGCTGCCCGAGGAAGACGAGTCGGCACTCGAGGAAAAGGGGATCTACCCGGACGTTCGCAAGTCGGAAGCGCGGTGGATCCCGTTCCACCTCAAGGACACTCTCGAGCGCACCGCCAACTGGGGTGCGGTGCGGGTGGTGCCGAAAAACGCCGGTGACGTCGATATTCTCGTCTCTGGTGAGATCCTCGAGTCCACCGGGCTCGAGCTGGCGGTGAACGTCCACATCGAGGATGTTCGCGGCAAGGTCTGGCGCGACAAGCGCTACAAGGGAGAGGCCGACCCGCGGGCCTACGCCGAAGACGAGGGGGCCCGGGAGATCGCCGACCCGTTTCAGGTTATCTACAACCGTATTGCCAACGACATGGTGGAGTTTTACGGCAAGCTCGATCCCGAGGACATCCGGGAGATTCGCGAGGTTTCACGCTTGAAGTTCGCCGCCGGGCTGGTGCCCTCTGCCTTCGGCGACTACCTCGCAACCAATCGCAAGGGGAGAGTGAAGATAGAGAAGCTCCCCGCTCGGGACGACCCGATGGTCACTCGCGTCGCGAAGATCCGCGAGCGGGACTACATGTTCGTCGACACCCTCAACGAGTACTACGCCGACTTCCAGCTCCGCATGGTCGGCCCCTACGAGTCGTGGCGGCAGTGGAGTTATGAAGAGCAGGTCAACCTCCGCCAGATCCGGCGAGCGTCGCGGATGCGCATGATCTTCGGGGCCCTGATGATCGTCGGGGGAGCCTATGCGGGTGGGGACCTGGGGGACGCTGCGGTGATCGGGGGCGCATTGGTCACCACCGCGGCCATCAAGAAACGTCAAGAAGCAAAGATCCACGTCGAGGCGTTGAAGGAGCTGGCGGCGTCCTTCGAGGCGGAAATCGCGCCGGTGCTCGTGGAAGTCGAGGGTCAGACCCTCCAGCTGGAGGGTTCCGCGGAAACGCAATTCTCCGAATGGCGCCGGATGCTCGCGCGGATCTTTGCCACGGAGATCGGGATCCCCGCGGACCCTGACGCGTCCGAGCCCGTGGCGGCCGCCGCGGGCGCCTCGAACCCCTAGTCCCGTAGGGCGGTTTACACTATCGCGATGTCGGAGCTCCAAAGCGGTCGGACCCTGGCCGGACGCTTCATCCTGGAACGAAGCCTCGGCAAGGGGGGGATGGCCGAGGTCTGGCTGGTTCGCGATCGCGAGCTCGACGAGGGGCTGGTCGCGAAGATCCTTCCGCCGGGGACCGACGACGACCGGGTCGCCCTGTTGCGACGCGAGTGTCGCCAGGCCCGTCGCCTGGTGCACCCCAACATTGTGCGGGTTTTCGATTTCCACCGTGGCGATGGCTACAGCTTCGTCACCATGGAACACGTCGAGGGCACAACGCTGGACCCCTTGCGCGGCCGCCCGCCATCGGAGATCGTGGCGGCCGCGCTGCCCATCGCCGACGCGCTCGAATACGCCCACGGGCTCGGGATCGTTCACCGGGACATCAAGACCGGCAACGTCGTTTGCGACGCGTCGGGGCGTCCGCGCCTGCTCGACTTCGGCATTGCCGGTCTCCTCGATCCGGTCGCGGACCCGATACGAGTGAGGGGAGGGGGGACTCCCCACCGTGCGAGCCCCCAGCAGCTCGCAGGTGAGGATCCGAGTCCCGCCGACGATATCTACGGTCTCGGGGCCCTGATCCACGAGCTGATCACCGGCAGCCCGCCGTCCGCCGACCGATCCGGGAGCGCGGTCCCCGATCTCGAATCCCGCCATCCGGTGCCGGAGCGCCTGCGCAGGTTGGTCGGCCGGATGCTGGCCGAGCTGCCGGGTGGCCGACCCCCGGACATGGGGGTCGTCAAGGCCGAGCTGAGGTCGGTGCGGGACGAGTTGCGGGGCGCTCCGGCGACCGATCCTCCCGCGTCCGAGATCCGGCTGACACCGCCGCCCAGGGTGGAGCGGGTGCGGCCGACGGCCCAGGCCGTCAGAGGGCCCGGACCGGAGGAGCCGTCGGGAACCCGATGGGTGCCGTGGGCCACCGGTGCCGCCGTCGTCGTACTGGGCCTCGCGGTCGCCGCCGTCTTTCTATGGCTCCCGAAGTGGGCCGAGCGGGTCCGCGTCGAGCCCACCCAGGCGGCGCCGTCGGAGATCGAGGTCGGTGGCACGCCGCTTCCGGAGCGCGAGCCTCCGCAACCGGAGCTCGCGGCTCCGGTGGAGACGCCCGAGGACGAGTCTGGGGACGCACCGCCGCCGCCTCCCGTGCGGAGCCCCGAGCCGGTGACTACCGAGCCACCGCCCTCCATCGTGCAGTCCGAGCCGCCCGAGCCACCGGTCGAGCGCGTCGATCCCGCGTTCGCGGCCGCGATGTCGGTGGCACTGGAAGCCCTGGAGCGGGGGGATTGGCCGGCTGCGCGCGAAGCCCTGCATCGCGCGGGCGCGATCCGGCCGGGCGCGCCGGCCGTGGCCGACGGGCTCGCAAGGGTCGATCAGGCCGAGAAGCTCGCTGCCATCGCCGCCCACCGGGCGGCCGCGGATCGCTCCGAGTCGGAGGAGAGCTGGGCCGATGCAGCGCGTGAGTACACCGCCGTGCTCGCCCTCGACCCGACGATCCGGTTCGCGCAGGATGGCAGAGAGCGGTGCGTGCTTCGCGCGAACCTCGACCGGCGTCTGGACTACCACCTGAGCCACCCGGAACGGCTGTCCTCGGACGAGGTCCTCGAAGAGGCCAAGCTTCTTGTGGACAAGGCCGCGGCGGTCGAGCCCGCAGGGGCGAGACTCCGGGATCAGGTCGCAAGGCTGACGGCGTTGATCGAAAGCGTCGCAATCCCGGTTCGCGTGCTCATCCAATCAGACGATCTCACGGAGGTCACGGTCTACAAGGTGGGTCGGCTCGGGGCGTTCCTGACCCACGAGCTCGAGCTGCGACCGGGAGCCTATACGGTGGTCGGCAGCCGCCAGGGCTATCGTGACGTTCGGCGCGAGCTCGTTGTGGTGGCGGGAGAGAATCCGGAGCCGCTGGTGGTGCGTTGCGAGGAGAAGATTTGAGCGGCGCGTTCGAGCTCGAGCAGGCCCAGGGGCGGCGGCGACTCGCCGAGAGCGATTTTCCCATCGCCGTCGGTGGGCCGAACGCCGATATCCCGCTGAGCGGCGTGAGCGCCACGGAGACCGCGGCGTGGCTGGGCCTGTCCGATGGCGAGCTCTTCGTCCAGCCGAAGGGTGCCGAGCCGGTCCTGTGCAACGGTGCGCGGGTGACGACCTCCCAGTGGCTTCGCGACGGCGACGTGGTTCGCGTGGCGTCGGTGCGGATCACCGTCGAGGTGCGGCCCGAAGGGACGCGACTCGAGGTCGACGCTCTCGGGGAAGAGCACAGCACCGAGCCGCCGGTCATCGTGACGCGCGGCTCGGAGACATCCTCGGAAGTGGCGGAGACGGTCACGGCGGTCGAGTTCAAGCCCCGGCCCATCGCCGCGGGGCGGCGGCGACGCTTCGGAATCCGGTTCGCCGTCGTCGCGTTCTGGTTCGTGCTGGCAGTCCTCGGCGGTGTCGCGTGGTTCGTTGTCACGGCATCGCCCGTGGAGATCCACATCGAGCCGGCCCCCGAGCGGGTCGAGGTCCGTGGCTTCCTGGCCGGTGTGAAGATCGGAGAGCGGCACCTCTTGCGTCCGGGTTCCTACACGTTGATCGCGGAAAAGGCGGGGTACCACCGTCTGGAGGTCCCCGTCGAGATCGAGGGTCGCGAAGACGAGATCCTGAGCTTCACGCTCGAGATGCTTCCCGGCTTCCTGAGCGTGGACGCCGGCCCGCTGACCGGGGCCGAGGTCTTCGTTGACGGTGAGCGCGTGGGCGTCACCCCGATCGACGGCGCCGAGCTGGTGCCCGGGGAACACGCGGTCCGGGTCACCGCCGAGCGATACGTCGACTTTCTTACCACGGTCACGATCGACGGGCAGGGCTCGGTCCACACCCTGAGCGTCGAGCTGACGCCGGGCTGGGCGGAGGTCTCGTTTGCCTCGACCCCCTCCGGTGCCACCGTTCGAGTCGACGGTCGCGCCATTGGGTCCACGCCCCTGACCCACGAGCTCTCGCCGGGCACCCGGCGGTACGAGATGACCCTCGAGGGCTACAAGCCGCACCGGGGCTCGCTCACCGTCGTGGCCGACGAGGCGAAGTCCGTGCCGGTGGCGACCCTCGTGAAGCTCGACGCCACCCTACGGGTGGCGTCGGCGCCCCCGGGCGCGTCCGTGGCGGTGGACGAGATTTTTCGGGGGTTGACGCCACTCGAGATCGTGGTTCCGCCGGACCGGTCCTACGAGATCGAGCTCACCAAGGCGGGGTACGAGCTGGCGGTTCGAGAGATCCGGGCCGTGCCGGGCGAGATCTCCGAGGTCGCAGTCACCCTCACGCCACAGGTGGGTGAGATCCACGTCATCGCGACGCCCGACGACGCCGAGCTGGTGGTGGACGGCAGGGGCGTCGGCCCCGCGAATCAGGTGCTTCGACTGGCCGCGGTGCCCCACGAGATCGAGATTCGCAAAGAGGGCTACCGCGACTTCCGCACGACCGTCACCCCGCGTACCGGGTTCCCGCAGTCCGTCGAGGTCGCACTCGAGACCGAGGAAGAGGTGAAGGCTCGGGAGACACCGCCGTCGATCCGGAGCCCGCAGGGGCAGAAGCTGATCCTGATCGACGGGGGGCGGCTTCAGATGGGCGCTTCTCGTCGAGAGCCGGGTCGGCGGGCCAACGAGACCCTCCGGGATGTCGAGCTGACGCGAAGGTTCTACCTCTCCGTGACCGAGGTCTCGAACCACGAGTTCCGGGAGTTCCAGGGCCGCCACATCTCCGGGCAGGTCGGCGGGGTCAACCTCGAAATCGACGATCATCCCGTGGTCCGCGTGACCTGGGAGGACGCCGCCAGGTACTGCAACTGGCTCAGCGAAAAGGACGGCCTGCCGCCGGTCTACGTCGAGAGGGGCGGTGATGTGGTCGGCGTGCGGCCCGTGGGCCTCGGCTATCGGCTACCCACCGAGGCCGAGTGGGCGTGGGCCTCCCGCTACGCCGGCCGCGATAAACCGCTAAAGTATCCGTGGGGCGACTCCCTGCCCGTGGCCGTAGCCTCGGGCAACTACGCCGACGAGTCCGCGGGGGGGCTCCTGGCCGGCACGCTCGACGGGTACGAGGATCCGTACCCCGCGACCGCGCCGGTGGAGAGCTTCCGGCCGAACGACATCGGCCTGTTGAACGTCGGAGGAAACGTCGCGGAATGGGTTCACGATATCTACACGATCTATCCCTCGACCCCCGGCGTCGTCGAGGTCGATCCTCTCGGGCCGGAGGAAGGCGATCTCCACGTCATCCGGGGCTCGAGCTGGATGGACGACAGCGTCTCCGAGTTGCGCCTGACCTATCGGGACCACGGCGGCAACCCGCGCCCCGACGTGGGGTTCAGGATCGCGCGGTACGCGGAATGAGCGTGCGGCCGGCTCTCCCGCCTGAACGGAGGACTCCGAGATGAAGATCCGATTGATCGTGATTCTGGTGGTGGCGCTGCTGGCGACCCCCGGAGGCTTCGGCACCGACCCGTCGGACACCGCGGCGTCGGAACCGGGCGAGAAGTGGCAGGAAGAGCTCGAAGAGTTCATCCCGTCGGAAGAGGTCTCGGCCGACAGCGCGATCTCCTTTCCCGTCGACATCTGACATGAAGAAGAGCTACCCACTCGAGTTCGCCTTCCAGGCCGTCTCTCTGATCCTGGCCGTGATCCTGGTCCACGCGCTGTACGTCCTGGTGGTTCGGCCCAAGGCCGACGCGATCCTCACCGAGCAGGCCTCGGCCATGCTGGTGGACCCGGGTTACGTGCAGGAACGGTCGGTGTGGGTCATCGTCAGGGACTTCGAGCAAGAGGCGTGCTTCGTCCTCGCGCTGTGGGCCTTCGCGATCATGGGATACAAGAGCGTCGCCTCGGCCCGTGAGCGCAAGGTGTTGCAGGACGACCTTGTCCCCATGGCCGAGGGCACGAAGATCCTGCCCGAGGACGCCCGCGAGTACGCCCGTCAGATCCAATCGCTGCCTCCGCCCCAGCGGCGGACGCTTCTGCCGCGGACGTTGCTCACCGCGCTCCATCGCTTCACCGCCACCCGAAGCATCCAGGACGCCTCCACCACCGCTCATGCGCTCGCGGCGGCCGAGGCCGAGCGGCTCGAGTCGGAGCTCTCGATGGTCCGGTACATCGCGTGGGCCATCCCGTCGATCGGCTTCATCGGAACCGTCCGCGGGATCGGCGAAGCCCTCGGCCAGGCCCACAAGGCGGTCGAGGGAGACATCGCCGGCGTCACCCAGAGCCTCGGAGTGGCATTCAACTCGACATTCATCGCGCTACTGATCAGCATCGTGCTGATGTTCCTTCTCCACCAACTGCAGCTCCAGCAGGAGCGGCTCGTTCTGGACACCGAGAGCTACCTGGATCAGCACCTGATCCAGCACCTCCAGGTTCCGTCGTGAGGCATCGGCCCCCGTGTCGACTCTCGCCCTCCAGTGCAACGATGCCGGTGTCCTCGCCCGGGGCGGCGGGGCGGGCCTGCCTGGGGCCAGCCCGGGATTCGCGTTACTGGACGGTGGCGCGGTCCTGACCGGAGCGAAGGCCCGCGACCGGGCGCGCCTGAAGCCCCGGTTCGTCAACAACCGTTTCTGGGACCGCCTCGATACCTCGCCGCTTCCGCGCCCGTTCCCCACCGGCCTCAGCCACGCCGATCTGGTTCACGCCCACCTGGAGGAGATCTGGAAAACCGTCGGGGCGGGCATCGACTCGGTCGTCCTGGCGCTGCCGGGATCGTACGGCCCAACCCAGCTGGGCCTGGCACTGGGGATCGCGCGATCGTGCGATATCCCGGTCACCGGGATGGTGGACTCGGCGGTGGCGTCGTCGTCGGTCGGCTACCCCGGCGAGCACCTGCTTCACGTCGACGTCCATCTGCACCGGACCGTCGTGACCGAGCTCGTCCAGGCGAGCGAAGTCGTTCGCCAACGGGTCGAGACCACCGATCACGTCGGCCTGGTCGCGCTTCACGATCGGTGGGTCAAGACGATTGCCGCGAGGTTCGTCAGCCAGGCACGGTTCGATCCCCTGCACATCGCGGCGACGGAGCAGGCCCTGCACGACCGTCTGCCCGACGTGCTGGGGAGGCTGTGCGAGTCGGAGGCGATCCCGCTCCGCATGGAGGCGTCGGGTCGGACCCACGTCGCCGACCTGGCGGCCGAAAGCCTGGTCGCCGCGGTCCAGGACGCTTACGAGGGCATCGTGCAGCTCGTTCGTCTGCTCAAGCAGGTGGGACGGCGCTCGACGCTTCTTCTTTCTCATCGGGTCGGCGGTCTCCCGGGGCTTCTCGAGAAACTGGGCGAGGTGGGGGACACCGACGTGATCGTCCTTCCCGAGGGCGCCGCGGCGGATGGAGCGGTGCGCCACGCGGATGCCATCCGATCGACCGGCGAGGCGGTGTCGTTCGTCACGCGACTCCCGGTGGAAGGTGTCGTCCCGCACGACCGACCGAGCGCTCCCGTGCCGCCCCGGCCGTCGCCGAATCGTGAGCGTGGGCCGATCCCGACCCACCTCCTCCACGACAGCGCCGCATTCCGCATCGCGACAGAGCCCCTGGTGCTGGGAATCGCCGTTCCGACCGGCCGGCGTGCCATCAACCTTACGGGCAGCACGGCCGGCATCTCGCGATCCCACTGCAGCGTCTATCGCGTGGAGAACCGCGTCGTGGTCGAGGATCACAGCACCCACGGCTCGTTCCTCAACGGGCAGCGCGTCCAGGGCACGGCCGATCTGGCGGAGGGCGATCGGCTGAGGATGGGGAGCCCCGGCATCGAAGTGCGCCTGATTAGAGTGATGGACGCGGAAGACGATGGACCGTCGGAGGGTTAACGTCTTCAGCCTTTCGTTCCTGGACGCCATGACGTGCGGGTTCGGGGCCGTCGTGTTGTTCTTCATGGTCATCAATGCCAGCGTCGGGCTGCGGGCGGGGAAGATGACCTCGGACCTGCAGGCCGAGGTCGACCGCCTGGAACTGGAGGTTCTCGAGGGCTACAAGATGCTCGTGGAGGTCCGGAACTCGGTGAACGATGTCGACGACCGCACGGTGACCGCCCGTGGGCTCGCGACGCGGCTCATCGAGCAGATCGCGGCGCTGCGAGTCGAGCTGGCCACCTACGAGGGCGACACGATCTCCCAGAAGGAGCACATCAACCGCCTCAAGGCCGATCTCAAATCGCTGGAGGAGGCGGCCCGCCGCTACTCGGCCGCGGCTCCGAGCGAGGAAACCCCGGGAGACCGCCTTCGCGTTCACATCGGCGACGGCGATCGGCAGTACCTCACCGGGCTCAAGGTGGGAGGCGAGCGGATCTTCATCCTCGTGGACGCGTCGGCGAGCATGCTGGGCGACACGATCGTCAACATCATCCGCCGTCGCAACCTGCCCGACTCGGTCAAGATCCAGGCGGAGAAGTGGCAGCAGGCGGTCAAGACGGTCGACTGGGTGACGACCCAGATCCCGAGAACGAGCCAGTTCCAGATCTACACCTTCAACGAGACCGCGTCGGCGGTAACACCGGGCACCGAGGAGCAGTGGCTCGACGGTGGCGATCGGGAAGCGCTCGATCGCGCGGTGGCGGCGCTGCGCGGGATCGTGCCCGAGAAGGGGACGAACCTCCATGCGGGGCTCGCCGCGCTGAAAACCATGCGTCCGAGGCCCGACAATCTGATCCTGATCGTCGACGGGCTGCCGACCCAGGGCGCCCAGCCTTCCCGGAAGCGGAAGGTCTCGGGTGACGAGCGGGTCAGGCTGTTCAACAGCGCCGTGGACGGGCTGACGCGAAGCGTCCCGGTCAACGTCATTCTCCTCCCGATGGAGGGAGACCCGATGGCGGCCAGCGCCTTCTGGAAGCTGGCCGTGGCGACCGGCGGCTCCTATATGAGCCCCTCGGCGGACTGGCCGTGAGACGCAAGCGGGCCGGCGGCGCCGAGGGGTTCAGCCTCTCGTTTCTGGACTGCATCTGCTGCGGTTTCGGCGCGATCATCCTTTTGCTGGTGCTGACCAAGATCGGAGAGCCTGCGGCGCTGGAGCAGGCGAGGGTCGATCTCGACGGCCTGATTGCGAAGCTCCAGGAAGAGCTTTACGAAATCCGCGGCGAGACCCGGATCCTGAATCGGGACCTCGAGACCAAGCAGGAGCAGCTCTCCGACCAGAAGAGTCGCGTCGCTCGCCTGCAGGGAGACCTGTCGACGATCCGAGGCGAGTTTGCCGCGAGCCGGCAGCTCTCGGAGGTCAACGAGATCATCGAGGGCCGTCTGCTGGCCGCACACCAGGAGCTCACCGACGAGATGAAGCGCCTCCAGGCCCAGGCCCGTCAACGCGCCCCTGTGAAAAGTCTCGTCGGCGGCATCCCGGTCGATAGCGAGTACATCATCTTCATCATCGACACCTCGGGCAGCATGGCCAACTTCGCCTGGACCGCGGCGGTCACGAAGATGCGACAGGTCCTCGAGATCTACCCGAAGGTCAAAGGCATCCAGGTGATGAACGATATGGGGCAGTACATGTTTCCGCGCTACGCCGGCAAGTGGATCCCGGACACCCCGGCGCGCCGCAAGGCGATCCTCGACCGACTCCGAGGTTGGGACGCTTTCAGCAACAGCAGCCCCGTCGAGGGCATCAATCGGGCGATCCAGGGTTTTGCGTCCCCCGACAAGAGGGTCAGCATCTACGTCTTCGGCGACGAATTCACTGGCGATTCCATCGACGACGTTGTCCACACGGTCGCCCGGATCAATCGGATGGACGACGACAAGACACCCCGCGTCCGGATTCACGCGATCGGATTTCCCACGGTCTTCACCCAGCCGGGCGTGCGGGAGTACACCGGGGTGCGGTTTGCAACCCTCATGCGACTGCTGTGCCGCGAGAACGCGGGCACCTTCGTCGGCCTGAACAGCACAAATCCCTGAGACGCCCGACGCGTGAAGGAAGACCTCGGTATAATCTGCCGGACTCGGAGGAGGATGGCTTGCGGGCCGGTCCGACCGAGGTGAGAGCATGACGATGGATGACAGGCACTCCCATCGCGCGGGCGGATCGCTGGACGACCTCTGCCGTGCGTGCGGGATGGTACGGCGACACACGGTCATCGTGGCCGCCATCGACGCCAAGCCCGCCCGGGTCATCTGCGACTACTGTGGCAGCCAGCACAATTACCGTGGCGGGGATCGGGTCAAACGCGAACCGGGTTCGCAGCCCCGGCATCGTGCCGCGGAGCCACTCGACCTGGTCACGGAACGAGAGAGGAGCGAGGCCCCGATGACGAACCCGACGACGGACGCCCCGGGACAGGATCTGGAGCTCCTGCTGCGCAGGATCATCCGGGAGGAAGCCGGGCTGACCCCGGTGGCACCGGCCGATAAGTGGCGTGGGGGCGAGCTCATTCTTCGACCGGGTCGCGAGGGCCTCCAGGAGAAGACCTGGCCGATCGAGAGCTTCTTCCACAAGGTGGTGATGATCCGCAACCGGCTGCGGGTTCTGGAGCAGCAGATCAACGGCGCCGAGCTGCCCGAGGAGCTCAAGCTCAAGCTTCAGGGCTACATCACGGCGTGCTACGGATCGCTTACCGGTCTCAACGTTCTGTTCGCCGACGACGAGGACCGCTTTCACGGAAGCGGATCGCGCGGTTGATCGGTTACCAAGGTCCTGCGCGTGCCCCATCGAATTCGTAAGCGTGTTCGCCACCGGTTCAACCCGGATCTCGGCCTGGGCCGGATCGTCGCCGTCGAAGGTCGCGAGCTCGTCGTCGAGTTCCCCGCGGTCGACACGGTGCTGCGACTCGCGGAATCGACCGACGCACTGCAGCCGCTGGAATTCGCGCCCGGCGCCCGGGCCCATCTGGGGCCCGACGAAGAGCCGGTGCTGGTCGACAGGGTGCTGGACGATTCCACCGTTCGACTGGCCGACGGCCGTGTGGTTGCCGAGGACGACCTCTCCCCGGCGGAGACTGAAGAGTCGTGGTTCGAGCACCTTGCCGAGGGCCGCGTCGATGCGCTGGAAGACGTGGTCAACCGACTCGGCGCGTTGCGACTCCACGAGATCCGCGAGGCCGACGGGTTGGGCTCGTTTCTCGGCGGCCGCATCCGGATCTTCCCGCACCAGCTCCACGTCGCGGAGCGGGCGACACGAGCCGATCCGGTGCGGTGGCTGCTCGCCGACGAGGTCGGGCTGGGCAAGACCGTCGAGGCCTGCCTGATCCTCAACCATCTGGTCCGCACCCGAGAGGTCGAGAGCACGCTGGTGGTGGCCCCCGAGACCTTGACCGTCCAGTGGCTGGGGGAGCTGTGGCGCAAGTACCACCAGGTCTTCGTGCTGCTGGACGAGAAGCGACTGGCCGACGTTCGTCGCGACTACGGCGAAGATTTCAATCCGTTCGACGCTCACCGTCAGGTGGTGCTCGGCATGAAGATGCTGCTGGACCACCCGCGGCTGACGGAGCAGGCGGTTTCTGCCGGTGTCGATCTTCTGGTGGTGGACGAGGCCCACCATCTACGGAGGTCGCCCGGTCATCCGGGAAATGCCGAGTACCGCGCGATCGCACCGCTGACGCGAGCCGTGAAACACGTGCTGCTGCTGACCGCGACGCCGCTGGAAGACGACGCTCACGGTTTCTTCCGTCTGCTGCAGTTGCTCAGGCCGGAAGAGTTCACCGAGGACACCTTCGAGGAGCGGCTCGAGCGCCGTGAGCCGCTACCCCCGTGCACGAGCGCGACTCGCCGGGACGACATCGGCGGGCTGCCGCCCCGGGAGCCTCACGCGGTCGAGATCGACGACCCGACGGGCTGGGACGCCCTTCTGGAGCTGGAACAACAGGCACTCGCGATGGACGCACCCAACGCGGCCGTGGCCGCGCGCAAGGCCGAAATCGTGTGGCGCGCCACGGCGTCGCCGGCCAGTCTCGCCGAGGTGGTCGACCGCAAGCGCGCACCCTGGAAGTCCCGACTCGACAAAGCCGAGCAAGCCGACCCGCGCGTGAAATGGTTGGCGGATCAGGGCCGCGGCTGGCGGGATCGCGGAGAGAAGACCCTGGTCTTCGTGGCTCACCGTGAGAGTCTCGAGGTCTTGCGCACGGCGATGAGCCGGCTGGGCCAGGTGCGGACGGGAGTGTTTCACGAAGACCTCTCGCCCGCGCAGCGAGACATCGAGGTGGCGCATTTTCGGCTCGGCTCCGGGCCCTCCATGCTGGTCTCCACCGAGTGTGGCGGCGAGGGTCGCAACTTCGAGTTCTGTCATCGCCTGGTGCTGTTCGACCTGCCCTGGGATCCCATGACCGTCGAGCAACGCATCGGCCGTCTCGATCGAATCGGCCGCGATCGTCCCGTGGAAATCGTCTACTTCAGGCCGCCGCGCGGACTCGTCCGCTCCCTGGTCGACCTCTACGAGAGCCTGGGTTTGTTTCGCGAGGCCCTCGGCTCGCTCGAGCGAGAGCTGGAGGGGGTGGCCGACGCGATCCGTCAGAGAGCGCTCGCAGGACGACCGGGCCTCAAGCCCCACGAGATGGAGGAGCTGATCGCCGGCGCAAGGGCGGGCGCCGACCGGGTTCGCGAGGCCGCCTACCACGAGCTTCACCGCGAGCCCTACACGGCGGAGATCGGCGCGGCCCTCGTGGCGCGGGTACCCCGGTCCCTGGAAGAGCTGACCGAAGAGGTCGTCATCGGGGCGTGCGAGCGGCTGGGCATGAACGTCGAGCGGCAACGGGGCGAGGCTGTGCACGGCGTGGAATTCGGCAACCACGCGACGGTGGACCATCTCCCGGGAGTGCCGGGAGGCTCGAACTTCCTGGGCACCTTCGACCGGGTCGAGGCCGTGGCTCGGGAGACCATCGACTTCTTCGCTTCCGGTCACTCCCTCGTCGAGGGCGTGCTGGCGCATTTCGACGAGTCCGCCCGTGGGCGCGTCGGGCTGGTTCACGTCACCCGGCCGGAGTTCGGTGAGGAGACTTTTGCCGTGGCCGGCGTCTATCGAGCAGGTGCGGGCGTGGAGATTCACGCCGTCGATCTCACAGGCGACGAACGCCCCGACCTCGCCGCCCTGCTGGCGGAGCGTCCTTTCCGCTCGCGGCGCGTCCGCGCCACGAACTGGACCGGGCAACGTGGCTGGGCGGCACTGATCCGTCGGCTGTCCGAGCGGTTGGCCGCACACGGACAGCCCGAGATCGTCATCGCCCTGCGCGTCAGCCCCTGACGATTCGGGCGGTCCACTAGTCGAACAAACCCTCGACGGAGAGGTAACGCTCGCCGGTGTCGTAGCAGAACGTCAGGATCCGGCTCCCGGCGCGGAGCTCGGGGATCTTCTTGGCGACTGCGGCCAGGGATGCTCCGGTCGAGATCCCGACCAGGATTCCCTCCTCGCGCGCACAGCGGCGGGCGTACTCGAAGGCCTCGTCCTTGTCGACCTGGATCACCCCGTCCAGGACGTCGCGATGCAGGTTCTCGGGGATGAACCCCGCCCCGATGCCCTGGAGCGGGTGGGGGGCGGGCTTCCCGCCGCTGATCACCGGCGAGAGCGCCGGCTCGACGGCGAAGACCTCGAGGTCGGGGAGGTTCTCCTTGAGCACTTCGCCCACGCCGGTGATGTGGCCGCCGGTGCCCACGCCGGTGATGAGGCAGTCGAGCCCCTCCGGGAAATCCTCCAGGATCTCGCGCGCGGTGTGCTCGCGGTGGACCGCGATGTTGGCCGGGTTGTCGAACTGCGACGGGATCCATGCCTTCGGCTGCTCGCGTGCCAGCTCGTTGGCACGACCGATCGCGGCCGGCATGCCCCCCTCACGTGGCGTCAGCTCGAAGCGGGCGCCGTAGGTGGCCAGGAGCCGCCTGCGCTCGATCGACATCGATTCCGGCATCACCAGGATCAGCGTGTAGCCCTTGACCGCGGCGACCATGGCGAGACCGATTCCGGTGTTTCCGGAGGTGGGCTCGACGATCACGGTGTCGGGCTCGAGGTTGCCCCTTCGCTCGGCGTCCTCGATCATGCTCCACGCGATGCGGTCCTTGATGCTGCCGCCGGGGTTGTCGCGCTCGAGCTTCATCCACACCTCGGCGCGATCGTCGTACAGCCGATTAATACGTACGTGCCGGGTGCCGTTGATGGCTCCGAGGATATTGTCGATTCGCATCTCTTTCCTCCGCGTCAGATCTGGTAGTCGACGGGGTTGTTCTTGAGCTTCTTGCTGCGCACCTCGATCTCACTGGTGCGCAAGGCGATCGAGTGGGGCGGGACGCTCTGGGTCAGCCAGACGTTGCCGCCGATGACGCTGTCGTGGCCGATGACCGTCTTGCCGCCCAGGATCGTCGCGTTCGAATAGATGACGACGTTGTCCTCGACGGTGGGGTGCCGCTTGCTGCCCGCCATCGACTTCTGGACGCTGAGCGCGCCCAGCGAAACGCCCTGGTAGATCTTGACGCCGGTCCCGATCTCGGTCGTTTCGCCGATGACCACGCCCGTGCCGTGATCGATGCAGAAGCGGTCTCCGATCGTGGCGCCGGGGTGGATGTCGATGCCGGTGCGTAAGTGGGCGTACTCGGTCAACATTCGCGGGAGGATCGGCACGTCCCGCACGTGGAGCGCGTGGGCGATGCGCTGCGTGTAGATGGCGAAGAATCCCGGGTAGGCCGAGATGACCTCGTCGAGGCTCTCCGAGGCCGGGTCTCCCTCGTGGATCGCCTGTGCGTCGAGCCATAGGCGTTTGTAGATCCGGGGAAGCTCCTCGAGGAATTCGTCGGCGACGTCGTCGACGTTGCGCTCCATCTTCGGCTGGTGACCGCGCAGCAGTCTCTTGAGGTCGCGGCCGAGCACCGCCAGGCTGCCCTCGATCTCGGTCGCGGAATAGTACTCGGACTCGCCGGAGAGGTGTGGAAACAGAAGCTCGACGAGGTCCTCGACGAAGCGGTGGATCCGGTGCCGGGATGGATAGATCGACGGATGCGCCGAACGTACGTGGAAGACCTTTTCGGCAAAGCGGCGGTTCATCTCGTTTCTCCCTTGTCGTTCCGTCGATCGCATAGGATACCCGGATCCACGCGCGGGAAGCACGATGCGGGACGCTGGAGTCCGCATCGTACTCCTCTCCGCGACATTCTGAGAACCGTCAACACCAGCTGGCAACGTCGCGATTGTCGCGCAGGCACTCCTGGACGTTGGCCTCGATGACGCGGTAGCCGACGTTGCCGTAGAGCTTTTGCCGTCCCTCGTTGAGCAGGAAGGTCGGGCTGCCGGTGATGTGATGGGAAGCCGCGGAGTCGTGGTCACCGGCAAGCGCGGCGAACGCGGTGCCGTCCTCGAGGCGAGCCCGGATCGCTTCGACCGGCAGGCCCATCACCCCGGCGAGCTCGAGCGGGACGTCGAGCCTGGCGATGTCGCGGAGGTCCCGGAAGAAGGCGAGTCGCAGCCGCCACGCGAGCTCCTCGACCGGCGTGCGGCCCTCGAAGTCTGCCACCGGCGTGCCGTCGACGATTCCGGCGGCGGTCGCGAGCGCTGCGGCCTTGACGAACAGGTGCGAAGGCCACGAGCTTGCCGGGACATCCTCGGTCCAGAGCCGAGGGTGGACCTCGACGTGGTCGAAGCCCTCCACCACGTCGCGGACGTGAGAGGCGTAGCCCTCGAATCCGCCCCGCGTGGCCCAGCGACTGCCGATCCTTTCGCGGGCGTTGCCGAAGATCGAGACGAAGCGGTAGTCGAGGTTCACTCGACCGAGGAAGTTGCGACGCAGCTCATCGACCTTGATCTGGGCGACGTAGGCCCAGATGCACAGCAGGTCGGAGTAATAGGCGATCGAGACGGTTTCCGCGCTCATGGGGGCACCTTCACTCGAGATCGGCGATCACGGGAGCGTGATCGGAGGGGGTCAGCCCTTCCTGCTTCTTGCGATAGTCGCGATCGATCTCGACCGAGCGGACCCGGGCCAGGACGCTTCTTGTGGCGAGAAGGAAGTCGATCCTCAGGCCCATCTTGCGGTGGAACGCTCCGCCGCGGTAGTCCCACCACGAGAAGGCCTGCTCGTCGGGGTGGAGCTCCCGAAAAAGATCGACCAGGTCCAGGTCAAGAAGGTTCCGGATGCGGGCGCGCTCAGCGTCGGTGTGAAAGATGGAGCCGTTGAGCGCGGTCTCGTTCCAGCTGTCGATGGGAGCGGGGACGACGTTGAAGTCTCCGCACAGCACCTCGGAGGCGTTCGCGCTCCGCCGCTGTTCGACGTAGGCGGCGAGGGCGTCGAGCCACGCCAGCTTGCGGGGATAGTCGTCGTGGTCGACGGACTTCCCGTTGGGAACGTAGACCGTCGTGAAGGACAGGCCGGAGACCTCGGCGGTCACGAGCCGTGCTCCGAAATCCTCCTGTCCCGGGAGGCCCCGCTGCGCGATCTCCGCCGGCTCACGGCTCAGAATCGCGACGCCGTTCCAGGCCTTCTGCCCGTAAACGACGGCCCGGTAGCCGGCCTCCACGATCTCGGCGTGGGGAAACTGCTCATCGGCGAGCTTCAGCTCCTGGAGGCCGACGACGTCGGGATTCCTCTCGCGAAGCCAGTGCAGCACGAATTCGAGCCGGGCGCGGAGGCCGTTGACGTTCCAGGTGGCGATTCGCATGGCCACAGTAAACCAAGTTCCCTCTCCGATTTCCAGCACCCCCTCGGATGAGCAACCGCGCGGGCTTGATTTTGGTTTCAATTGGTCCAGGCGCTCTGGCATCCTAGGCTGTCACTCGCGGGCCGCCCCGCGTTCCGTGACGAGGTTCTGGAGGGGTAGGCGGCGGGAATGGACTTCCTGGAACCGGTGCCGTGACGGCCCGAAAAATCGAGAGCATCGATACTTCGACTCCCGCGATCACGCTTGCGGTCGGAGCCTGCTTCTTTGCCACCGGCGCGGCTGGGCTGATCTACGAGATCGCCTGGAACCGGATGCTCGCCCTGGCGATGGGCAACACCTCGTATGCTCTCGCGACCCTACTGACCGTCTTCATGGGCGGTCTGGCGCTGGGCGCCTGGATCGGCGGGAAGCGGGCGCCGGCGGGACGCGGGGCGCTCCGGCTCTACGGCGTGCTCGAGCTCGGCGTCGGCCTGTACTGCCTGCTCCTGCCGTTGCTGCTCGATCTCGCCGATCCGCTGTTCGCGGCGATCTACCGCAACCACTACTCGTCGCTGGTGCGATTCAATCTCCTGCAGTTCGTGGTCGTCGCCGTCCTTCTGATCGTTCCGACCACGCTGATGGGCGCGACCCTCCCGATCCTGACCCGCTTCGTCGTCCCGCGTCTCGGCGTCATGAGCCGCACCGTGGGAGTGCTCTACGCGGTGAATTCCGGCGGAGCCTTTGCCGGAGCCATGCTGGCCGGGCTGGTTCTGCTTCCGGCGGTCGGTGTCCAGTCCAGCTACCGGATCGCGGCAGCGGTCAACATCGTCGTGGGCTTCATTGCGCTCACGCTCTCATCCGTCGTTGCCGAGTCGGCGGCAGAGGAAGTCTCGCCTCGAAAGGGGAGGCCGCGAAGCCGCAAAAGACAGGCATGGAGCGACGCCCGGCCGACCGCGCTCACTCCCACGATCCTGCTCGTTGGCTTCGGCGTCTCGGGATTTGCGGCCATGCTCTACCAGGTCGCGTGGACCCGGGCGGTGACGCTGGCGATCGGCTCCTCGACCTACGCCTTCACGTTGATCGCGGGAGCGTTCATCCTCGGCCTGACCCTGGGAAGCCTCGCCCTCGGACGGATGGGGGATCGCGACTGGGGGCCTTACGCGCTGGCGATTCTGCCCGCGGTCATCGGACTGTCCGCGGTGGTGACCGTCGCGGCGCTCGGCACGTTGCCCATTCGCGTCAGCCGCGTCGTCATCTCGGCAGAGAGCTTCGCCGGTCAGCAGTGGACTCAGTTCGGACAGATCTTCTCCATCTTTGTCGTCCCGACGTTTTGCATGGGAGGGATGCTGCCGATCGTCAGCCGTTACCTGGCGCGCCGCCGGGACGATGCGGGCCGGGCCGTCGGCACCGCCTACGCGGCCAACGCCGCCGGGACGATCCTCGGGTCGTTCTGCGGCGGCTTCGTCCTGATCCCGTGGATCGGGATGCGCTCGAGCATCCTGCTCGGGGCGGTTCTCAGCGGGGCCGTGGGCGCCGCGTTCCTGTATCGTGCGCTGCCTCCGACCACGGCATCGCGAGGCGTCAAGGCCGCGCTGATACTCGTCGCGGTCGTTCTGGCGGCGGCCCTGGCTCCGGGCTGGGAGCGCTCGGTCATGACGAGCGGGCCGTTCTTGAGGGCGAGAGCCTACGTCACCGACGAATCGTCGTCGGCCGAGGCGATCCGGGAGCGCATGGCGAGCCGGATCCTGTACTACCGCGAGGGCGTTGCCACCGTCGTCACGGTGACCGAGGCCGAGGACGGCCGGCGCAGCCTGATCGTCGGCGGGAAGCCGGACGCCTTCAGCTTCGCGTCGACCCAGAACTGGCTCGGGCACCTGCCGATGCTTCTCCGGCCCGATGCCCGCCGCGTGTTGATCATCGGTCTCGGTAGCGGTCACACGCTGGGCAGCGTCGCGTCCCATCCAGGAGTCGAGTCGATCGATTCGGTGGAGCTTTCCGAGGGGGTCGTCCACGCCGCCAAGGAGTACTTCGACGAATTCACCGGTGGCGTCCTCGACGATCCACGCTCGACCGTCATCGTCGGCGACGGGCGGCTTCACCTCGAGCACAGCGACCGGAACTACGACGTCATCGTCTCGCAGCCCTCGAATCCGTGGATCGCCGGGGCCTCGTCGCTGTTCACCCGCGAGGCGTTCTCGACGATGAAGCGTCGGCTGGAGCCCGGGGGGCTGGCGTGCATCTGGTTCCAGGGATTCCGGATGCCCGTCGAGAACTTCCGCTCGTTGTCGAGGACCTGGGCCGAGGTCTGGAAGCACCCGTCGATCTGGGAGTCGCGGCTGTCGGGCGAGTACCTGTTCGTCGGCTCCGACGAGCCCCTCCGGATCGACTTCGACCGGCTGCGGGAGGCGTTCGAGAACCCCGCGGTGCGCGAGCAGATGACGGCGATCCGGATTCCGAGCCCGGCCCACGCGCTCGGCTATCTCGTGATCGCCGACGACGAGGTTCGGGCGATCGCGGGCGATGCCGTGGTGAACACCGACGACGGCTCCCGGATCGAGTACGACACCCCGAAGGGCATGTGGCGGGACCACGCCACCGAGATCATGAAGCTGATCGGCGCGCGGAGGGTCGATCCGTGGAACTTCGTCACCACCGCCCACCCGGACGCGGAAGAGTTCCGCGCGAACCGGGCGGCTGGAGAGCGGATCCTGCGCGACCGAGCCCGGAGCCTCGAGGCCCTCGACCTTCCCCGCGACCAGGCGATCGCGGTTCTCGAGGAGATCGTGGAAGCGAACCCGTACGACGCCACGGCAGGGCGAGCGCTCCGCCGACTGCGTCGCGGTCAGCGGCCCTGACGAATCTCGCGGGTGGGCGGGTGACCTGATAGGCTTCGAATTCAGGCTTGGGTAGGTTGCCGCACGCATGAGGAGAGTGGGATGTCGCTGGACAAGCTGAACGCCGCGCTGGTCGAGGAGGTTGCCGAGCTCGAGGGGCAGGGTCGCGCCAAGTCTCCCGAGCGTGTCATCGTGGGCTTCGTTCCGCCTTCCGGGGATCGGGGGCCACGCTACGAGCTGAAGGGAAGCAATACCGGGTTCATCCGAATGAACTCCAACAGCTATCTCTCGCTATCCCATCACCCCGCCGTGCTCGAGGCCGCCGACGAGGCGTCGCGGATCTTCGGCGCCGGTCCCGGCGCCGTTAGGTTCATCGACGGGACCTTCGCGCCCCACGCGGAGCTCGAGGAGCGGATCGCAGAATTCCTCGGCCGACCGGCGGCGCGGATCTTCAACTCGGCGTACACCTCCACCCTCGGGCTGGCCATGACCCTCGCCGGGCCGGAGACCTACTGGATCGGCGACGCGCTCAACCACAACTGCATCATCCGGGCCATGAGGATCGCGAACGTGCCCAGAGAGCGGCGGGCGATCTTCAAGCACAACGACGTCGACGACCTCGAACGACGGCTCGGCGAGGTCCCCGACGGCGTCGCCAGGGTGGTCGTGATCTTCGACGGTATCTTCAGCATGCGTGGCGATCACGCACCGCTGGACGCGATCGTCGAACGGGTGGGCCGGCACCACGATCGCTACCGGGACGGCGTGGTCACGATGATGGACGATTCCCACGGGATCGGCGCGTACGGCGAGACCGGACGCGGCACCGAGGAGCACTGCGGCGCCAAGGCCGATATCGTCGTAGGGACCTTCGGCAAGGCGTTCGGCGTGAACGGCGGTTTCATCGCAGGAAGCGCCGAGCTGATCGAGGCGGCGCGCCAGAAGGCGGACACCTACATCTATACGAACCCCCTCGGCGCGGCCGACTGCGCCGCGGCGGTCAAGTCGGTCGAGCTCGCGGACGGTCCGGAGGGCCGCGAGCGCCTCGCCGCGGTCAAGGAACGGACGGCGCAATTCCGATCGGGGCTCGACGCCCTGGGTCTCGAGTCGATTCCCGGACCCCATCCCGTGGTTCCGCTGCTCGTCCGCGACACCGACCGGGCCCGCGGGATGGTGCGGGGGCTGTACGACCGCGGGGTGCTGGCCGTGGGCCTGACCTTCCCGGTGGTGCCGCGAGGAGACGAG
>Ga0316191_10000250_pt1 | contig 33217 bp, 37 predicted proteins | sample Eddworburr2cm_MG_FD_204928 | JGI IMG/M metagenome (GOLD analysis project Ga0316191, IMG submission 204928) | Coastal sediment microbial communities from Maine, United States - Eddy worm burrow 2 cm | ecosystem: Environmental > Aquatic > Marine > Coastal > Sediment | place: USA: Maine...
CTACATCGCACCGCGCACTACTGGTCCGAACCGGACCGGTTCGACCCCGATCGTTTTGCCCCGGGAGACAAGCCGAAAAAGGATCGACCCTATTTTCCGTTCTCGCTTGGACCGCGACGCTGTCTCGGTGAGTATTTTTCGTTCCTCGAAATGAAAGTGCACCTGGGATTGTTGCTGCCACGTTTTCGGATGCGCCTGCTGGATGACGCACAGCCGGAACTTGAGCTGGCCATCAATTTACGTTCGGCTGAAGACATCCACGTGCAGCCTGAAGTACGGTAAGGACACCATGAAGCTCTACGACACACTGACCGACCTGTTTGCGGATGTTAAAGACCGCGATCGCGAAATTCGCTTTATCGACGGCGACAAGGACGAGAGCGCCCTGCGTTTTGGTGAACTCTGGGATGCCGCGCTGGCGCTGCTGGGCTCGTTGCAGACACGCGGCATGAAACCTGGTGACGAACTGATCATCTTCAGCACATCAAACCAGAGCTTTGTTATAGCCTTTTGGGCTGCAGTACTTGGTGGGCTTGTGCCAGTTCCGGTCGCCGTTGGCATCAGCGATGAACACAAGCTCAAGCTGTTCCGGATTCTGTCGCAGCTTGAAAACCCGACGCTCTTCACCGAAATGGACCTGTTGCAGCGGCTCCTGGATTACGCGAAAGACAGCGAGCGCGCGGACATTACCGAATTGCTCGAAACGCATGCTGTGCTGATGAGTGACGTGCAACCCGGCTCACACGGTGATGTGCATCCTGCTCAGCCGGGTGACACGGGTTTCATTCAGTATTCATCGGGTTCGACCAGCGACCCCAAGGGCGTGGTCCTGACCCATCGAAATCTCTGCGTCAATATTCGCGCTATCGTCGAGGCCCTGGAGTGGGGCGAGGACGATCAGGCCTTGAGCTGGATGCCGCTGACCCACGACATGGGGCTGATCGGATTTCACCTCAGCGTGATGGCCGCTGGCATGAATCACGCCGTCATGGATACCAATGTCTTCGTGAGGCGCCCGCTGTTGTGGATGACGAAGGCAAGTGAACTGCGAGCGACACAGTTGTGTTCGCCCAACTTCGGCTACAAGCACTTCCTCAAGCTGTTCGAGCGCAAGGGCCTGCCGGACGATGTCGACCTGTCGAGCGTCAAGCGCATCCTTAATGGTGCCGAGCCTATTTCCTGGGATCTTTGCGAGGAGTTTCTTGGGAAGCTTGCATCACGCGGACTCAAACGCAACACGATGTTACCCGTGTACGGTCTGGCAGAGGCCACAGTCGGTGTTACGTCGTCGCCGCTAGGACCCGAGTACGAACGCGTGGTGATGGATCGCCACAGTTTGCAGATTGGCGAGACTTATCACGCACTCGATCCATCCGCACGTGACGCGGTCAGCTTTCTCAAAGTCGGCACGGCGATGCGCGACGTCGAGATTCGCATTGCCGATGATTCCGATCGGGTTCTGAGTGATGGGCACATAGGACACATCCAGTTGCAGGGCGGCAGCGTCACCGAGCAAGTGTACGGCGACGCAACAGCGACCGCCGAGCTGTTCACCGATGACGCCTGGCTGAGGACCGGCGATTGTGGCGTCATCGTCGATGGTAGCCTCGTCATTACGGGCCGGCAGAAAGACATCATCATTGTGAACGGCCAGAATTATTACCCGCACGACATTGAGGAAATTGTCGCGCAACTTCCCGGCCTCGACCTGAACAAGGTGGTCGTGGCGGGCGCCACGCCGAAAGGCGGCCAGACCGAGGAACTGGTTGCTTTTATCCTGCACCGGCAGGGTGCGGACGATTTCCGGCCCCTTATCGACCAGGTACGAGATATTGTCGGGGAGCATGCAGGTTTGGAGGTGGATACGGTGATTCCTGTCGCTCGTATCCCCAAGACCACGAGTGGCAAGGTCCAGCGCGCTAAGTTGCTGGAAGCCTATTTCGAGGGTGAGTTCGACACGGTACTTGGCGAATTGGCGCCCGTAGCAACAGCCGACGAACCGCTCGACGAGGACCCACTGATCGCAGATCTTGAGCAGATTTGTCGCGATGTCGCAAAGGATCGCAAGATCGGGGCAGATGACAACCTGTTCGAAGTCGGTGTAAGTTCACTAACCTTGACTGAAGTCGTACTCGCCATTGACGAAAAGTACCCCGGAAAGCTCGACATTAGCGACCTGTTTGATTACCCGACGCTGCGTGAAATCGCCGCATTCCTGAAGAGGGACACCTGATGATCCACGCGCGCATCGCCGGTATCGGCAGCTACCTTCCAGAAAAGGTCGTGAGCAACAAGGACCTTGAGAAGATGATGGACACGTCCGACGAGTGGATCCGGGAACGCACCGGGATCAAGCGTCGGCACATTGCAGCCGACGACGAGACGACGGGCTCAATGGCGCTGGAAGCCGCAAGACGGGCCATCGAGGACGCGGGCGCGAGCCTTGACGAGATCGACCTGATCATTCTTGGCACGGCGACCCCCGACAAGGTGTTTCCCTCGACGGCCTGCATCGTTCAGCGGCAGCTCGGCATAAAAGGTTGCCCGGCGTTCGATGTGCATGCGGCCTGCAGCGGTTTCCTGTACGGCTTCGATCTTGCGAACCGGTACATCCAGACCGGCGGCGCCAGGAAGGCCGTTGTCATTGGTTCCGAGACCCTTTCGCGAATCACGAACTGGGAGGACCGCGGGACCGCGGTTCTGTTCGGCGACGGGGCGGGAGCGGTTGTCCTCGAGGCGAGCGATGCGCCGGGCGTCATGTCGACCCATATTCATGCGGATGGCGAATACGAGGAGCTCCTGCACGTGAGGCAGGGCGTCTCCATCGGTTACGACATTACGCGCAAAGGCGAAGCGTTCATCGAGATGCAGGGCAATGCGGTCTTTCGCCGCGCAGTTGCAACGTTCGACAAGATCGCCCGTGAGACCATCGAGGATCTCGATGGCCATATCGACGACATCGACTGGTTTGTCCCGCACCAGGCCAACATGCGGATCATCCAGGCGGCGGCCAAGAAACTGGGCCTGCCGATGGAGCGGGTCATCGCTACCGTCGATGAACATGCGAATACATCCGGTGCATCGATTCCTCTGGCGCTGGACCTTGCGGTGAAAGATGGGCGTATCAAGCGCGGCGATACCTTGCTTTTCGCGGCCTTTGGCGCTGGCTTCACGTGGGGATCGGCGATGCTCAAATATTGAGCACGGTGCGGCAGAGCAGATTTGTAGCCACTCTGCTGGGGGGGCTTTTCTGTCTGCTGTTTGGGGGCCCGCTCACGGTTGCCGAAGATCGGCCCGAAAAGCTGTCCGGAGAACAACTACGCGCGGCGGCCCAAGCGAGCGCGCTCGAGGCGCTATCGGTTTATCGCGAGTTCCTCGCCTTGCCCAATGACGCGAATCACCCGGACGAAATCACAGCCCTGAATGAGTGGATTCTGCGTGCGTTCGGAGAACGTGGCTTCGACGCGAGCCTGTTGCCGACGGCCGGTAGTCCCTCGGTGTATGCCGAGAGACTGTCGGAAGGCGCGACAAAGACCGTCCTGATCTATTTACAGGCTGACGGGCAGCCGGTTGATCCATCGGCTTGGGACCAGGAGTCGCCGTACATTGCAGTATTGAAGGCGAGAGACCCGGAGGACGGTACCTGGCAAACGATTGACTGGGATCTCGCGCACGATCGACTGGACCCCGATTGGCGCATTTTTGCGCGATCTGCGTCGGATTCAAAGGGGCCGATGACCCAGTTTCTCACTGCGGTGGAATTGCTTGGCGAGGTCAGCCCGGATCTCGGCTACAACCTCAAAGTGCTCGTCGATACCGAGGAAGAGCTTGGTTCACCCAACCTGGCTGACGCCGTGCGTGCACACAGTGACTTACTGGCGGCCGATATGCTGCTGATCTTTGATGGGCCGCCACACGCATCGAACGAGCCTACGGTCACCCTGGGCGCGCGGGGAATTGCCGCCGTCACCTTGACGGCCTACGGGCCGACCGTGGCGCAGCACAGCGGCCACTACGGTAATTTCATGCCGAACCCGGCCCTGGCACTCACGCAGATTCTGGCGTCGATGAAAGACCCGGATGGCGTGGTCGCGATTGAGGGTTTCTACGACGGCGTAGAACTCGATGAGGCTACCCGCGCCGTCCTCGCGGCCGTTCCCGATGACGAGGATGAAATCCTGGCCTCAGTTGGCCTGATTCGCTCCGACAAGGTCGCGGATTCGCTGCAGGAGGCAATTCAATATCCATCGCTTAATATTCGCGGACTGTCCGCTGGCTGGACGGGCGCCGCGTCGCGGACGATTATTCCGCCCGAGGCCGTTGCCGAGATAGATATTCGACTCGTGATGGAATCCGACCCGGACCGACTGATTGACCTGGTACGGTCGCATGTCGAAGGTTTGGGCTACACGGTTCTTGACCATGCGCCGAGCGATGCAGAGCGCCTGTCGCACGAGCGAATCGTGTCAATGACCCATTCCGTGTCCTACGGAGCTTTTCGCTCTGATCCTGACTCGGCGCCGGCGCTCATGGCCAGGGCAGGGATGCGGCACCTGTATGGCGAGGAGCCAATCCTGATCCGCACGATGGGCGGCTCGATTCCGATCGCCCCAATCATAGAGGCTCTCGGCATTCCTGCGGCTACTGTGCCGACAGTCAACATCGACAACAACCAGCACAGCCCTAACGAGAATCTCCGCGTCGGAAATTTCATCGAGGGCATCGCGATACTGATGGCCGTGCTGCAGGAAATGCCGCAATGACCGGGGCGCCGGGTCGCGGTACGTATTTTTGACATAAGTGCATGAAATCGTGTTTCTGTCGAATTTTTAGTGTGACGCCGTTCACACTTTGAGCCCACCTCTGTCTCTATACTGCGACATATGACCTGTCGCTAAACACAGACAGAATGTAGGACGGACGGAAAGATGCAAAAGGATTTCAACAACATACCGCTGTCAGAGTCGAATGTGTCTCTGAAGCTGGCGGACATTCAGAAGCGCTGCACCGAGCTCCTGCAGGAGTCGGGCGACGAGTTGGAGCTGGCACTCGAAGAGCCGGTGCTCGCAGTAGACGACAGCAATCCGTATAACCGCGGCTAGTCGATCATTCTGAACCCGCTACGGCTTCCTCATGCAATCGCCGCATGAGTCGCAGCCTCCAAATCCATATAGCCGCGATCATTGCCGCCGCTATTGGCAATGCCGATACCGGGTAGCGCAATACGATGAAGTCGTAGAGTCCATGCAGCGTCGCTGACAGCAGGAGGCCGAAGAACGCAGGCCGAATGATTGACTGGTTCGCCAGCCGGGCTCGAGTTATCCAGTAAGCCCAGATCGATGCAAACAGGATGTGAATAACCGGCCCGGCAAAGCCCCGTCCAAATGCTTCGACACCGGTCAGGAAATCCAGGTAATGGTAATTCTCTACAGCGGCGTACCCCAACGCGATGAACGAGGCATAGACAATGCCATCAAGCGGTTCGTCAAACGCCTTTAGATGCATGACAACGAGCAGGAATGGCAGCATCTTCGCCAGTTCCTCGATTGGGCCGATCGCGAGCAGGGCAAATGCGAACAGACCAAGCGGATTCGAGTCGGCGAGCGCGAGGGCGTCAAATCGCAGGCCAATCGGTCCGAGGGCGATGTACATCGCTTTCGACAGGCCAGCCGCAAGCATCCCGAGGCCGAAGCACAGAAACAGGTTGCCGATCGGCTCCGGCAGATGACGGTCCTTGTGGTAGTGATAGAACGCCCAGAACAGCGCTGGCAGGATGATCGGTAAAAAGAGCAGCAGCTGGGTCATCCGGTTATTATCGCCGAAATGAGTAATTCCTTTCTGTACATCGTCACAGTCCTGATCTGGGGCTCAACCTGGCTCGCCATCGAGTTCCAGCTTGGTGTCGTGGAGCCCGAGGTATCGATCGTATACCGCTACCTGATGGCCTCAGGGATTCTGTTTATATGGTGTAAAAAGAAAGGCTTATCTCTGTCTTTTAAAGCAAAAGATCACCTTTACTTCGTGATCCTTGGCCTGCTTCTCTTTTGCCTCAACTACGTCATGGCGTACCGAGCGCAAATCCACATAACATCCGCTCTCGCCGCCATCGCGTTCTCAACGATGCTCTGGATGAACATCGTGCTGTCACGCCTGATCTTTGGGACTCGAGCAACGGGGCGGGTTCTGTTCGGCGCGGCCCTCGGGATCGTCGGGATCATAGTTCTGTTTGCACCACAGATCCGGTCCGTGTCGCTCTCCGACAGCGTCTTTTTTGGGTCGCTCCTGGCATTGGTGGGGGCGCTGACAGCGTCCTGCGGCAACATGGTCTCGCAAGCGGCCCAGCGACGTTCGCTCCCGGTAATGGAGACCAACACCTGGAGCATGTTTTACGGTGCCGTACTCACGCTTGTCATCGCCCTGGTCAGCGGCCATGAGTTTAATTTTGACGCGACTTTTACGTACATCGCATCGCTAACGTATTTGGCAGTATTCGGATCGGTGGTCGCATTCGGTGCCTATCTGACGTTGTTGGGGAGGATTGGTGCGCACAAAGCAGGGTACGCAACCGTGATGTTTCCTGTTATTGCACTGCTCCTGTCCTTAGCGTTTGAAGGGCTGCAACTGGACCTTGCGATCGTCATTGGTGCAACGCTGGTCCTTCTGGGTAATTCTCTGGTCTTGAAAAAGGACGCCTGACTTCCCGGAAGGCAAGGGAGAAGAATATGGGCGGACGAAACCCGATCGAGGATCTGGCTCATCTGCGGCACGAATTCGGTGAGCACGGCGGCGTGAACATGTCCGTCGAAGCGAGCTCGACGTTTACAGTGATTGACCCGGAGACCATGCCGGACCTGTTTCAGGGCCGTGCCGGACCGGACAAAGGCTGCTATCTGTACGGCCGCCACTTTAACCCGACTGTCTACAACCTTGGACGCCAGATGGCGGCCCTGGCGGGCACGGATGCGGCTTACTGTGCGGCGAGTGGCATGGGGGCGATCTCGGCGGTCATGCTGTGTCTGTGCAATGCGGGGGACGAGATCGTTGCGTCAAATGCAGTCTATGGCGGATCGTTCGCATTGCTCAGGGATTTCCTGCCGGCAAAATGCGGCATAAGAACCCGTTTCGTCGATATCACCGATATCGAGGCTGTTCGCGACGCAATAACCGACAAGACTCGTCTCGTATTCACTGAAAGCATTGCGAATCCAACTTTACGTCTGGCCGATATTCCCCGACTTTCCGAGGTGACGCGCGAGAACAATATTCCGCTTGTTGTGGACAATACATTCAGCCCGCTAATTCTCAGCCCCGCGGTACTCGGCGCCGATATCGTGGTGCACAGCATCACGAAGTTCATTAGTGGGGCGTCGGACGTTATCGCAGGCGCTATCTGTGGCAGCGAGGAGTTCATCGGCGCGCTAATGGACCTTCATATGGGGCCGCTGATGCTGCTGGGTCCAACGATGGATCCGAACGTGGCTGCATCGGTCAGCCTGCGAATACCGCATCTTCCGTTGCGAATGGCGGCCCACAGCGAGCGGGCGCTGGCAATTGCCACGCGTCTGGAGGCGCTCGGACTTGATGTCTGTTATCCAGGACTGGAGTCGCACCCGGATTTCGCCTTGTTCGACGAGCTGCACTGTTCGGAGTACGGGTATGGCGGCATTTTTACGCTGGATCTTGGGGACGTGGAAACCGCGAATGCCCTGATGTCGTGTCTGCAAAATGAACAGCGATTCGGTTACCTGGCAGTCAGTCTCGGGTATTTCGATACGCTTATGTCGTGCTCTGGCTCCAGCACCTCCAGTGAGATGAACGAAGAGGACCAGGACGTGGCAGGTATTTCGGCCGGATTGGTGCGCGTCTCCATCGGCTACACGGGGACGCTCGAGCAGCGCTGGACGCAGTTGGAGGCCGCACTGCGAAAGACCGGTGTCATCGGGGGCTAGAAATTTGGGTCCAAAAAGTGGAACATCCGCGCCCTGACGTGGTCTGCATCTAGAATGATTTCTTGGGGAGAAGAAGAATGAGACAGTCGCTTGTTGCGGTTTTGGTCCTGATGTTTGTTTCCGCTTGTGGAGGCGCCGGTGGGGACATCGGTGGGAAAGTGGAGCCACCCGACCCCGGACCGACGCTTGTTGAGCAGCTGCAAACTCAGTTGGCTGGCTTGAACCTTACTGATTTCTACGAGCAATCGTACGAAGCGCTCATCTATCGCGAACCCGAGACCATCGCATGGAATGGGCTGGAGAGCGTCTATCCGGTCGATATCCCGATTCTTAACGATCTGAGTGATGTCTACCTGAGCGAGACGCTGGAGATGGTCCAGGTCGTGCTTAACGGTCTGCGTGGCTACGACCGGAATGCGCTGTCGGACGACGATAAGCTGACCTACGACTTCTACGAATGGTATCTGCAGGACAGACTGGACGATTTCGATTTCATCTATCACGATTTCGTCGCGACCTACAATTTTGCGGGCGTGCAGAACAACACGGAACGCTTGTTCGTTGACATTCTCCCGCTCGCAACTGTCCAGAATGCGGACGATTATGTCGAGCGACTGAGCGGCACCCTCAGGAAGTTTCGGCAGCTCATCAATCATCTGAATCTGGCAGACGGCGCCGGTATTGTCGAGCCGGGCATCACCATGGATGTGGCGATCGCGCGTCTGAATGCAATCGCCGATGCACCGATCACTGTCGAGGGAGTATCCTATTACGAGCGATTCGCGCGGGATGTTGAAGATATTCCCGGACTGGATGAGGACCAGCGGGAGCAGTTGCGCTCAAGTTGTCGAATCGCGGTGCGACAGAGCGTCATTCCAGCGTACCAGGAGTTGCGTGCGGCATTGCAGAGTTTGCGGGCCAGGGCTCCGGCTGAAATCGGCGTCGGGCAGTATCCTCAGGGCAGTGAGTTTTACAACTACACGCTGCGGCACCACACAACGACAAACCTGACGGCCGCACAAGTGCACCAGCTCGGGCTTGATCATCTGCAGCGCATTCACGCTGAGATGCGGCAGATCTTCGACCAGCTGGGCTACCCGCAAGACGAGACGCTGCAGGAGTTGTTTGCACGTGTTACAACGGACGGGGGCGTGATTCCGGCTGTCGATGTCAAGTCAACACATGAGGCGATCATCGCTGCTGCCGAGCTTGAACTCGACCAGGCATTCGACATATTTCCGTCGACCGACGTTGTCGTTGGGGATGACCCTTTCGGCGGTTTCTACATCGGGCCGAGTTTTGACGGCACTCGACCAGGTACGTTTTATGCAGGCACAGAGAATCCCTGGCCGTGGTTCCAGATGCCGTCGTTGACTTACCACGAAGCGGTTCCGGGTCATCACACACAGATTGCGATCGCGATGGAACAGCCTGGGCCGGTTTTCCTGAATGTGGAGCGCTTTACGGCTTTCGTCGAAGGATGGGCGCTTTATGCAGAACGCCTGGCATTCGAACTGGGTTGGTATGCGGATGATCCTTACGGAGACCTCGGTCGACTGCAGTTTGAGGCATTGCGGGCGGCACGACTGGTAATAGATACCGGTATTCACAGCATGGGCTGGTCGTTCGAGGAGGCTGTGCAGTTCAATATGGACAATGTCGGTGCGAGCAGAGAAGAATCCGAAGGTGCTGCCGGACGCTATAGTGTGGTCCCGGCGCAGGCGACAGCCTACACGATTGGTATGTTGCACATTCTCGATGCACGCCAAAGAGCGATGGATCAGCTCGGCGCTGAATTCGATCTGAAGGAATTCCATCGTGTGGTTCTGACCGCCGGTGGTATCCCACTGCCGTTGCTTGATGATGTCGTGGACACGTGGATTGCGGAGAAACTCGCTGCGCCGTAGCAGGCGGCGCAGCATCAATCGATCTCAAAGCCGGAAACTCCTGACTGCAGTACTTTGACCCCGGGCAAATGAAATATACTATGCGTGTTCTTGGGGAGATTTGACTGGCACAAGGGGAGAGACTGCTTTGGCTATAGAGAACTACGAAGTACAGGCGCTGTTTGCCGAGCCCATTTTCAGGGCGGATGTCGGCCACGCGATTAGCGCGGAGCAGGTTGAGTTCATCAAGAATCAGAAGATGGTGACGAACCAGGTCAACCTGATTTCGGAGAACTTGTATCTTTTCGAAGAGCCCGAAATGCTGAGCATCAAAGAGGCTATTCAGGAAGTGCTTGATCTGTACGCGCGTGAGGTTATGGGGATTCCGCAGAAGTTGTACGTCACGCAATCCTGGTCTCTGACCAACGAGCCCGAGGTTGGTATGCACGGGCACTCTCATTCCAACTCGATGATTTCCGGTTCCCTGTATTTCACCGATCTGCCGGAGCCGGCTGCAAAAATGGTATTCGACCGTCACAAGTCGTATCAGCAAATCGAACTGATTCCGGACGACGACAAGAAGAATATCTACAACGCCCCGATGAATGTCATCACGCCGCGCTCCCACGAGGTGCTCTTGTTCCCATCAGGTTTACAGCATTTCGTTGAGCCAAACCAAAGCATGATCCCGCGACACTCGATCGCCTTTAATACCTTCCTGAAGGGCAAGCTTGGTGACTATCGCGACGTGTCGGAACTGACGCTGTAACGGCGCCTTCTCAGGTCTCGTCGGACTCGTGGAGCTTCGCGTGGTCGATGATCATGGTTGAGCGCATGACCGATACCTGGTTCTTGTTGTGATAGCGCCAGCGAGCCTGGTAGATCCAGACGCTCCGGGCGATGCTCAGGAAGCCAAACAGAAGGTAGGCCGGGAATAGGCTGACGTCCGGGCCCGCTGACAAACCGAGGAGCAGGAACAGGGCTCCGATCAGGAACCAGAACTGCGGAATTCGTTTGTAGACTCGATCGGATAGCAGCATGAAGCCATTCTGCATTGTGAGGAAAGGCCAGTCTGTTAACTGTTCCTCGTTATGAGGAAAGCTTCTCATCCGAGGCGCTCGATCGAGTCGATATTATCGAACTCGCTGAGCCATCCAGCGATTAAGCAGGACGAACACGGCCAGTACGACTCCCCATTGTGCGAGGCAGGTCATAACACTGAAAGGATCGAACGGGTCGAACCAGCGATCCGGCGAATAGACAAAGGCCGACTGGTAGAGCCACCAGCCAAGTAACACCGTCGCAAGTGTGGGAACCGCGAAGCGAATCGCGGTATCCCAGAGCGGCCCCGCATTCCAGTCGTCGGGTTGCTGGTCGATAGTCTCGGACCGAAAACGTGCGGCTCCGTGCCGAATTACGGCAAAGGCGATGAATGCGCCGGAGATCATTAATGCGACCCCCCAGACGAAGTCCTGGTTCGCGAAGAACTCCAGGTTGATTGCCGATGGAATGCCCAGGGTAAAACCGGTGATGCAAACGCCGAGGATTGACTGGCGTCGTGAGATGCCGAAGTCGACAAGCACTCGCGTACTCAGCTCGATCATGGCGATGAGAGAACTAAAGGCGGCGAACGAAAGGCCCAGGAAGAACAGAATGGCAAACAGGTTGCCGCCGGGCATCTTCGCGAACAGCTGAGGCATCCAGATAAATGTCAGTCCGGTGGCGGCTGGTCCACTCGTCTGCATGACCTCGAGGACTTCGGCCTTGCTCATCTGGGCGCCGAGAATGGCGAACACGGTGCCGAAAATGATGACCGCCGACAGAAGTGAAACGGTGTTATTGCCGACGCCTGTAATGACCGCATTCTTCACGATGCCATGCCTGCGTTGCATGTAAGCGCCGTAAGTTAGAATCAGGCCCCAACCGGCGCCCGTGTCCCAGGCGTTCTGTGTCAGCGCCTCAAGCCAGATTTGCGGCCTTGCGAGCGTCGACCAGTCGGGCGTGAACAGGAATGCTATGCCTTCGGAGGCGCCATCCAATGTCAGCGTACGCAACAGCGAGATGACGACGATCAGCAGCAGAGCCGGAATGAGTACGAGGTTTGCACGCTCGATTGAACGAATTCCGTTCCATACGACAACGGCGCCAAGAAGCATGGCGAATCCATGAAACAAGACGGGGAACCCACCGCCCTGGAACCCGTCCCAAATGCCCTGTGCAGCCTCGGCGCTTAGTGGTAGAGGCGCGGTCGTCATCTTGATCAGGTAGTAGACACACCAACCGGCCACGACGGAGTAATAGAACATGATAGCAGTGGCCACGAAGCCGACGAACGCACCCATCCAGGCGAATTTCTCTCCGGCGATTTTTGCAAATGTCCCGACGACGCCCATGCGGCCTTTCCGGCCGAGCGCGTACTCCGCAATGATCAGCGGCACACTCCAGACAAACAGGAACACGAGCCAGGCGACGAGAAAAGCACCGGCACCGTCATCGCCGGCGTTCTGCGCCGCAATACGCGGAAATCGCCAGATGTTGCCGGTACCCACGGCGATGCCGAGTACGCACAAGAGCAATCCCAATCTGGATGAAAAACGTTGTTCCGTATGATTCGTCAAGAGTGATTCCCGGTGTGACCTGCGATCGCGACTATAGCATCGCTGCCAAGTGAAAGATTTTCCGCAATGTGGTGTTAATGACGCCGCTCTGGCGAGATAAATCCGGCAATAATTGTCAGCCGGGCAGGCCGTTTTTGCGAAAGTCTTTTATCCACTGGACCGACCGGCCTATGTCGTCGGGTGTTGACGCTTCGGAGCGCGGTCCAAAAGAGATAATGCGTTTGCGACCATCGGTCGGGTCCTGGCGCTCGGATAACCATCCTTCGCGCTGTAGATTGGCGACGGCCCGGCTGACTGTCGGTATGGGAATTCCGGTGACCTTGTGAAGGCCGGTCACTGAACAAGTTCGCCCGTCAAGATGGCAATGGATTATCTGGACCATGACACGCGCTTCATTGAGGGTGCAGTCACCTCCGTACTTCTCGGACAGTATCTTGAGCCCATTTCGTGCGAACTCAATAACAGCCTGAGCCATCATATCGTCGATCTTGTTAGTCATGAATTGCTCTCGGTTCCGAGAACTTCTCGGTAGTGAAAATATCGTTGCGCCAGGCGTTGCTCACGCGCGAGTATGTATAGACATTTGGAATTGGAAACGCAAGGAGATGTTCGACCTGATGCGATCGGACATAATGCGACTTTGACTATTGCGGTACTCGATTTTACGTTACTGATCAATCGCCTGATTCGAAAGGCCAGAAGGTACCGGGTAATTACGCAGCAAGAGGCGGATTACCTCGGCTCGATGGCGGAAGGCGGTCCACCGGCTGATTCCACACGGGACCTGGTATGTGGCAAGGGCGCACCGGATTTTCTGTACGCGGCGCTACATTTCTCGACGTTTATCTGGCAGGCGGCTGAGGCCGCCGAAGATGACGCCCGCGCGCGGGCGGGATTCATGCTGGCACAGTTCGTTTTGTCCGAGGAGTCCCCTGAGCGGGATTCGTTCTGGGCTACGAAACTACTGCGCGAGCTCTACGATGCACACGCGGAGTCGACAGAGCAGTTTGTCGAGTTTGCAGCGGCAGGTGCAACTCCATCCCTCAAGGCCAAAGGCTACTAAGGTTCCAAACGACAGTCTCACGCCGCCTCGGCGTCGGCGTATTTGTACTTCACATTGATTTCCGTGCTGTCACCAATGTTTGATTTGATCGGACACAGTTCGGCCGCGTTTTCGATTCGTCGCCTGTCGACCTCCGATAGATGGTGAGGCACGTCGACGAGATAGTGAATTGAAGCAACGTGCGGGAAAGGTTTCGCCTCTTCTTTGAAAAGGACTTTCACGGTTGTCCCGCTCAGATTGATGTGAGCGCGTTGCGCGACCGCACCAATTGCCAGCAGCATACAGCTACCCAGACTGATGCTGAGCAGGTTTGCGGGCGAAAATTCGGCTCCATCGCCTGTGTACGGGCAGTCGACGGCAATGATTTTGTGTTGGGGTTCTTTGGTAGCAGTTACGTGATGATCGGAATCGTAGGTAAGCTTGACCGTGTCCATAGTGGCCTCCGAGTAGCGCTACCGGTTCCACGCGCTGATCACGTGCCCGCAGGCGCCTTGGGACCAAAGTGCAATAAACCGCTATGCTTGGCAATTGGGGGTTTCCACAGGAGCGGCTATGAGCGAGGAACGCACCGCCACACTAAGACGAGGTACTAACCGCGGCTGCAAATTTAGCTGCGGGTTGATGCTCGTTCTGGCAACACTGCACGGATGTGCGAAATCCGGCGACGTAGAGAGCCAGGGCAATAGCAGCCCACTTGATACGAGCTATTTGATCGGCGACCAGGTCGTAACTCTCGTCGATGGACATGCCCAGGTGCCCGCAGCACCGGGTTCCAGCACGACAATCACCACCGGGGTTTGGGGTACACCGGAGATTGCCGACCTGAACGGCGATGGCCGGGAAGATGCTGCGCTAGTTCTCATACACGACAGCGGTGGCAGTGGGACTTTCTATTATGTCGTTGCCGCTATTCGTGACGACGACGGTTATCGCGGCACACCGGGTGTATTCCTGGGAGACCGAATAGAACCCCGGGGTATTGCCGTGGTGGATAATCGCATCACCGTAGAATTCCTGGAACGTGCTCCGGGCGACGCTTTTGCAGCATCGCCATCCGTCCCGGCGGAGCAATTGGCTATTTACGACGCTGAAACCGGGCAATTGGCCCAGGTCGCTCGGAATTTTGAAGGAGAGGCGGACCCGGCACGCATGACGCTGCAGATGAAGACCTGGTACTGGGTGAAAACCGCCTATAACGATGACAAGGTCCACACCCCGATCGAACCTGATGTATTCAGCCTGACATTTGACGAGGAAGGGAATCTGCACGTAACAACCGACTGCAACACCATGAACGGCAGGTACCTTGTCGATGAGCACCGGATTCAGTTTGAGCAGATGGCATCTACTCGCATGTTCTGCGAGGGCTCCCAGGAGCAAGAATTCGCCAAGATGCTGGAAAGCGTCAGCTCGTACTTATTCACAGATCGTGGGCAACTTGTGCTCGAGGTCAGGTACGACAGTGGGTCGATGATCTTTCGCTAAGCAGAGTCAGGGCTTGATGTGCGTACTAGTCAACCAGCCAGGTTCGCCACCACAGACCGAATTGCGAGCTGTAACCGAGGTCGCGACGGCGGATCTGCCGATCGCTGCCGAGCACGTAGTACGTCGGGAATGCGTAGACGTGCCAGTCTTGTGCGATCTGGCTATCGCCAAGTAAGACTGGCAGATCAAGTTCGTGGCGATCGACATAGTCCTGGACCTCGTCACGGTCTTGCCAGTCGAGTACCACGGTCAGAATTTCCAATGACTCATCATCGCGTAAGCGACGCAATCTTGTCAGGTTGTCGGAGCTGGCTGCGCAGAACTTGCACCATGGTGCGAAAAAGTAAATGAGCAGCGGTCGTCCGCCGGTGGCGGCAATATCGTAGCTACCGCCGCGTAACAGCGAGCCGCTGAGGGCAGGCGCTACCGTGGTGGAAGTGGCAAGCATGTTGCGCGTCTGGAAGGCGCTGACCGCAACGAACACGGCCATGAACAACAGTGTATTGAGGAAAAGGCCGGAGTGCTTCCTGAGGTCAGGCATTGGCGGTGACTAGAAGAACGTTGACCAAACCAGGCCAAACGAGTCGAGATCCGCGCCCGTAAAGCGTTGCGTCTCGCTGCGCAAATACACCGGTTTGATGCCTTGTTTTGGAGTCAGTGGAATACCCACCGAAAGGGCGGCAAGAACGTCAGATTTGTCGTTGTCACTGGGTACGCCATTGACGCTGGTTTCACCTCGCCAACCGTACGCGGCACTCAGGGACAGCCACAGGCCGGGCTTGAAAACGTGGACAATGTGCGCCTGCAGCGCGCCGATCGGATCCTGTTCAAGGGTATTGCCATCCCAAAATTCGTCGTTATCGGTGAAGAAATAGGTCGAACCCGTAAGCTCAAATGACCATTTCCCGCGCGTGTGCAAAACCCCGATTTGTGGGCGTATGATGAAACGGTTCTGTCCCAGGTTGAGCAGCTTGTCTTCGAGGTAGTCACCAAGGGGAACTCCGACCGCAACAGCGGCGCCGACGATGGTATTCACAGGCTGCTCGGCTGCCCGCTGCTTGAATTCCTTGGGATCGAGTGCCGGTGCACCGTAGAGATTGACTGACAGCCGTACAAGCGGATCATCCAGGCCGACCCGTTTGGCTTCTGCCGGGGCGCCCTGGAGGAGCCCTTCCCAATGGCCATGCTGCCACGGCACAATCAAATCGACGCGCGCCGATCTTCCGAAAAACCCGAAGCTATGCGCGTAGGTGGCGATGACAGTTTGCATGTCGAGTGTGGCGTCTTCGATCTCAAGCAGGGGGTCAAACGCGATATCACCGGTCGTGTAGATATATCCAAAGCCAAGGACGTTCAACCCGACAGGTAAGGCCGTCCAACGCCTGGGTTCTATGTCCTGGGCGCTGGCCACGGGGCTCAGCCAGAGGAAGAAGCAGGTCAGGAAAAGGGCAGGGAATTTGATCGACGTGGATTGCATTGCGCGAGTGTACTAGTGAGGTTCACGTATTTCGACTGCCAGCCGCGGAGCGTGGAGCTGGTTTTTTCGTGACGTGGTTCTCAGTCTGGTCCTTGAACTCGGACAAGATACGCGTTTTTGAGGATCGCGGCACAAATGTGAACCAAATCCGATCTTATGCTCAACGTCGTCTAAACAGAGCACCATCGGCGAGGCCCAAAATGAAGTTAGTTTCCGATATTTTCGAACGACTGCCCCAGGTATGGGTGCTGGTCGGTTTGTTGATCATCGCAACAGGCCTGTGGCTTGGTTTCGACTACTCGATCGTTTTCGTCTATCTCGGGCTAGGCGTCCTTTGCTTCCTGTATGGCGTCGTGTTGTTCGTCCTGCTGGCTCTTGAAGGCCCCAAGAAAACGAACAAGAGGCCTTTGTCGCGAGATTTCATTTCGATCGGAGAGTCCGTCGCTGTGGCGACGCCGGAGGTCGATCAGGACCCCACTCCAAGCTAACAGCAGCGCAGGTGTCCGCTTACGTCTAAGGGCGAAACTTCGGTTTCGCCCTTTGCTATTCTGCTGGTGCTACCAGCAAGGGAGTAAGCATGCAGATACGCGATCACCACCAACGAGCCATCGATCGTCTGGCCGACGCCTATCGAGACGATCCACATTATCTCGGCGTAATCATCGGAGGCTCGGTCGCTAAAGGGTACGCCCGCGATGACTCGGATGTGGACTTCCTTATCGTCGCAACGGACGAAGCGTTCGAGCAACACCTGGCGGTGCGCGACCTGTTTATCAACCGACGGGACTTATGCGATTACGACGGCGGTTTCGTCGACGGTAAGATCGTCAACCTGGCATTCCTTAAAGACCTCGCCGAAAAGGGCAACGAGCCGTCACGTGCAGCGTTCGAGGGCGCGTTCGCCGCTTACTCGCACGTCGCCGACCTCGATTCCCTGTTGCGACGCATCCCGGTCTACCCGGAGGTCGGGCACGATGAGCGAATCAAGGCCTTCTACAGCATGGCGTTCATCCAGCACTGGTTGTTTCACGAGGCCGAACGCCACGGCAACAACTACACGCTGACCCGAGCCGCCAGTCAGTTGGCACTTTTCGCCGGCCGACTGATCCTGGCCCATAACCGCAGGCTTTTTCCGTATCACAAGTGGCTGCCGAGAGTCCTCGAATCCGTTCCGGACAAGCCCAACAATCTGATGGGATGTTTCAATGCCTTGTTGGATGAGCCGCGCGGAGACCGCGCCACGGCGTTGTTCGAAACGGTCCGGGATTTCCAGGATTGGGGCGTGAGTGACCTCGAGGCCTATACGTGGTTCATGACTGATGTGGAGTGGAGCTGGATGTCTGGCGTGACGCCCATCGAAGACTGGTAGACTCCGCCGGGATCAACTAAATACCACTTGCAGTGCCTGGCTGGCCGTAAAGACACACAAATGGAATCTACTTCGCTCGATATCAGGGCATTCGCCTTCATCATCAGTCTTGCTGCCGTCATCAATGGTCTCGGTATTGTCCGGTGGCTTACCGTGCTTTCCGAGTACCTTGTTCAGAAGCGGAAACTGGATCTGCAACACTACTGGGTTTTCAGTTTGCTGACGGTGTTTCAGTTCTTGCTGCACATCCTGATGTGGTGGAGCATGTGGGCTTTTCGCGACGCTACAAACGTGAATTTTCTTACGTACCTGTACCTGCTCGCGGGCCCGATCATTCTGTTTCTCGGCACCAGCGCTCTGATTCCGAATATCGAAACCAAGCGACTAGACGTCCAGGAGCATTTTTCCGAAGTTCGACCACTCTATTCCACCGTATTGGTCCTGCTCTGGATTTGGGCCTTATTCGCCGGACCGGTGATGCGGGGTGCTCTGGCACCGACTGCGCCGCTGTTAGTGTTGTTCCTGGGCGCGGCTGTGCTGCTTCGCGTGACGACAAGTCATAAAGCGCACGCCGTCGCGGTTGTTTTTAGCTGGCTTGTCGTGGTGGCATTCATCGCGATGTTCGCAATGCAGCTAGGCGGAAATGCTATTCAAACGGGATAAAATGTGATGATCTTGCAGCGCTTATCAAAGTCCATACGCAAACAAGACTGGTTTGCCGTCGTAATAGAGTTTGTCGTCGTTGTCGTAGGTATCTTCGCTGGCCTTCAGGCGAATGAATGGGCACAGGAGCGCCAAGACAGAAAGCAGGAACGCGCCGCGCTGGAACGTCTGTTTTTTGAAGTGGATAACGCGCAGCAGCAGCTAAGCGGGGATGTGCAGCGGACGCTTTGGATGAATCAGACGCGGCGAGATGCGGTGCGGTTTTCCGATAGCGATGATCCTGTCCCTGAGGACGAGCTACCTCTCAAAATCGGCATCAATACCCTCGCGTTCTTCCCCGCAGTCATGCCGATCTCTGTGGCGTATGACGAACTGAAGTCCTCGGGCCAGATGCAACTAATTCGTTCGGCGGCCTTCCGGGGCCAGATTGCCCAGTTTCATACTGGTTTGGCAATCCATGACCAGTTGCGAAGGAGTTTCGCGGACGGTGGTGATCATCTCCGGAGCGTCTAAAAAAAACATGTCACATGGGACTACAACCCGGAAGCTACGACTACCGACATCCTTCTGTCGACCTTCAATTGGGATACCTTGCGATCTGACGATAATCTTATCAACGAGATAATCGGGCTATTACGAAATCAGCTGGTCATGGAGGAGGGGTTGATCCAATTGCGTGATCAGGCAAGAGCCTTGTGTGAAACCCTGGGTGACATAGTTGGCCAAACCTGCACCTCAAATTGATATGACTGGTAATAACTCGAAGCAGGCGCTAACTTTTAGCATTGGGATTTGAACGGGTGCGGTATGGATACAGACCGAGTCAGTCGCTGGCTTTCAATAGGGGCAAACCTTGCCGTCCTTGCAAGTATCGTCTTCCTGGCGCTCGAAATTCGACAGAACACTGAGATGACCCGCGCTCAAATTACGCCGGGTCGAGCGCAGAACAACCTTGCCCTTGCGGACATGCAGTTCAATTCAGACTACATTCCCGAGATTCTTATGAAGGCCAGGGACGGTGAAGAGCTGACCCGAACAGAGTTGTACAGGTACAGGACCCATCTTCGTGCCGTGCTGCGAGCCTACGACAATGACTTTCAGTAATATAACCAGGGCCTTCTTGGCGAGAATAATCCACGCATTATTCCAGAGATTATCGACCGCTTTATTGTTCGCACCCCGCAGGGAAGAGACTTTTGGGAGCGTAACAAGATCTCATTTAGTGACGAGTTTATTGAGTTTTCCGACTCTGTCATTGCGGAAAGAACTGAGACCAGCGCCGATTAGTCTTCCAGATGCTGCACGTCTATGAATGGCCGACGCTCTGCCTGCTCTCATCCGCGTCGGTACCGCCGTGCTTCTTGAACAGGAGTTCTTTCGCTTGGCCTATCCAGTCGTCCTGTTCCATGCGACCTCTGAATTCCTTGAGCTTGGCATTGACTCGCGCTATGTCCGCCATGCCGAAGTTAGCGAGTTGCCGGAATGAGTAAACACCGAGTTCATTAAGCGCGCCTTCAAACACTTTTCCGATGCCGATGATTTCTTTTAGATCATCAACTTCCTGGGCAGGTTCGTCGGCACGGCCACTCGGGTCATTGGCGGCGGCGGCTTCCTCCCGCGCCTGCTTGATCGCGTTTTGTTGTTGTTTCTCAAGCTCAAGGAAGTTCTGCTCAACTTCATCGAGGCGCATTCGAAGCGTCTCAGACTGCTTTTCGGATTGACTCGCGACACCCTGGTAGCGTTTGGCATCCTGCTCGTATTGCCTGCGACTGGCCTCCATGGATTTAACGACCTCGGACAACTCCGTGTTTCGAACTTGCAGTTCGTCGAGTTCGGCGACGTCGCGCTTCAGCGAATCGATTTCCTGTTTTGCAAGGGCTGCATCATGATTGAGTTGTGCGTTATCAGCCTCGAGACGCACGACGTCCCGCTCGAGCTTGTCGATCTCGGCCAGTCGGCTTCTTGCTGATTCGAGCATGCGGTTGACTGATTCTTGCTCGGAGCGTGAACCAGTTAGCAAGGTCCTCAGTGAGTCCTGCTCGGCCTTGGCATTGTCTATGCTCACCTCGAGCGCCTGCCGCTTCTCAAATGCCTTCTTCAATTCGGCCTTGTAGAAGTTACGCGATTTGATGAACTCGCGTTGCAGCTCCTGGGACTGATGCTGGACGGAGTTCAAGGCATTCTGGAACGTGACCAGCTTCAATTTCGAATCTTCGCGTTCCGCCTTTAACGTGAACAAATCCTTCGAAAGTGCGTTGATCTTCTCTACGGCGGAGACTAGTGAGGTATTACTGCGTTGTACCGCCTGCTCACTCTGCAGGATTTCGGCTTGCTGCCTCTCTATAGTCGCCCGATTCTTGTGGGCTTCGGCGATAAGGTTGTCGCGTTTTCGAGAGAGGTCATCGACTCGCGTCTCCCATTCGTCGATAAGCTGGCTTGTTTGACGGTTCGCAATCATGCTGCGAATCAGCCACGCAATCAGGCCGGCGACACTGCCGGTGCCGAGCAACATCATGAGCGCATCTGTTGAAAATCCTGAAAGCATCCACAGGAGTATGGTTAACGTGTCGCTTGTGGAATATGACTTAATCCACAAAATGGCGCTTTTTTGAGCAGTTTTTCGGCAAATTCAAGGGTTTGGGCGAGTTTTCGGCGCCAAAGTGGCAAAACGAGAGCCCAGTCCTATGTACTTGGCGCGGCAGCGATTAGCATCGATCGGGAATTTGGATCAGTGAGAATGAGATATGGAAACGCAACCGACTCCAGCGCCGCGCCCCGTCACAGTAGAGTTCACGGGAAATGCCGGTGAGTATTTCAAGATCTGGATCGTCAACATCGCATTGACCGTCGTTACGCTGGGTATCTATTCGGCCTGGGCGAAGGTGCGGAAGCTGCGATATTTCTACGGTAATACGTCAATCGAAGACGGGCACCTGGACTATCACGCGAAACCCACAGCAATTCTGTTTGGGCGGGTAATAGCAGTTGGGATGCTATTTGTGTACTACCTGTTGTCACAGTATGTACCGGTTGCAGGCGTCGTACTCATTACCGTTATTGTCTTGCTCATTCCTGTACTCATGGTTCGGGCAAAAGTATTCCAGTTGCGAAATACGTCCTACCACGGATTGCGATTCAACTTTCAGCGTAACTATAAAGACTCGTTCATTGTTTTTTACGGTGGTGCACTGATCGCACTGTTCTCCCTGGGATTGGCCGCGCCGTCGGTGATCTATATGCGCAACAAGTTTGTTGCCAACAACGCCGCCTACGGCAGGACACAGTTCAAATTCATTGGTCGCCAGGGTCCGTTCTACAGCATATTCTGGAGTTCAGTTGGTCTCGCACTTCTAGGTGGCATCGGTGTTGCCTTGGTGGTCGGTACTCTAGGTTCAGTCACTGGTGCGGCAGCAGGTCTGGCTGCCCAGGTGTTCGCGATTATCACTATGCTGGCGCTGTTCGGTTTTTATGCCGCTATTGGCATCTATGTACAGACACGGCAACGCAACTATGTGTGGAATTCGACGGTGCTCGGCGGCAACAGTTTTGAGTCAAACCTATCCGTTCGAGGCATGGTCTTCATCATGCTGACCAATGCTGTCGTCATTGCACTGTCGTTGGGGCTTATGATCCCCTGGGCACAAATTCGACTCGCCCGGTACCGCGCTGAGCACATGACCGTGCACCTTGCGGACGATTGGCGCAAATACGTCGCAGCGAAAGACAGCCAGGAGTCTGCGCTTGGTGAGGAAATTGGCGAGGCCTTTGACGTAGATGTCGATTTCGCCTTCTGATGCAAACAACGGCCAGTTACTACGATGGCCAAACGGCAGGCGCTGAGCGTGTAGCACTTCAACTGGTCGGCCGGTCATTGATGTTCGAGCTGGCTGGGGCGACCCAGTTCGTGGAAATCGATACTGCGAACGTAGTGGAACCTGTCGGTCGTGGTCCGTGGATTGTAGAGCTGGCGGATGGGGCCTATCTAAAGATCATCGATGCCGATTTCGGCGAGAAACTGGCTGAAGAGAGTGGCTCATCAGGCTTTGTTCGCATGCTCGAGAACGCCTGGCATTGGGCCCTGCTGTCTATAGTTGTCGCCATTGCGGCTATTTGGGCGACTCTTACCTACGGTGTCCCGGCGCTGGCGACGACAGTCGCATTCGCTCTTCCCGATAACGTTTCAGCAGCACTCAGCGACGACGGCCTGGGTGTGCTGGACGAAGTGCTCTTCGATGACAGTGAGTTGTCTGCTGAGTCCGTTGAACGAGTGACCCGCCTGTTTGACGACATCAGGATTACAGACCGGGACTTTCGGACGTATCGATTGGAATTTCGTGCGTCGAAGATGGGGGCGAACGCCTTCGCTGTTCCGGGCGGAATTGTCGTCATGACGGATGAACTTGTGGAACTCGCGGAGTCCGATGCGGAAATCATGGCCGTCTTGGCGCACGAGGTTGGGCATCTCCACGGCCGGCACAGCCTGCGAATATTGCTACAGAATTCGGTGAGTGCGTTGTTTATAGCCGGGTTGACTGGTGACATCAGCAATATCACAGCGTTGTCGGCCGCCATACCGACCGTCTTGATGCAGGCAAAGTACTCACGTGATTTTGAACGTGAGGCCGATGAGTTTGCTTTCGATTACCTGAAACTCCGCGGCGTTTCGACGGATGCGCTTTCCGATCTCTTGCTACGGCTCGACGAATCCGATTCTGAAGAAGGTAGCGATTTGGGGATCTGGCTGTCCTCGCACCCGCCTTCTGAGGAAAGACTTGAAAGCGAGTAGGGCGCTCAGCTCAGCTACAACTCTTCGTATCCCCAAGGCGCTGGAGGTGGTTCGATCGGCTTGGTCAGATCGAAGTCCACCCTGAATTCCCGACCCTGCCGGATCAGCCGGTAGGTAAATTCCTCAGGGTAGATGAACATTTGCCAGGTATTGCCGACGGACTGTGGAATGGCGTTTTCGACAAACAGTTCTTTCGAATACTGGTCGGCGGGGAAAGATTGCACCTGTGCCCACCCGGCATCGACGGTATGGCCACCGTAGAGCGTCAGAACATCTTCTGTGCCGTCGCTGTGCCTGTGGTCGTGCTTGAGTGACAGGCCGGAGCCTGTCTTGGTAACCAGCCAGGTACGCGAGGCGTCTTCACCCACGTGAAAAGGAATCTGCAGTTGCGTCTTGTTGCATCGCCTGACGTGCATGACGAGTTTCTTGTTCGCAAAGCTGTCGCTGTCAGCGTTATCCACGGTCACTGTTCCGGCAAAAGCCTTGCCACAGAGTTCGCTGATGGCGCCAAAAAATGCATCCTGCGTCGGTACTGACGAAACGTCAGTTTGGGCGAAAGCTGAGAATGAAAAGAGACTGGAAAGAACAACTAGGACTGGCAATTTCATGGCTATTTATCACACTGAGAGATGGATTGGGGACAGAATACCCTAACGCCGACAACGTGCAGAACTATAATCAGCTGATGACTGCTGCTATTTCACATACGGCGCGAGTCCTTTGCCTCGGTACTTTTATTGCGACCAGTGGTGCGTCGTTTGCCGATGACAAGGTCTTTGAGGTCGACGAAGTGTCGCGTGATGGCCGTGTTGTTAATGCGCGATTCGCCGATTTCGATGGGGACGGGCGCAAGGACCTGATGGTCGTGACCTTGGCAGGAATCCCGCCCGAAGACCAACGCAGCATTCGCATCCACCTGCAGGATTCGGACGGTTCGTACCCAACCGATCCGAGCCGTGTACTGCAGATTCCTGCGCGGAGTGCGGTTTTCGACATTGCCGACGTGAAGGACACGCCAGGCGAAGAACTCGTATTGCTAAGGCCGGATGCCATCACCATCCTCTCGATAGCGAATTCCGAGATTGTCGAGTGGAACATACCCGCCGAAGGGCCCAGTACTGTCGCAGCTGCTGAGGACGAGCGCGGTTTTGATTCATACAAACTGGTCTACGAGATGGGATCCCAACCCCTGATACTTGTACCTCAGATAGGATTGGTGTCGATACTGACGGTGGACGGCACGCTAATGGGTCAAGTCGATGTTGGCGGCCGAGCCAATTATTTCGTCGCTCCCCGGCCGTCTATCATCTCGGTCGAGAGCGACCTGCAGCTCTACCTGGACACACCCAAGCTCAGCATCGGTGATGTCGATGGCGATGAGCGCGCCGACATTGTGGCGGCTACACGCCATGAAATCCGGGTCTTCCTGCGCCGACCGGATGGCCGATTCGATCGTGAGCCGAGTTTCACCCATGCGCTCAGACTGACGCCCCCTCAGGATCACGCCCGTGGGTCCGGCAGTGTTGTGTCGACCGCACGCGATGTAGACGATGACGGTTTGCTTGACTTGCTCATCACGCATGCCGAAGGGACGTTCTCAGATACGGTCACGACCAGCTATTTCTACAGAAACCGCGATGGTCGCTGGGACCTGGGGAACCCTGACGACAAGTTCGTTAGCGAAGGTACTCTCAGCTCCGACTTGTTGCTGGATATCGACGGCGACGGTACCGATGAGTTGATCCGCATACAGTTCAAGTTCAGCGTATTGGAGATCGTCGAAATCCTGCTGACACGAAAGATCGATTCCGTTATTGCTGTGCACCGTCTCCTGCCCGACGGACGGTTCGATACCAAGCCGTCTTCAAGCAGGAAGTTCAGCACAGGGATTAGTTTCGAGACCTTCCGGCCAAACGGTTTTATGCCCCAGGCCGGTATCGACATTAATGCGGACGGATTGATGGACGTCGTCACATCGGCGAACGGGAAGGGCATCGAGATCTACCTTGGAACCGAAGACGAGCCATTCACGCGCAGAACGTCCAAGCAGAAAATGACGACGACGGGCCGCATTCACTTCGCGGACTACAACGATGATGGGCTGCTTGATTTCGTACTTTTCGACCCGCAATCGTTCGACGCGCCGGTCCAGATTGGTCGAAATCTCGGCGTATTGCCGATGAGCGGGGCGGTAGGAACTCCGCCGCCAGAGTGAGCGGCGACGGAGTATTCAATTGTTATTCCGATAGCGACCGAACCAGGGCATCCGCCACACCATCCGATGAAGCCGGATTCTGGCCCGTAATCAACAATCCATCGACCACCACATGCGGGTGCCAGTCGTCCGTCTTGCTGAAACTGCCACCGAGCTGTTGGAGTTCATCCTCCAGGAGGAACGGTACGACGTCCGTCAGTCCGACGGCTTCCTCTTCTGTATTGCTAAAGCCGGTTACGTCGCGGCTCGCCACCAGCGGCTGGCCGGAGGGGCTTTTGACATGCCGCAGCACGCCCGGCGCATGGCACACGAGGGCGGTAGGCTTCTGCTGCGCGGTGAAGGCCTCGATCAGCGCGATCGAATCGGCGTTTTCTGCGAGGTCCCACAACGGGCCATGGCCACCCGGGTAGAAGACCGCGTCAAAATCGTCGGCGTTCAGGGTCGATAGCACCCGCGTGTCGGCGAGAACCGCCTGTGTTGCGGGGTCCTCGTCAAAGCGCCGCGTGGCATCAGTCTGGAAGTCCGGTTGACTGCTTTTCGGGTCTAGCGGCGGCTGGCCGCCATTCGGCGAGGCCAAAGTAATGTCCGCGCCAGCATCCAGCAGGCGGTAGTAGGGGCTGGCGAATTCCTCTAGCCAAAATCCTGTCTTCTCGCCGGTGTCGCCGAGCTGGTCATGGGAGGTAAGTACTATCAGTACGCGCACGGTCTGCTCCTTAGGGGTACTAGAGTGGATTGCCAGTCTAATCGGCCCGGTTTGCCAAAGCACGTCGGGCCGCCTACCATTTCACCGATCTGTTTCTAACGGGAGTCTTCGCTTGGCGGGATCCAGCCTTTTCACACTTCTTGATGACATCGCGACAATGCTCGACGATGTCGCGCTCCTGAGCAAAGTTGCGGCGAAGAAAACGGCCGGCGTGCTCGGCGACGATCTTGCGCTAAACGCCGAACAGGTTTCGGGAATCCGGGCGGAGCGTGAACTCCCCGTCGTCTGGGCGGTGTTCAAAGGATCGGCGATCAACAAGTCGATCATGGTGCCTATCGCACTGCTGCTCAGTGCCTTCGCCCCGTGGACAATAATGCCCTTGTTGATGCTGGGCGGCGCGTATCTCTGTTTCGAGGGATTCGAAAAAGTCGTACATCGGTATTTGCACGCTTCAGACGAGGAAGAAGAGCACAGACAACGCCTGGAGGCGCTCGCTGATGCAAGTGTCGACATGGTTGCGTTTGAGAAGAGCCGAATTCGTGGTGCGATTCGTACTGACGCTATCCTGTCGGCAGAGATTATCGTTATCGTGCTTGGCACGGTACAGCATGCAGACCTGATCACAAGGATAGCGGTTCTGTCTTTCCTCGCGGCTGCCATTACGGTCGGCGTCTACGGCCTCGTCGCGGGAATCGTCAAGCTGGACGACGTGGGCCTTCACCTGCTTGAAAAACAAGGCAGCACGCGCCTGGCGAGCTTTCAACGCTGGCTCGGGGCGCGGATACTGCGGGTGGCGCCGAAGTTCATGCGGGTACTGTCCATCGTGGGGACAGCTGCCATGTTCCTGGTCGGAGGCGGCATCCTCGTGCACGGTTTGCCGATAGTCGGAGAAGGCCTGCACATCGTTGAAGCCTGGGCACACAGCTTGCCGGCGGCCGGTGGGCTTGTCAGCGGCGTTGGATCGATGCTCTACAACGGCCTGTTCGGCGTTGTGGCCGGTGGCGTGCTCGTCGGCATCTACCTTGGGGTGAAGCGGTTGTTGCCGAACTCGAAAGCGAGTAGTGAATCTTTAACCCGTGATGGGGAGTAGGGCAGTTCGATGATTTACGTGGACAATAGGGGTTTGAGGGCACGGTCGTGAAGCGCCGGCGCTGGAGCATTGCAGCTTTGTTACTCGCGGTTCTGTTTGTGCCTGTACTGGTGAAACAGCTGTTGCCGGTCGAGTCCCGACAACTTGAGCGCGTTGCGCTCGAAGACACCCGACATGCTGAAATCTCGTTTCAGAATCGAGCGCAGAACCTCGCGCTGGGTGGGCTGTTGTTCGTACCTGAAGGAGACGGGCCGTTTCCTGCCACCGTTGTCATACATGGCTCGGGAACAAGCCGCCGCGGCAACGGTTGGTACCTGACGCTCACAAAGCACCTGCAGGACAGCGGTATCGTCGTGCTCCTGCCGGACAAGCGCGGCTCGGAAGAGTCGGAGGGAAACTGGCGAACGTCGAGTTTTGAGGACCTCGCAACCGATACGCGTGCCGCGATCGAGTATTTGAGGGAGCAGGAATCAGTCCCGATCTCCAGCATCGGCATCGTTGGTATGAGCCAGGGTGGCTGGATCGCACCGATTGTCGCCGCACAAGAAGATGACCTGGCGTTCCTCGTCTCCATGGTCGGAGCGGTGGTCACCCCGCGAGAGCAGTTACTCTACGAGGAGACCTACAATATTCGCCAGGTAGGATTTCTGCCGGGAATCTCCAACGTTCTTGCTTACGTGGGTTCCGCCAATGTCCGCTATCTTGCCCAACCGGAGCTTTACGAACTGATCGTCGATTACGACCCGCTGCCTTACTGGGGCAGTATGTCGACTGACGCTCTCGTTTTGTTCGGTGCAGACGACACTAATGTCCCGTCTGCCGAGAGCGCGAAACGCCTCAAGACGCTCAACAATTCACGCATTCATGTGAAGGTCTATGAGGGTTCCGGGCACGCGCTGGAGAGTCCCCGCGGACAAGGCAACAGCGTCATTCGGCAAGACGCACTCGAAGAAATCTCGGGCTTTATCCACAAGATGAGCACGCAGTGAGTGACGATCCTGGACGAATCGGCAGAGTAGTTCATGAAACAAGTTAACTACCTCAAACCTGTCGCCACCGCACTAGTCGCGCTAGTAGCAATCGAGCACCTGTACATCCTTGTTCTGGAGATGTTCCTTTGGACCAAGCCGCCTGGGCTACGGGCGTTTGGCCTCACTCCGGAGTTCGCCGAACAAACAGCCGTGCTCGCCGCGAACCAGGGTCTTTACAATGGTTTTCTTGCAGCCGGGCTGATCTGGAGCCTCATTCGCAAAGAGGATGGATTCCCGCTGCGCGTGTTCTTTCTGAGCTGCGTAGTTGTTGCCGGCGTCTTTGGTGCGATAACCGCAAAGCCATCAATTCTGTTTGTGCAGGCAGCGCCCGCATTCATAGCGCTTGTACTGACGCTGCTCGCACAACGACAAACGGAGGGACAACGATGACTGAAGAATCGGGAAATACAGTTGAGAGACGAGGTCACTGCCTTTGCGGGAAGGTGAGCATCACGGCGAGGAACGCCAGTAACCATGTGGGCGCGTGCCACTGCAAGATGTGTCGCCGCTGGGGCGGCGGTCCATTCATGGAAATAGACTGTGGTGCGGATGTCGACATAGAAGGCGAGGACAATATTTCGGTATTCGATTCATCGGATTGGGCCGAACGCGGGTTTTGCCGATACTGCGGCACGCATCTTTTCTACCGCCTGAAGGGGACGCAACAACACATGGTCCCGGTCGGCCTGTTTGAGGACAGTGCAAGTCTCGTGTTCAAGGGGCAGGTATTTGTCGATGAGAAACCGGAATACTACGAGTTTGCCAATGACACCAAGAACTACACGGGAACCGAGATATTTGCCATGTATGGGGCTTATACCGGGGAGACTCCTAAGGCAAGCCGCTGAAAACTCGCTAACCGAGGGAACGCAGCTACAATCCAGAGCAGGCCTGTCTCACTTTTGGGGAACTGATCATGAAACTTCGCACCATTCTTGGTTTTGCAGCTTTGATTCTGCCAGCGGTCGCCATGACGCAAGACTCAGAGAAATATCAGTGCACGTACGGCGATATGCAGAGGCGTGTCGAAATCGCTCATGAGCCGGGCGTAGAGGCCCCATGTAGCGTTCATTATTACAAAGACACCGAAATGCCCGGCGAGCAACAAGTACTTTGGTCAGCGGAGAATGACGGCAATTATTGTCGGGACAAAACGCTGGAGTTCGTCGCGAAGCTCGAAGGATGGGGCTGGGATTGCGGCAGAGAACTCGACGCGACTTCTGAAGAGAGCGATGTTGACGAATCGGCCACCGTCGTCGAGACCGATGAGATGCTCGGTGATTCGGAAGGGGAGTAGGGTGGTTCGGTAAAAGCCTTATGCAAGAAGGGCTTTGATCAAATCACACATCTTGAAACGGGCCGCTTCGGATCGAAGCGGTCAAGGCCCGTCATCTTCGATCGCAGCCGCCGCCAGCGCCTGCATCTTTTCACGTAATTCGCTATCTGGTATCGCCCGCTTTGTTGCACCTCCACCCATCGCTCTGGTCTGTCTCAGCGCGACGCCCGACTCTTTGACGACTTTTTCTATCGTGGCGTCCACGTCCATTCCGTCATGATTGGCTCTTACATACTCCGACCATGCAGTATCGAATTCTTCCTTACCAGGATGAAGTGCCGCCAGATAAATAACTTCCTGCAGGCTCGTGTCCGTCGGGTCTGCCGATGGTTCTTCCGTCTGCTGAGCAGCCCCGAAGACGGGCAGCAGTAGCGCGAGCAATAATATGAGTGTGTTTTTCATTAACAGCCTCTTTTGCGATGAATCTGACTACCGGACCCTCAAATGACGTTCCGATGTGTCGCTCCGGCGTTCCCCTGAAGCGGAACACGGGGCCATTATATTCGCAATTAGCGAAAGAAGGACCTGCCACCTTATGTGTACAACGTATACAGCGTCAGGTCTATTTCTTCTTCGAATCAGGACCTTCATTGTCTGCGTCCTTCTTGATCCATATCTCGTCATTGGCGTTAATGGCGATGCCGACGGGAGCTTCAATGACTGTAGCGCCTTCCGGAATATCTCCGAGGAAACTGCGTATTTCCTCTTCTCTCTCCTGAAGACTCTTCTGGCGCGCTTCGTCGATGGGGGTCTCTCTCTTGCCTTTATGGACCAGCGTAACCTTATTGTCGACAGCAGGGTTCGGACGTACGGTCACCTGAAAGTCAGCTACTCGATTCTTGCTCAACCGCAATGAAAAGTGCCCGTTTTCTGATCGCTCTGGATCATCGTCGGCAAAGCGAGCAATCATCTTCAATCGAGAAATTACTTCGTGCCACATTTCGAATGGGGGCGTAGCCTTTTCAATAAATTCAGCGTTCTTCTCATAACTAACGATAAATCTGCCATTCCCGCCGTTGGTGTCGGGAATCTTCTCGAAGTGAATTCGTTCTATGCTTGGCTTGATCGCGTCTAGCATGATTTTTAGCAATAACCGATTGGCCGGCACGTCGATGTCCGGGTCGTCGAACGGGTCGTAGATCGGGCTGGTCATGAATTGATCTCTTTGCTATTTGCTCTTGGCATCGACCTTAATCTAGAAACGGATGATCGTCACGCTGCTCGTATAATGTATACAAGGGTCGATTGCTGCCTCGTCTTTTTCTCATGTAATTCATGCGGTTGATTCTGACGCGGAAACTACAGTCCGCCGAAATCTCCTCGGCTACTTAGTCCGATTCCCTCAATCCTTTATCAATTCCCCTCAAAATCAGCAGGTTACGAAGATTACACATTGTAATCAATGCACCAACGGTCCAAGCTATTGAGCATCGGCCCCGGAGCAGCAGGTCACACGGGCATTTGTTTGGATTCTCGATTCGATATGACTATTGTTGAAGGACAGATCGAAACCCTGAAGTCTCTCAAGGAGTCGCTTTCCAAGAGTGGAATCACGAGATTTAACTCGGTAGGGGAGATTCGCAGGTTCATAAACGATTTCGATTTCGAGAAGCACCACATCCCGAACAAAGTCGCCCTGGAATTCGATAAGGAGATTGAGCGTGAACGGGAGACGCTGTCAAAGGAGAAGGCCGCGTACGACGACGATAGGCGGCGTATTCGCGATGAAATCGAGGAGCAGATTGCGGCTCTTAGGACATCATTGAAGCAGGCTACAGATCGCAGCGAGAAATGGTTGTTCTTCAAGGTTCTCTATGTTTTTCGGATTCCGTCGATCACGCGAAAGATCTCACGACTGGAGAATAATCCGGATGAGTCGGTCGATAAGCGGACCCGGGTCGCCAAGAAGTCGATCACTATGCTCGAATCCTCGATTAATAAGTCCCTTGAGAACAGGGATCTCCTAATATCAAGTCGCTGTACTCTTTCGCTCGACGAACTGAATCGGACGAAACAGGTTATCGACGACCTTTATCCATTGGTTGCGGGAGCCATCGGTGAAACTGCTGTCGTAAACGCCTTGCAGCAGCTGCCTGACGATTATTACTTGATTAACGACTTTTCTATGGAGTTTGACCCACCAATCTACAACAAGCGCGAGAAAGACCGAATCTACAGCATTCAAATCGACCATCTGCTCATCTGTCGAGCAGGCGTCTTTCTGTTGGAAACTAAGAACTGGAGTAAGTCTTCGGTTGAGAGCCTGGATCTTCGGTCACCTGTAGATCAGATAAAGAGAGCCAGCTTCGCGCTTTTTGTTCTCCTAAATAGCGACTCTAGGCACAAAAGGCTCGCGCTTTCGCGTCATCACTGGGGAGACAGAAAAGTACCTATCAAGAATGTAGTTGTGATGATCAACCATAAGCCTCGCGCAGAATTCAAACACGTGAAGGTATTGTTGCTTGATCAGCTGATCGGCTACGTGCAGTACTTCGATCAAGTATTTAGCCAGCAGGAAGTCGAAAGTATCTTTAAGAGCCTGACACGCAAGTTGAACCTCGTGCGCTAGCAGCATAGTAAGCGAATCTATAGCTACATAAAGCCAGCAATCTCTGTGTTCACTACATATCGTGTACGCATACAGAGTTTTATACGTTCGATACGTGGAAACTCACGCAGATTACGACCAAATCGATCCGGAGCAGATCTAGATGACTATTCGACCGATTCGCAATACCAGCGACCACGAGAGTGCCCTGAAAAGAATTGAGGCACTAATGTCGGCCAAGAAGGACACGGCAGAAGGTGACGAATTTGACGTGCTGGTGACGCTGGTCGATGCCTACGAGAGCGAGCACATTCCGATTGATTCACCGGATCCGATCGAGGCTATCAAGTTCCGCATGGAACAACTTGAATTGGATAGGAAGGACCTGGAGCCGTACCTGGGTTCACGCGCACGTGTCTCTGAGATTCTAAATAAGCGGAGAAGTCTCTCGTTAGCGATGATCAGGGCATTGCACGAAAACCTCGAAATCCCGCTTGAGGCGTTTGAGGCGTTGATTGGGCGAGAGACCTAGGTTCCTGCAAATAATCCATATCTGCGCATAATGTATATTATGTTAAATAATGGATATACCTGGTAAGTGCCATCCACCCTGCCGTGGATAATACCCCTCTTGGAATCAGACGTGCTCTAGCGAGTCGTAAAGGCCACTGCAACGACAATGAGGAACAAAGCCGCATAAACCCATCTCATGATCGCGTTCAACCGGAGCGCTCTGTCCAGATTGTCGGCACTTGCCCACCGGCTTCCGATGACAGCAACGCCGAGCGCGAGAAACACCAGCAACGTGCAGCCGATCACGAACTGGTCGGCGTGGGTCACATAGGAAACACGCGGCAGACTGAGGCGAATGCTAAAGCCGAAGGCAATCAGTGAGAAGATTGAGGCAGTCGATATCGCAATACGTGGCGGAACAACGTTTGGCTGGATCCAGAAGGCTGTCCAGGACATAAAGACGATAAGTGACATGGGCAGGAACA
>Ga0316191_10000251_pt1 | contig 33178 bp, 25 predicted proteins | sample Eddworburr2cm_MG_FD_204928 | JGI IMG/M metagenome (GOLD analysis project Ga0316191, IMG submission 204928) | Coastal sediment microbial communities from Maine, United States - Eddy worm burrow 2 cm | ecosystem: Environmental > Aquatic > Marine > Coastal > Sediment | place: USA: Maine...
GTAGTAGTTTTTAGGGCGGCAACGTATTGAGGCGTCAATTTGAACAAGGTTCTGAAGAGTAGAGCCATCAACGGGTGGAACCTGTTCTGGATTATCACTGTACCGATCTCGCTGGCAATGATTCTCGGCATGACGCGGTCGGATCTCTCGAATGGCCCTGCAGTTTCGTCAATGATCCAGGCTTCGGTCCGTTGCGCCGTGCCGTGGTTGTACCTCGCCTTTGCAGCTTCATCGGTTCAGATCCTCTGGCCCGGTCCCCTGGGTCTCTGGCTGGCACGAAACAGGAAGTTCATTGGCTTGTGTTTTGCGGCCGCGATGGCCTGGCAAGGGTTCTTCATCCTGTGGATGGTGCTTGTCCATAGCGACTACTACATTGCCGAAGTGTATGTGATGCGTGATGCGATCGAGGGCGTTGTCGGCTATCTCTTTCTTGGCGCAATGACGTTGACGTCCTTCATGCCCTTTCGTAAACGCATGACACCAGGACACTGGAAGCTGCTTCACAAGAGCGGCATGTACTTCCTCTGGGCTTACGCATTCAGTGTCTATTGGTGGAACCTGTTTTATTACGATAACCCCGGCTGGCTGGATTACACCTATTACTGGATGGGTTTCGCAGCCTGGTGTCTGCGTGCCGCTGCCTGGACGAAGAAGCGTCGGACGCAGCGTGCCAAGCGTCGAACAGCATCGACCGGTCACACGTTATTCGGAGTGCTTGCTTATGTTGCCTTTGGTGTCGGACTGGTCGCCGCCGCATTCGGCAAGGCCTGGTACCCGACGGCGGCGAACCTACTGACCGGCTATTCGTTCACCAGAATTCCCGAATTGTACGTGCCATACTGGCCATTCGAGCCCTGGCTGCCGGTATTTGTCATCGCGCTGGGCGCTTACTTGCTTTCGCGAACACCACGAACGGAGTGACATGAGCCACGCAGCCGCCCAGGAACAATGGTCTTCACGAAGGGGGTTCCTTCTCTCTGCAATCGGGTTTTCTGTGGGCCTCGGCAACATCTGGCGTTTCCCCTATGTTGTCGGTGAAAACGGTGGCAGTGCGTTTGTAATCATCTATCTGCTTTGTGCGTTTGCAATCGGCTTGCCACTCCTTGTCAGTGAGCTGGCGATTGGGCGCCTTGGTCGGTTGGATCCTGCAGGGAGTTATCGTGCAGTTGCGACCAATGCCGGACGATCTACGGCATGGGGATTAGTAGGGACGCTTGCCATCGCATGCGTATTTGCCGTGTTGTCGTTTTACACGGTCATCTCCGGCTGGACGTTTGACTATTTTGTGCGAGCACTGACCGGCAGCTTCGAGGGGATCGATGCGGAAGCGTCGACGGCGATGTTCGCCGGTCTCTTGAATAATCCCTGGCGCCTGCTTTTCTGGCATACGGTCGTCAACCTTCTGGTCATCCTGATCATCCGGCGCGGTGTTCAGGAAGGTGTTGAACGGGCCGCTAAGATACTGATGCCGATTCTGTTTGGCGCACTGATCGTCATGGTTATATACAGTGCCTTTGCCGGCGATTTGGCCAGCGCAACTAAGTTTCTGCTGGAGCCGGACTTTTCGAAAGTGACGGCCAAGACCGTGATGATTGCGGTCGGGCAAGCCTTCTTTTCGGTCGGCGTCGCCATGGCAACAATGATCACGTTCGGCGCTTACCTGCCGGATAATTTTTCTATTCCGAAGTCGTCTGCGATTATCATTCTGGCCGATACCGGTGTCGCCATGCTGGCGGGATTTGTCATTTTCCCGCTGGTGTTCAAATTCGGGCTGACACCATCGGAAGGCGCAGGGCTCGTTTTTCAGACGCTGCCCATTGCCTTTGGACAAATGCCCGGGGGCCTCATCTTCGGCGCGATACTTTTCCTGTTGCTGATCGTGGCCGCCTTGTCTTCCTGCCTCGGGGGTGCGGAGGCCGTTGTTTCCTGGGTCGATGCGCGTTGGAACATACCCCGGCAGAAAGGCATCCTCTATTTTGTCGGCACGATCTGGCTGATCGGAATCACGACGATTCTGTCACTCGGCGAGTGGTCCGATTTCTATCCGCTCAGTTTCATACCTGCGCTGGCCGAGGAAACGATTTTTGACGTGCTCGAGTGGTTGGCCGCGAATATCCTGTTATTGATCGGCGCGGCACTGACGTCCATCTTCTTCGGCTGGCTGGTTCCGAAGCAGCGGAAGCTCGAGGGCATGGGTATCAGGGATGGCATGTTCTACGCGTATGCCAACACGATGATGCGCTATGTCATTCCACCCATCCTCGTCATTGCGCTGATCCTGGGATTGCTGGAGAGGTAGGTCTTCTTGCCGTAAGGCAGCGTTGCCGCGTATGTAGCCCGACAAAAAAGGGGGCCGTGCTGCTATCAGCACGGCCCCCTCGTTTTTACCTATGCACTACTCTGCGATGGGATTGCCGTCGACGTCCAGCAACGTTACTTCGCCGTACTCGAGCGATCGTACTTCTTCCTCGATCTTCTCCCGATCGCCGACGACGACCCACACCAGTCGGTCAGGTTGTACGTAGTCCTTCGCCGCTTTGCTCACATCGCCGAGTGATGTGCTGCGAACCTGATCGACATACTTGTCCCAGTAGTCGTCCTCGTATCCATAGCGCACCATTGAGGCAAGCGAACCGGCGACAGCGCCTGCGGTCTCCCAACTGCCGGGAAGGGTCAGCGTTCTCTCGTCCATGACGCGTGCCAGTTCATCGTCTTCAGGCGGTCGCGTCGACCGGATCTCGACCATCTCGCGCCGGAGTTCGGCCATCGAAAGCGCTGTCTTGTCTGTCTGTACCGGTGCGTAGCCGATGTACGGGCGTGGTCCTGCGGCACCCAGTATTGCCGTGCCGGCGCCATATGCCCAGGCCTTGTCTTCGCGCAGGTTCATGTTGACGCGCCCGGTAAAACCACCGCCCAGAACACCGTTCATGGCCTGCAGCGCAACTTCATCCGGGTTGTTCGTCGGTGGAACAATGGTGGCCGCGATAATCAGTGACTGTTCTGCGTCAGGACGATCGAGGATATAGACGCGTTCCGAGTCGTTAACTGAGACCGCTGAGATGTTCTTCTTCGGGACGTCCTTCGCCTTCCATTTAGCAAACAGTTTTTCGAGTTTCGGCTGAATCTCGCTCAGTGTCGTGTCACCGACCACGATCATGGTCGCGTTGTTTGGACGGAACCAGGTTGCATGGAAGTCGACCAGGTCGTCGCGTGTGATACTCGCGAGGGACTCCTCGGTACCGGAGCCCGTCAGCGGCATGTTGTAGGCGTGATCCTCGTCGTAGATCAGGCCGGGTATCAGTCGCTGTGCCAGACCGAAGGGGCTGGCCTGTTCCCGTTGAATACCCGCTGCAGTCTGTTTTTTGATACGCGACAGCTCTGACTCCGGGAATACCGGGTTCATGATGATGTCGGCAAAGATTTCGAGTGATGGGCCGAGGTTTTCCTTGAGCGTATTTAGCGAAACCGAAGACTGATCGAGATTCGCGCCGGTCCCGAGATTTGTTCCGAGATTGGCGAGACTGTCGCTGATTTCCAGCGACGTCCGTTTTTTCGTACCTTCATCGAGCATGCTCATTGTGAGGCTCGAGGTTCCGAGCTTCGCATACATGTCCGCTGCGTAGCCGGCATCGAGGAGCATGTTGAACTGCACGACAGGAACGGCGCTGCGGTTGGCGACAATAAGCTCCATGCCATTGCTCAGGAAGCCGCGCTCGAAGTCGTCAAAGTCGACATCAGGGAAGCTGTCCGGCATTGGCGGTCCATTGCTGCGATCGGCCCCGGTTGCGCTGGCAGTCGCTTCGGTAAACGGGTGCACTTCAAGTGTGAGTGAGCCGGCCGAAAACCAGCGTCGCGCTGCATCGCGAATCGCTTCAGGCGTTGCTTCCGTAAGACGGCGCATGGAAACCTTGTAAAACGATGGGTCGCCGGCATAGGTTGCATTGCGGGCCAGCAACTGGGCCTTACCGCCGAAGCCACCGACCTGTTCCAGCCCACGAATCTGACCCGCGCGAATTCTCGTGACGACGCGATCTACCTCTTCCTGCGTCGGTCCGTCCTTGAGAAAGCGAGCCATTTCTTCATCGATCGCCTGCTCGATTGCAGCGAGGTCGCCACCCGGTTGCGCGGTAGCATCAACTCCAAGCATGCCGGCAATTTCGAAAAAGATCGGGGATGCATCCACCGAGGTTGCCGTCTGATCCTTGTAGACGAGGCGCTGGTAAAGGCGTGAGGTCTTGCCAGACGAGAGAATCGCCCCGGCAACGCTGAGCAGGTCGGCATCGGCAGAGGTCCACTCCGGACCAACCCAGGCTTTGTAGATGCGGGCCTGAGGTACGCGATCCTGCATCGAAACGCGCTTGTCTTCCACGAGCTTCGGCGCCCAGACGTCAAATTTCGTTACAGGTGGTCCCGGGGGGATGTCGCCGAAGTAAAGCTCGGCTTTTTCCCGGGCCAGTTCGGGAGTGAGGTCACCAGCGAGAACGAGTACGGCATTGTTCGGGCCGTAGTAGGTTTTGAACCACTCCTGCACGTCTTCAAGTGATGCAGCGTTGAGATCCTCCATGGATCCGATCGTCTCCCACGAGTAGGGGTGATCGGAGCCGAACAGGTTCTTCTGCAAGACTTCGTAGACCTTGCCATAGGGTTGGTTGTCACCCTGGCGCTTTTCGTTCTGCACGACGCCACGTTGCTCATCGAGACGTTCCTGCGTTACTGCACCGAGCATGTGCCCCATGCGGTCTGATTCCATCCACAGGGCTGTGTCGAGGGCTGTTGTCGGTACGTTCTGGAAATAGTTCGTGCGGTCAAGCCAGGTCGTACCATTCTGTGCGGTGGCACCAATTCGCTTGAAAGGCTTGAAGTACTCGTCGTTATAGTTTTCGGAGCCATTGAACATCAGGTGCTCGAACAGGTGGGCAAAGCCCGTCTTGCCCGGCTTCTCGTTCTTGGAACCGACGTGGTACCAGATATTGACGGCAATGATGGGCGCCTTGTGATCCTCGTGAACGATGACACGCAAGCCATTGTCGAGCGTGAATTCGGTATAGGGGATATCGATATCGGCGGCGTGGCTGGTGCTTACCGCGAACAAAAACGCCAGACCGGCAATCAGCCCGGCTTGCTTGATGAGTGTCATGGATACCTCGTTTTCTTTTGAGTAGTACGAAGATTCTGCATTGGCTGCGGACGTGGGCCGCACATGATAACTGAAGTGAGCTGAGACCGCCTGCGCGGTGCGGAGTTCCTCGGCCAGACTCGTGATTTCTCAGGAGAACCTGGCCGGTGACAGGGCCTCGAGAGGTATGTCTGTCGGTCGCTCGGCGATAAGATCTGCAATGGCTTTGCCGGTCACGGGGGCCAGCGTCAGCCCGAGCATGTTGTGGCCCGTGGCCAGCAGGGCATTCGATAATCGCGGCACCCGACCGATGATCGGCAGGCTGTCCCAGGTCATCGGTCGCCAGCCATACCAGGTGTCCTCGATTACCGGTCCGGTGGGATTCCGGAGAAATGGCCTGGCCGAATCCTGCAGTTGCTTGATGCGGAATGACGGTATCGACTCGTCGAAACCTGCAAATTCCATCATCGACGCGATGCGATAGCTGTCTTCAAACGGGGTTACGCCGATATGCGCCTCCGGGAATAACATCGGATATCGAGGCATCGTCTCTGGTCGGGTCATCGTCACCGAGTAACCCTTGCCCGGTTCCACCGGTATGCGGCAGTCGAGATCGGCAGCCAGCCTGCTCGACCATGCTCCCGTCGCAAACACGTAATGGTCAGCCGCCATGCGGCCCTCTGAAGTCAGCAGTGACGAAATCCTGCCATTGTTTCTCTGCACGGTGTCAAGCTTACAGTGATCGATGAATGTGACGTCCTGGGAGGACAGCCACTTCGTCCATGACGTGTTGAGCTTGTCCGGGCGCAGACAACCGTCGCCCTCATACTGGTAGGCACCTGCCAGTCCATCGCGAAACGCCGGATCAAAATCCTGCAGTTCGGTTCCGGGTATGAGATTTGCAGCTACGTCGAATTCTTCCGCGAGAAACGCGTCGGTGTTGGCGAATTCCTGCAGTGCCGCCGCGGAGCGGAAAACAAACAACAGACCGTTGTCCTGCCACTCGCACGCCATCTCGGGGCTGCTCAGCAAGTGACGATACTCGGCTATCGACAGGTCGAGTATGTCGTGCAGGACCTTGCCGGCCGCGACCATCTGGCGCTTGGTACAACGCCGGCCGAATTCCAGCATCCAGCGAAGAAGTGCGGGACGAAGTTGCGGTTTGACGCGAAATGCGGCTCGCGGTTGAACCAGCGACTTCAGCCCATTCAATAAGGATTCGGGCGAGGTGAGCGGCAATACGTGGCTGGGAACGAGGAAGCCACAATTGGCGTGCGAGCACGCACCGCCGATTTCGCCCTGGTCGATGACCGTCACGTCATAGCCATCCTGCCGCAAGTAGTGAGCGCAGGCGATGCCGATGTGCCCGGCACCAACGACGATTACGCGATCAGGTTTCCCCGCAGTTGTCATGAGATTCCGTTACGAAACGGGTCGTCGTCTTGCTGCACCAATGTCGAATCAGCACAGATGAATGCACGTCCGGTAATACTCGGAATAATTTCGCCGTTTTCATTGAGTGCGTACCGGGCGACAAATCGACTGCCGATCACACTCTCCTGGATCCAGTCAGTACCCGGTGCCAGAACACCGTCATCGGCCAGGCAGGCCAGTTTTGCACTTGTGCCTGTGCCGCACGGCGAGCGATCGTATGCGCCGCCTGGGCAGAGGACGAAGTTTCGGCTGTCGGCATCGCTGGCCTCTGCAGCAGCGAAGAACTCGATGTGATCGATTTCACCATCGTCCCGTCCCGTGATGCCCTGGTTCCACAAAGCATTCTGGACCTTGAGTGCTGCGTCAGTCAGGGCGCGCTCGTTGTCGAGGTTGATCGGGAAGGGCGACTCCTTGCAAAGGAAAAACCAGTTGCCGCCCCAGGCGATATCGCCTGTGACCATGCCGAGTTCCGGAACATCGACAGAAACATCCCTGCGATAGCGGTAACTCGAGACGTTTTCCACCGTGACCGTATTCTCATCGATGAGGTTCACTGTGACTACGCCCACTGGCGTCTCCAGTTTCGATTCGCCGAGCCCGATTCTTCCAAGATAGGCGAGCGTGACGGCCACTCCGATCGAGCCGTGCCCGCACATACCAAGGTATCCGCGGTTGTTGAAGAACAGGACGCCGGCGGCGCAATCGTCCTGCGTTGGCTCGCACAACAATGCGCCGACGATGGCATCGGATCCACGCGGCTCGAGGATCGCCATTTTGCGGACATGATCGAACTCATCAGTAAATCGCGCAATTCGAGCGCGCATGCTGCCAGCGCCAAGATCGGGCCCGCCTTCGATGATGACCCGCGTGGGTTCGCCTTCGGTATGAGAATCAATGACTCGCACAGGTGATCTTCCGTCAGGTGTTTGTGCCGGGCCATCCCGCCCACCAGCTGCGGAACTGTCGCCACTGGTTTTCGAGTTGCGCCTTTTGTGATGCGCTCAGTTTATCGTCCGGGTTGACCTGGTGCGCGTACTCGGGATTGCCTTCGAGCACCATGAGATGCTTGTAGTACAAGACGAGATCCGGCCCCTCATCATAGCGGGACAGGACGGCAAGGGCCTGGTCCAGTTCGGTGGCGAGTCGGTACGCCTCGTGATCGCCTTGTGCCGCTTGCACACAAAGCTCGACCAGCCGCAGGATTTCCCTCGGGAGTGCGTTACCGACACCGGTAATCGCACCGCGTGCGCCGCATCGGACAAAGCCATGTACGACCTGGGTATCGACACCGATCATCAACGTCAGATCCCGGTCACCGCTGGTGATGTTCTCCGCGGCATAGGTCAGAGAATCTGCGCCGCCAAATTCCTTGAAGCCGACAAGGTTCTCGTATTGGGCGCGCAATTCGAAAAACAGTTCGGCCCTGGTTTCGAAGCCGTAATACGGGCTGTTGTAAATGACGGCCGGGAGGCCGTCCGCGGCATCGAGTACCGACGAGAAATGACTGCGTTGTGCGGCGACCGATGACCCTCGAGACAGGACCCTGGGAATCACCATGAGGCCAACGGCACCTGCCTCACTGGCGTGTCGTGCCAGGCTGGCTGCGCGCTTCGTGCTCTGAGCTCCCGTGCCGACAACCACCGGTACACCCGCTTTCGCCAGGCGTTCGACGCCCTGCATGCGTTGCTCGTCGGTCAGCAAAGGCCAGTCGCCCATTGAACCGCAGTACACGACGGAATTCATGCCCAGCGAAACGAGTTCCTTGCCCTTGTCAGCCAACGCGTCAAAGTCCGGGCGTCCGCTCGCATCACAGGGTGTCATCAGCGCCGGAATGCATCCGGAAAATACGCTTCCATCGATACTCATGGTCTTGTCTTCCGCGTTCGAATTTCTGCCTGATTGTTCCGAAGGGTATACCGATCGGGCTTCATTTTCCCGGCAGTTTCGACGATCGAGAGGATTATTGCCAACGGATTATTACCAACAGAATCCAGGCGACTGCGGCTACAATAGTCAGGACATGAATCAGATCACCCGCTTGCCGCAGTACCTTATAGAACGATTTTTGGAATACGTCGAACAGCGTCGGCCTGTCGCGCTCGCAACAGTTCTATCGACAGAGGGCTCTACCTATAGTAAGTCCGGTAACCATATCCTGATCAGCGACAATGGTCGGTGCCATGGCCTGGTTTCCGGCGGCTGTCTCGAGAATGACCTGGCCGAATGGTCGGCAAGCGCCATCGCTTCGGGCAAGCCGGTGTGGGTGGATTATGACTTGCGTAGCGACGACGACGTGTTCGGGCTGGGCGTCGGCTGCGAAGGCGCAATGCGTATCCTGGTGCAGCCACTGCTGGCCGCAACCGGGTACGAGCCCTTGCGGGGCTGGCTGGCGCAGATTGACGATGCGGGCGTTGCGGATGCGGGATTTCCGACCGGGCCGGAAGGTGGCGAGATACAGTTTGGTCTGTCCGGACCACGCGAGGTTCTTGTTCTCGGCGCCGGACAGGATGCCGAGCCACTCGTCGGATTTTGTCGGGCCCTCGGCTGGCGCGTCACGGTTGTTGATCACCGGCCCGCCTACGTTGCTCGCCTGGGGGAAAGCCAGGACTGCGCCATTCTGTGTACGCCGGTTGACGAGTTGGGCCAGACGCTGGACCTGGATCATTTCGACGCCGTCATCGTAATGAGTCACCACCTCGCCAGTGACAGGCAATATCTGAAGTGTCTTGCGGAATCGTCTATTGGTTTTATCGGCTTGCTTGGCCCCCCGCATCGTCGCGATCGATTGCTTGGTGAAATCGGCGCAAGTCGTGAGAAGCTGGAGGGCCGGCTACGCAGCCCCGTCGGACGCCGCATAGGCGGGCGTGGACCAGAGGCCATCGCGCTCGAGATCGCCGCAGAGCTGCAGGAGTATTTCTCCGGGACAGCCTAGGCGTGATAACCCACAAGGTTCTTTTTGTAGGGTCTTCCACTGACGATAGCCTCGCATTCAGACGGGGACGGACAGGTAGCCGAACACGCCTCGCGTGTTCCATCTTTGTCCCGTATTTTCATCTGACTGCCAGCTCGGCTATGGATTCGGCTACCTGTCCCTCCCCGTCCTGATCATGGCATGGGACTGGCGCACGAACTCATGATGCTATCGAAAGGGTGCAGTGGACAACATTCCCGAATCTATAGCCGCAGGCGTGTGAGGGTGTGTTGTCCGCTGCGCCCCGTGTGCGGAGGTCAGAAGGTTCTCACCGACTGCGAATAACCCATCGAGAGGATTCAGCTAGGCGTCGTTATCGCCAGCGAGTGCTTCCAGGTCTGCCGGTGTATCGATATCGATTGCAGCGGCCTCGAATTCAACCGTGCGCAAGATACTCGAGCTTCTACGCAGGATTTCGCGCGCACCAACATCGCCGTGCAGGTCTTCGAGTTGATCGAACAACGCGCTTGCGAAGAGTACGGGCGGGCCACTGGTTCCGGAGAAGCGGGAGGCAATGATCTCATTCTGCTTACCGGTCCACCTGTTCACGAGTGCGGCAAGGTGGGAAGAGGATATGAGCGGCTGGTCCGCGAGCATGATGAGTATCGCGTCACTTTGCTCACGGCAGGCCCGCACACCGCAGGCGATACTTGAGCCCATTCCGGTGGCGTAATCCTCATTCGTCATGATGAGATCGGCGAGTTCGGCTGCAGAATCACCGACCTCATGGGCGTTATGACCGACCACCAGGCAGACATTGCCGGGGCAGGTCTCCTGTGCGGCGGACAGGGCGTGATGAAGTAATGGCTTGCCGCGATACTCCGCGAGCAGTTTGGCCGAGCCAAAGCGCTCGGACCGGCCGGCCGCGAGCATGACGATGCAGACCTTGCCTCGGATCATTGTCGATCAGTTACTGCGGCGACCGCGGCAATAACCCTGGCGCATTTCACCGGAGTTGCACACGACGACCATGGCGCGCCAGTCCTTGACGAAATGGTCTGCATCGGCCTGGCCAAGGAGTTCGACCATTTTTGTGTAGAGCTCGCCTTCGATCAGCGCGCATTCGCGCCGCGCCTCTCTCCTGTACCAGTCGGACGCGTCGGTCGTGGACACGTCCGTGAAGCCCGCGGTCCGCAAACGGTCGGCGTACTGCTCCAGGGTCTCAAATGCATAGGTGAGTTCCTCGAGTTCGATCCAGTAACGCAGCGCTTCCGAATGTTCCTCGCCCGTGCCCATCCACTCGTAGCAACTGAAGTACCCTCCCGGCTTGAGCACGCGGAGGATCTCGCTGAATAGCCCAGCTTTATCCGGCGTCTGGGTGACTGCGCCCGATGAAACCACTATGTCGAAGCCAGCGTTGGGAAAAGGCAGTGGCCCGGGATCGACACTCTGGAACATGCAGTGCTCATGCAGACCAGCCGCCCTGGCGTCGGACCGTGCTCGCTCGATCAGCGGCGCCTCGAGATCGATGCCAACCACCTGGGCGCCGTGATGACGCACCATGTCCAGGGCAGGACCACCAATACCGCAACCGATATCCAGTATCAGCTTGCCTTCGGGTTCGGTGCCGTCAAGCAGTTTCGCGACATTGCCCGGTCCGCCGGGCGCCATGTAGCCCTTGCCCCAGATAAGCTCGAGCATCGTCACCATGTTGTCGTGGTATTCCGCTTCGTGCGTCACGCGCAATGCCTCAAAAGCGTGCAGGGGGCGTCGCCGACTTGTGATCGGGCGAGTAAAACGGTTTTGTCTGCGCATGGCACCTGGCCCAGGCCGTTCGCCACTTCAGTTCGCGCTGGTAGTCAAACCTGGCCCACAGCCTTTCAGGCAGGCGACCATTGATGCAATCGATGTCCGCGAGCGCGAGGTTGGCCTTGAGTATCGGTGACCAAATCGTGCACTTGATCTCGCCAACCTGCCTGCCGTTCTTGCCCGCGTAAACAAATGCTTCGCCAACCGGCTTGTTGCCCTCGACGACCAACTTCGTCAGTCGGCGCCGGGCGGGGCGTTCGTTCTCAGCCTTAAGTGCCTTGCGTCCGCAAAAATGACCTTTGTCGAGATTGACGACCCAGCCGAGACCGACTTCATAAGGTGAACGATCATAGCCGTCCCGAATAGTCGAGTTGGCCGTATTGAAGTCAAAGCCGGGCATTATGAATCCTGCTTCGATGCGCACCATTTCGAGTGCATCGAGGCCCATCGCATGAATGTCGTATTGGCCCTGTACGCCGAATATTGCATCCCAAAGCGGTTCGGCATGGTCTGGATCTGTCCACAACTCGTAGCCGAGGTCCCCCGTGTACCCGGTGCGCGAGACGGTCACTGGCATGCCCCCGCATTCGAGGTTCCTGATGCCGAACGGCTTGAGTTCATCAAGTCCGTCTATGCCCGCCGCCGTCAGAACCGAGTACGAAGTAGGCCCTTGAACGGCCAGTGCCGCGACGTCATGCGTTTCGACTTCGATTTGCACGTCAAACCCCGCCGCGGACATCAACAACCAGTCGAGCTGATGATGCTGAGCGCACAGACGATACGTGTTCTCCTTGAGCTGAAACAGCGTACCGTCATCGATGACCTTGCCGTCGTCGTTGCACCAGACGACGTAAGTAACACGCCCCGGACGCAGGTTGGAGATATCACGGGTAACCAGCCGGTCAAGGTAGGCACGAGCATCCTGGCCGGAGATCCGGTACTTCTCCATTGGCGTCAGGTCCATGACCGCACAACCGCTGCGAACGGCAAAATATTCAGTCGACAACTTATCGACGACACGCGGAACCTTGTAACAATTCCATGTCGTCCAGTTTTCGGTTTTCGACAGTGCCGCCATGCGGTCGTGAAACGGCGTGCGCCCTATGGGCTGGCGAAAATGTTCATGGCTGATGTTCATTTCGCCCCTCCGAGTTCGAGGATGCGTTTGGCCGCATTGCGTCCCGGCAGACCCGTCAGCCCGCCACCGGGATGAGAGCCGGCACCGCAGAGGAACAGCTTGTCTATGGGTGTGTCGTACTGGGCAGCGCCATAGGTTGGCCGCATCATGAAAGACTGGTGAATAGAAAGCTCGCCGTGATGCCAGTGGCCACCTGTTGCATCGAACTCGTTCTCGATATCTCGCGGCGTCAGGAATTCGTGATCGACGATCAGCGACTTGAGGCCGGGAGAATACCGCTCGAGTTGAGAAATGACCTTGTACGCCATGGTTGTTTTCTGTTCCGCCCAGCCGCCATCCAGGTCGTAGGGGAGGAACGCAACGTTGACGGACATCAGGTGATGGCCATCCGGTGCGAGCGCATTGTTGTGCGTACTCGGGAGCGTGATTTCGAGGACCGGGTTGTCCGGGCACTCGCCGTACTTGGACGGATTGAAGGCATGCTCGATGTACCGCATCGATGGAGCAACGAGAAAGCGGTTCGTCAACCCGGTCGGATCGATGCCTGTGAACTCTGGCAGGCCGCCGAGGGCCAGGTGCAATTTTCCAACCACACCGGAACCGCGAATCTGTGCGACGCGGTTAGCGAACATCGTATCGAGTTGCGGGGCGCCAACCAATGAAGAGAACGTGGTGCGTGGATCCGCATTCGAGATGACCAGCTTTGCTTTTACCAGCTCGCCATCGTCCAGCTCCACGCCGAATGCCTTGGAATCCTCGACCAGGATCTTGCGGACACGGGTGTTGCAGCGAATAACTGCGCCGGCGTCCTCTGCAGACTGCGTGAGCGCATTGACCAGTTGCTCTCCGGAATGCAACGACGGCGCGCCGTTGAGTTCACCGAACAGCCGCTGCAACCAGGTCAGGACAGTGCCCGGTGTGCGCGGTCCCATGGCGCTGCCCATAACGGCGTCCACGGCCAGTGCGCCCTGCAACTGTTCGCTGTCGAACGTTTCATTCAGGACATCGTAAATATTGATGGCCGCAACGCGCAGGAATTCATACATCGATTCGCGGCCAAGCCCCACCCGGATATTCCAGCCTAGCCTTGCCAGCGTGGCCGTGTCCCGGAGTCCCATGTCCTTGAGCCTGGGCGGCTTGTTATTGAACAAAGGCGACAGCGAATTCGCAAACGCCAGGTACTGTTTCCTGAATTCCGGATAGGCATCGATGTCCGCTTCGCCAAGGCGATTACCCGAAATGGAATTTGCGCTGATCGTGAGATGCTCGCCGTTGGCGTCGAGTGCAATCGTATCGATTGCCTTGCCCGGTGCGTATCCGAACCGATCCAGTTTGAGATCCCTGCGAATAGTGGGGCTTATCGGGTACGTAACATGTGCAAGCCCCGGGAAATGGTAGTCGTCGTTGAGCACACGTGGTGCGGCCATGCCACCCGTTGACTCGCCGGACTCGAGCACCAGGACATCCATGCCCGCACGAGCGAGGTACGCTGCGCAGACGAGTCCGTTGTGACCGGCACCGATGATGATCACATCAGGTCTAATCATCCGAGAACTCCTCCGGTGTGGTGTCGGGCTTTTTCAGGTCGCGCAATATCTCGCGGGCCGAGTTGGCGCCCGGTGCCCCCATGACGCCACCACCCGGGTGCGTCGATGAGCCACACATGTACATGCCCTTCACCGGGCCTCGATACTGGGCATAGCCCGGGAACGGCCGGTTGAACATGAGTTGGTCAAAGGTGAGTTCGCCCTGGAAGATATTGCCCTCCGTGAGGCCGACTTCGTTCTCGAGTTCCCGCGGCGTGCGGATCTCGGCATGCAAAAGGAGATCCTTGAAGTCAGGACTGTACTCGGCAATCTGGTCGATAACGGTTTGCCCGAATGCATCGCGCTTGTCGTCGGTCCAGCCACCCTCCGGTTCGACGGGACAGTACTGCACAAACACGGTCATCATGTGCTTGCCGGGCGGCGCCAGGGTCGGGTCATACTGAGACGGAATCAGCGTGTCGCAATAGGGGTCGGCGGACCAGCGGTCGTCCTTCCAGTCGTCGTAGGCCCGCTCCAGTCGCGGCAGCGTATCGGTGAAATGCATATGGCCGAGTGTCAGCGGCGAGTCTTTAGGCAGTGCCGGGAACGTCGGCATACCATCGAGTGCGATGTTCAGTTTTCCGGATGAACCGCGAATCTTGAAATTCCTGGCGCGCTTCAGCAACGCCGGTGGAATGTCATTGGCGTCCATCACTTTTGTGAACGTTCTTTTTGCATCGAGGTTGGAGACAACGGTTTTCGCCGCGATTTCTTCGCCCGACGCGAGACGCACACCGCTTACCCTGTTTCCGGAGACGAGAATCTGCGTAACTTCGGCGTCGGTACGAATTTCGCCACCGTAAGACTGGAACGATGATGCCAGGGCTCCCGAAACAGACCCCATGCCGCCCCGCGCAAAGCCCCAGGCGCCGACATTGCCATCGACATCCCCCATGGCGTGATGCAGCAGCACGTAGGCCGTACCCGGGGAATACACGCCGAGGCCAGTACCGATGATGCTGCCGCCGGAGTAGTGGGCAAGAATCGTCTCGTTCTCGAAGTAGTTTTCCAGGTATTCGGCAATCGACATCGTGAAGAAGCGGATGAACTCGTATATCTGGTCTTCGCTGAGTTCGTAGAACTTCTTCAGGAGGTGAGCGAATTCAAAGGCGTCGCGGGGCCGGAGTGAACCCGGGTCGGGTGGCGTGCGGAGAAGGAATCCACGTATCAGTTTGCACCACCGCAGGACATCGGCGTCGAAACGCACGACGGCGTCCGCGTCGCGCTGGTTGTGACGCATGAGCTCACGCCGGCGAATGTTCGGGTCCTGGTAACTGCCGAAATAATCGCCGTCCTGTTTGAATGTCATGCTGCTGACCAGCGGAATGACTTTCAGGCCATGGCGGCCAAGGTCCAGCGCATTGTAGATTTCGGGCCTGAAAAGACTGCAGACATAGGAACAGTTCGAATATTTCCAGCCTTTGTGCAGCTCGCGACTGACGGTCGCGCCACCCGGGTACGCGTTCTTTTCAACGACGAGTACTCGTAATCCGGCCTTGGCGAGAAAAGCGGCGTTGGTCAGGCCATTGTGGCCAGCGCCGATGATAATTGCGTCGTAATTTCCGTTTGTCATGAAGCGTCCGCGAGAGCAGGTATGTTTCGTTTCAACATCAGGTACATATATAGATATACAAACATGGCAATAATGGAAGCTGCGGCACACATTATGAAAACACTTTCATAGCCCAGGCTGAATGCCAGAACCGAAGCCGCTGCATTCGGACCGATGAAATTACCCAGACCCTGCGCCGCCGGCAATAACGCAACATATCGACCGGAATGATCGACATTGGCGATCGTTGCCGCCTGGTAAATATCAACGAATATCCAGCAGAAGTTAAATGAAAACATGCTGATCGCAACGGTGGCGTTGGTAATGCCAAACACGAGCATGATGACGATACTGGCCTGGAATACCAGGGAAACCAGCAATGGCCTGGCCAGCCCGTAGCGATTACTGAGCAGTACGGCGAACAAGCATCCAATGACCGAGAACACGGACGTGTAGACCAGCATATTGGCGACCCAGTCCGCTGATGCATCCGACTCTACCGTCGCAAGCTCGATGTAGGTCCAGTACGCACCGATATTGATGTAGGTGAAAACAACCGCTGTCAGCACCAGCCAGGGAACATAGGCAGGAACATGTTTGTGTTCGGTGTGATGCTGGCCGTCGGGTTCTTCGACGTCGACTTCCACATCCAGGCGCTTTTCCACCGGGCGTCGAGGCAGCCAGGAAATAAAGAGCAGCCCGACGACGTAGGTCACGATCAGCGTGATGTAGACACCTTCGATCGACAGGTATGGCAGAAACTTGAGTTCCGCACCCTGTGAGAAAGCGAATGCAAACAGTTCGAGACCGAATGCAAATGCAGGCCTGGAGTGACCACCGATGGTAGCGACAGCGATACCCGTGTAGACGCCTGCGCCAATACCTGCGGCCGCTCGCAAGACCAGGTGGGCCTCGTAGCCCTGGTAGAAGATACACAGCAGGTTCGCGGCTATCGCAACGCCGGCAGCAATGACTGTCAGCAGGCGGCGATCAACCCTGGCGACAAAAAAATAGGCGATGACTGCGCCGACCGCGAGCCCACCAAGATCCGCTCCAGCGATACGGCCAACCTGTTCTTCAGTGAAGCCGAGGTTGTTGACCCACGACGTCGACATGACCGGCAGGCCGACCATGACAGCATAGCCGGCCAGGGCCATGTAAATCCCGATGGTAAGTGACCGCCAATCGTCGAAAACGGTTCGGTGATGCAGCAGCTTGCTGCCTTCGTTGGTCATCCGTTGAGCCCCCTTCGCATCGATAGTCTCACCATTTTCAGGGTGGGACAACGCATCGCTTGTGGCCAGTGACCAGACTCTCTTAATTTCAGTATGATACTCGCCTGGGACCGAGGAGGACGCCGGGTCATGTTGAACAAGACTATTCAAGACTGGACATTGCTGGCCGCAGATCTCGATATCGAGGGTCGGGCATTTATTAATGGCCGCTACGTTGATGCGTTAGCAGGCGGAACCCGCGAGACCCTGTCGCCCGGCAACGGCCAGAAGCTCGCCGATGTCGCAAATTGCGGTGTCGAGGATGCGGATCACGCGGTCGCTATTGCACGAACTGCGTTCGAGAGCGGTGTGTGGGCAAACATGGCGCCCGCGGATCGTAAGATGGTGCTTGTCCGCTGGGCAGAGCTTATCGATGAGCACGCGGATGAAATCGCGCTGCTCGAGTGCCTCGATGTAGGCAAACCAATATCCGATACGACCGGTGTCGACGTACCGTCGGCCATCCGCACGATTCGCTGGAGCGGAGAGGCGATCGACAAGGTCTACGACGAGATACCGCCGACGCCTGCCGACACGCTGGCATTGGTGCAGCGTCTCCCTCTCGGCGTCGTCGCTGCGATCGTCCCCTGGAACTTCCCGCTCTCAACCACGGCCTGGAAGCTGGCGCCATCGCTGGCAACGGGCAATTCGGTCATTCTCAAACCGGCCTCGAACACGCCGCTCTCGGCGCTGCGCATCGCGGGGCTGGCGACTGAGGCAGGCTTGCCGGACGGCGTACTGCAGGTATTGCCCGGTCCCGGCGGAAGCCTGGGACGCCACCTGTCGCTGCACGACGATATTGATGGCCTGACGTTCACTGGCTCGACGGAAATCGGCAAGCAACTGATGCGCTACTCCGGCGAGTCCAACCTGAAGCGTACGTTTCTGGAACTGGGCGGAAAGAGCCCGAACATCGTGTTTGCTGATTCGAATCTCGAAAAAGCAGCTACGTTTGCGGCGATCGCCGTGTTCTATAACGGTGGGCAGACCTGTACGGCCGGCACTCGTCTGATTGTCGAAGACAGCGTGCGTGAACGCTTTGTCGAAATGGTCGTCGAGAAGAGTCGTGACTGGATGCCAGGAAATCCGTTGGACCCTGCGACGACGATGGGACCGATGATCGATGCCGCACAGTTGAAGACCGTGGCCGACTACGTGGATATCGGCCGGGAAGAGGGTGCATCACTGATGTTTGGCGGCAAGCAGGTAATGGCTGACTCGGGCGGCTGCTACCACGAACCGACAGTCTTCGATGGTGTGAACAACGACATGCGAATTGCCCGCGAGGAAATTTTCGGGCCTGTCTTGTCGGTTATCGGCTTCAAGGATGCGGGAGAGGCCGTGCGAATCGCAAACGATTCGATCTACGGCCTGGCTGGCGCCGTCTGGTGTAACAACATTAATGTGGCACACAAAGTTGCTGCCGCAGTCCGCGTCGGCACCATGGGAATCAACAACTACTTCGGTGGCGACATAACCGTACCCTTCGGCGGCTTCAAGCAAAGCGGTAACGGACGCGACAAGTCGATGCACGCATTTGACGACTACACGGAATTGAAAACGACCTGGATCGAGTTCGACTAACCCAGCTTGTCTTTCAGTTTGTAGAACAACATACCGAGGGCAATGATCTGGTTGCCGATCCACTGCGAACCCGGGATGCGGAAGTGCTTCATGTCAGCGAACAGGTCATAGCGCTCCATCGTCCCGGCCACCGCGTCTGCCATGACTTCACCCATGACGTGTGTCGGGCTTACGCCATGGCCTGAGTAGCCCTGGCAGTAATAGACGTTGTTGTTGATCCGGCCGACAGTTGGAATGCGGTTCAGAACAATGCCGATCTTGCCGCCCCACTCATAATCGATGCGAACATCCCGCAATTGCGGATACACCTTGAGCATACGCGGCAGGATATAGTCCTTGATGCTGGCCGGGTCGCGTCCCGAGTAGTTGCAGGCGCCACCATAGAGCAGTCGCTTGTCCGCGGACAGGCGGTAGTAGTCCACGACCTCGTTCAGATCGCAGACGGCAACGTCCTTTGGGTTGATGCTGGCAACGACATCGTCCGTGAGGGGTTCGGTAGCGATGATGTAGCTACCTGCCGGAAACACGAGGTTGGCCAGGTGCTTCGGTTCAAGCTGGCTGTAGGCGTTGCCCGCGAGCACAACCGCGTCTGCCTCTACATAGCCATCGAGGGTTCTGACTTTCGGCCGTGCACCGTGATCGATACCGGTAACCGGCGACTGTTCAAAAATCTGCACGCCCAGTTGATGGGCTGCGCGGGCCTCACCAATACACAGGTTCAACGGGTGCAGATGACCGTCGCGGTAACAGACGAAGGTGCCGTGAAATGCATCGGTGCCAAGCAATTCGCGGGTTTGCTCCCGATCCCAGATTTCCCAGGTCTCTGGGGCATTATGGCGCTCCCTGTCGGCAACGAACCCCGCAAACCATTCACATTGACCGGGCTTGGTTGCCACTTCCGCGAACCCATCCTTGAGGTCGCACTGGATGTCGTACTTTGCGATGCGTTCGCGGATGATGTCATTGCCGCGCCACTTGATATCCCAAAGCATGTCCGCGATATCGTCGCCATGTTTCTTGCGAATTTTCTCGAGGCCGCTGATGCCGTGAATGAGTTGTCCGCCATTCCTGCCGGACGCACCCCAGCCAATACGGTTGGCTTCGACCAGGGCAACTGAATAGCCGCGTTCTGCCAGCGTCAATGCCGTCGCAACGCCCGTGAACCCCCCACCGACGACGCAGACATCTGCAGTCCTGGTGCCTTCGAGTGCCGGGTAATCCGTAGTCTCGGTGACTGACGCTGCGTAGTAGGAACCCGTGTGTTCCTGTCGTTGATGGATTTTTCTCATAGTAATACTTACGTATCTTGCTGAGTGTCGTTCCGCTCGTCCCGTGGCGCCTTGTCGTATTCCCTGAGGTCATCGTTTATTTCGTGCCACGGCGCTTTCGAGCCGACATAGATGTGGTACGCAGGAGGCAGCGAGGGATCCCCGTCGATTACACCCATGGCTACGTACAGCGCATCGGGTTCTGCATCGAGGGCAACGTAGATATTCGATCCGCACGTGCTACAAAAGGTCCGCTGGCCGGTGGTCGACGAACGATAGGTCGTGAGGTCGCTTTCGCCGGACAGAAAATGAACGTCATCCCTCAATACGCCGACAAACGATGCGTAGGCGGCACCATGCATGCGGCGGCACTGCGAGCAATGGCAATGACTGAAATCCTGAATCTGTCCGTCTATCTCGAATTGAATGCGGCCACATTCACAATGTCCGGTAATCATATTCCCGCTCCCGAGCCTGCCGCGGCCTTTTCTTCGATGATTTCGTCGCGCCATTCACTGAGATTCATATCGATGGCGGCGAATCCCATGATCCAGACAAATTCGTCCCACAGATACAACCAGTGACCCAGTGAGGCCCAATAGATGCCGATACCAAGAATCCCGGCATAGATTACGTACTGGGCCCAGGTCGCAGTCTGAATCACGGCGCCGCCTGAAATGCCCTTGCCCTGGAGTCGAACGACAATCTCGATAGCCAGCAAGACCAGCACCCACAGATTCACTTCTATCAGGTCGGCCACCGCCAGGCTGCGTTCGAGCTCCAGGCCCGCCGCATCACTGACGACAGGGTTACCGGCGATCCAGAAGAACTCTGTGGCATCCGACAATTCACTGCAGTTGTCTTCCGTAACATCGGTGTATTCGAGGTTGTAAACGTAGGACACGTCTGCAGACGTCATATCGCACAGGTCGGATACGTTCTCGACCGGAACGGTGGGTTGAATGCTGATGAACGCGATAACGAAAGCGTAAATGGTGTGTGCAATCATCGCGATACACACAAGTCGAACACCGCGCACCGTATGTGCCACCCACCCGGTCCACGTTTCATCTTCGAGTATGTAGGTCTCCAGTTCGAACATGAAAAGCAGAATGAACCAGGCAGACTCGTCGATGCTCGTTGCGAACTCCGCAGTCCAGTCCAGAAAGGTCGAGTCTGCCGTCAGCGTATGTGACGCCACGGTCCAGTCCTCGGCGATGTAGAAGCCCCAGTTGATGAGCAGAAATGTGTAGACGCTCCACTTGACGAATTGCTGAACCTTGTGCAGGTCGAATCGGTTCGCAAATGTCGCGCGCGTCATCATGGGGATGGCCTAGAGCCGGTCTTTTATCTGGTAGTAGAGTACGCCCAGCGCCACCATCGGTCGGCGGAACGTATGTGCGCCGGGTACCACGAATGGTTTCACGTCGGCGAACAGGTCGAAATGCTCGAGTGTCCCACCGATGGCATCGGCCATTATGCGGCCGGCAAGATGAGTCACGTTGACGCCATGTCCCGAGTAACCCTGGCTGTAGAAGATATTTGGGGCGACTCGCCCAAGCAGTGGAACGCGGTTTACCGGGACGCCGATCGTCCCGCCCCATGCATAGTCGATTCGTACATCTGCGAGTTGTGGATAGAGCTTCGCCATCTTTCGCCGATGGCGTTTCATGATGTACTCGGGATCGTCGCCGAAGTAATTGAGCCTGGCACCAAACAGCAGGCGCTTGTCGGCACTCAGGCGGAAGTACTGCAGCACGAAATTGGGATCGCAAACGGCAAGGTCACGCGGATTGATCGTGGCAACCATGTCGTCAGACAGGGGCTCCGTTGCGACGATGAAACTGTTTACCGGGAACATGATGCCCCGTAATTTCTTCTCGAGAAAGTGATAGGCATTGCCGGCCAGCACGACGGCATCGGCCGTTATCGAGCCGTGCTCGGTAACGACTTTTGGTTTCGCCCCTCTTTCTATATTGATGACCGGGGATTGCTCGTAGATCGTTGCGCCGAGTGATACAGCGGCCATCGCCTCACCAATGCACAGGTTCAGTGGGTGCAGATGACCGTTCCCCATATTGAGAAGGGCGCCGACGTAGGCATCCGTACCAATCGTCTCGACGGTCTCTTGTTTGGAGAGCATACGAAACTCGTGGGGAAAGCCAGCTCTTTCGAGGCGCTCATAGTCGGCCTCGAAAGCCCGCAGGTGTCTCTGTTTGATGGCAACGTCAAGGTATCCGGACTTCAGATCGCACTGGATGCCGTATTTTTCGACGCGTTCGCGAATGATTTCGTGGCCGGCCCAGCGCAGCTCGCCAAATAGTTCCTCGACATCGCGCCCGTGGTGTTTGGCGATATTGTTTTCACCGGCGATGCCGCCGATCATCTGACCACCGTTGCGTCCCGACGCGCCCCAGCCAACCTTGTTGGCTTCAAGAACATGCACGTTGTACCCGCGCTCGACGAGATGCAGCGCTGTTGAGATTCCTGTGAAACCCGCTCCGACTACACAAACGTCCGCTTTCGTTGCACCCCGCAAAGGTGCGAAGTCGGTGACATGGTTAACAGTGGCCGCGTAATACGAGCCTGTATGCGCTTGCGGTTTCGTCATTTCATTCTCCATCCCAGACGCTTTTGACGAAATCCGTTAGGCAATACATCTCTCCCTATAGGCGGCGCTTGTGCCTGGCCCAGACGCTAGTCTCGCCGAGAGCGGCGGAACTGGGCGGGTGTCATGCCGACATGTTTCTTGAACGCGGCGTAAAAAGCCGAGTTCGAATTGAAGCCGACAGCGAAAGCTATGTTGAGAATCGCACGATTCTTGCCGTTGAGTTCGGCAAGCAGTTCTTTGGCATGGTGGACCCGATGGCTGTTGAGATAATCGAAGAAACTCATTTCGAACCCGGCGTTGATCACCTGCGAAAGATGATTGACCGTACACCCGACCTTGTCTGCAAGAATCGGCAGGGTCAGCCGTGGGTCCATGTAGATCTGTTCCGACCTCATTACCCGCTCGAGGCAATGCTTGTACTCCTGGATTTGCTCATTGCGCAAGCCCGACTTTGCGTACTTGTTTTTCGATTTGATTGCCTCGATTTCATAGTAGTCGGCAATCGTTACGGCGGCATCACCGTTCAGCGTCATGAATTCGGCGCCATGATAAAGCGTCTGTGATGAGTCCGTTGCGTACGCGCGATACTGAAACGCAATTGTCTTCCTGCTGCAGAGCACCTCGCCAAGCAGTTCATACCGACCAGGATGATCCGAGAAGAAGTCGTTGAGCATGACGATGAGTTCATCGGGCGTGCGTTCTACGTTCTGAGGTACGTCGACATAGATGCCATCGGATGTCAGGTGGTCCGCCACGCCCTTTGCGTCGCAGTGGTTCCACGCATCGAAATAACTTTCTACGAATTTTGTTGCCTGCACGGTGCTCGCCCCCCGACGTCCGACGTTCGAGTATACATACAGAAACCGGACTGTCGAAGATCGCTGGACCATAATGTGGCATGCCGCGTAATATTGGGCGCCCCGTAGTACTTGCATGAGTTGGATTGATGGATATTGATACACCGTTGCGTGAACTGGGCGAGGTCGATTGCACCGCGCTCCGCGAGGCGATTCTGGCGCAACCCGAGGAGGCCTGGTTCGAAGATCAATATCGCCAGGAAACCTATGACGTGCACTATGACACGCAGTCAATGGTGCTCGTATTCGTTGATCTCGATCGCTGGCCGGATATCGTCGTGAGCAAGGAGCCCGGCTGGGACCGTCTCGCGGACGTGGCATTACCGCTAATGGAGGACATCATTTCCAGGCTGTACGAGCCTGGCGGTACGGTAATTCGTGCGATGGCGGCCAAGCTTCTCCCCGGGAAGAAAATCACACCGCACGTCGATCGTCATGTGTCATTCCACAGGGGCCACAGAATACATGTACCGATTACGACGAATTCCCGTGTACGCTTCATGATCGACGGTCGCCCCTACCAGTTCAAGGTTGGCCAGGCCTACGAGATCAATAATCAAAAAATGCACTCGGTCATGAACAAGGGCAGCGAGGATCGCATTACGTTTATTTTTGACTACGTGCCTCCCGACCTGATCGAATCCCCGGGTGAGCCGGGGGCGTAGTCCGGTTCAGTCCTGCAACACAGGCGCGAGGATGTCCCGCAGTTCTTCAAGCCAGGGCTCGTAGTTCCGCCAGTAGCCCAGTGCATCACTGTATATAGGCATACGCACCTGCTCCGAGCTGGCCGTGTTGACCGCGCGTTGCGTCTTGTGGAAATCGAGGCAGGCCTCTTCCCAGGGGAGTTCGCAGTACTCGAGTATTCGCCTGGTTTCGTTTTCCACATTGGCAACGAGGTCCTCGTATTGAACCTTGAGGACCCGTCCGGGGAGTACATCGTCCCAGTGTTTCATGATGCGGACGTATTCGAGATAGTACTCGGCACACTCGACCAGGTCGTAGGAGTGGTTTTTGCCTTTGGCGAACAGTTGTCGATAATTGCCAATGCAGGTATCGAGAGGATCTCGGCGCGCGTCGATGATTTTTGCATTGGGCATCGCCAGGTGAATGAGTCCGACGTGCACGAAGTTCGCCGGCATCTTGTCGGTAAAGAACGGTGCGTTTTCCGGCCTGGCATTCTTCGAGTAGTACAGGTAGCTCTTGCCGAATGCGGCAAGCTGCTCAGCGGTCATTTCGGTGATTGCGGCCGGATATTTTTTTGCGCCCGATCGAGGTCCGCCGAGCGCTTCTGCCAGCATGCCCATGTAGGGAAGTTCGGATGTGCCTTCGACCATGCTATGGCTGGCCAGGATCTGCTCCAGCAATGTTGATCCGGAGCGAGGCATGCCCACGATGAATACGGGCGTCGGTCCGTCCACTGCGGGTTTCCAGTCGCGTTCAAACAGCTCGCGATTGAATACCTCGATGATCGAATCATGCATCACTTCGGTTCGTACCGGATCGTAGTCAACATTGGCACGCTTCTGTGCATTGCCCGAAACATATTCGCGCCATGCGGCGTTAAAATCCTCGCGCTCCTCGCAAGCGCGCGCCATTGCGAAATGCAGGCAGATTTTCGAGTCTGCATTTCCTGTGTGATTGTCGATCTGCCGTCGAATTTCGTCGACCTGTTCAGCGGAGAACTGGTAGGTCTTGAGGCTGGCAAGGCTCCACCACGCATCGCCGAAATCCGGTCGTACCGCAATTCCGGACTCGTACGCACGAATGGCATCGTCATAGCGTCCCAGTATGCGGAGCATGTGGCCGCGCCCGACGAGCGCCGGCACGAACCGAGCGTCCAGGGCCAGCGCTGTGTCGTAGACGTCCAGCGCCTGTGCGGGTTTGCCCATTATTGCGAGGTAATCGCCGAGTCTCTGTTGCACAGCAGTCAGGTCGGGCTTCAGGTTGACGGCGCTGCGCAGGGCGTCGACAGCCTCCGGGATGCGGCCCTGTTGCCCGAGGAACAGGCCGAGGTCAACGTAAGCCCGGTAGTCTTTGTCGGAGATTTTGATAATTCTCTTGAGCAGACCCTCGGCGATTACCGTGCGACCGTCTTCGGTGGCTATTCGGGCCAGCAGGCGAAGTGCATCGGTGTTCAGCGGGTGCTGCCTTGATACTTCGTCGCAGATCTTCTCGGCCTGTGCCGCCTTGCGTTCTTCGACGAGTTTGGCCGCCTGCGCGAGCGAGCGCGCGACGGGCGACAGTTCAAGGTACTTCTGCCGGGCCTTCTCTGCGTCTTCCTTTTTACCGAGGAGCAGCAGTCCCCGAGACAGTCCTGCGTAGGCGCTTGCCTGGCTGCCGTCCAGTCGAATGGCCTGCTGTAAGAGTTCGACCGCCTGTTGTGGCTTGTCCTCCTGCAAATGCAGCATGCCAAGGTCTTCGTAAGGTTTCGCAAAAGCAGGTTCGAGCCGAATAGTCTTCTCGAGGATGGTCCTCGCTTCCTGCAGATTGCCGAGATTCAGGCAGACGGCGCCAAGGAGTCCGAGCACATTGATATCGTCTGGTCGCTCCAGGAGATACGAGCGGCACTTCGCTTCTGCCTGCTGGACCTGGCCGGAGTTGATCAGGCGAAATATGTCATCGATTGCGCGGCGTGATGAGTCTTGGTTTTCCATCGGGTCGGGAATCAGTTGATTTCAGAGGCGGCAATAGCCTCGGGGACCAGTCGCAAGTCTGTCGAAGCGACGACATGGGCGCCGGATACGCCGGGCATGTCTGCCAACGCGCGCAGCTGCTCCGCGCAAATGTTGAGACCCTCTTCGCGCGGATCGCGGGCGTTCTCGAGTCTCTCAATCAATGTGTCGGGAATCTGGCAGTTGGGCCGATAGTCACGCATCCAGCGTGCGTCATCTGCTGACGCAAGTATCGCAGTGCCGACGATGATTGAAACCCGGTGCGTGAGCTTCGTGGCGATCAGTCGATTGACATACCGGCGGAGCAGGTCGAGGTCCATGCAGGTATGGGTGATCATGAACTGCGCGCCGGCGTCCGCTTTTGCGATCAGCTTGAGGGGTTCCCAATCGGCTTTCGGCTCGTGTGGGGTTATCGATCCGCCGACGTAGAGATCCGGGACAGCGCGCAGATCATGGTCCGCCTTGAGGGAGGTGGCCATTGCAATCAGGTCAGTCGCGTTCGTATCGAGAACCAGTTTCGGGCGTGGGACGATATTCTTCGGGATACGATTGCCGCGTACGAGCAGGAAACTCGTGGTGCCCAGAGCTACCGCACCGAGGAGGTCGGCAAGGAGGCTAATACGGTTCCTGTTGCGGCAACTGAGCTGCACGACTGGGTCGAGCCCGTTCTCGATCATCAGGCGGCCCGCGGCAATCGTCGACATATGCAGACTGCCGAATTGGTTGTCGGTCAGGACAACGCCGTCGACGTGACCGCGCAAAACGTCGGCCTGGATCCGTATCGCATCTGCATCCGTTTCCGGTTTGAGGAAACACTCCGATGTAAGGACAAAATCCCGGGCTCTGATCGCATCTCTGAATGTGTTCATTGGCCGCAGAGCCTAGAAGGTTCCGTTTGCCACCACAATAGCTGGAAAACGATTTCCTGCTGTGTTGAACTTTCGTACTGCTCACTGACAGGGGTCCGCCGATTACATCCGCCGCACAACATCGTGAAATATTTGACGAAGCGCTCGCAAATCTGCGCGCAGGCAATGCTGCGGACGCAGCATCAAAGTGTGCGCAGGTTCTCGAAGGCGCTCCGGGGGAAGTGAATTTCCTGTGCCTGGCCGCTCGCGCTGCGATTGTGCAGCAGAAATTTGATGATGCAAGGCGCTATCTGGACGAGGCGGTGCGAATTCATCCGGATTTTGCGGTCGCTCACGACGGTGCCGGTGACCTGTTGTTTGCGGAAGGCTATGTCAGTGCGGCTGTCCGTGCTTACGAACAGGCGTTGCGGCTGGATCCGACGCTGCCAGGCGTTCTGACGAAGATCGAGAAAGCGCAGGAACTGATCGCCAGGGCGGAGAAAACGGGCGCTGGTAAAGTGAGCGCGCCTGGTAATGCGCGGCGCATGGCGTATGCGGACAAGATTCGAACTGTCGAACAGCAGCTGCAGGATGGCAACACGAAGCAGGCAGAGGACACGATACGCAGCATCCTGAAGCGAGACCCGAATCATGTCGAAGCGGCGAGGTTGCTTGCACGGATTGCTTCAGACAAAAAGCTATACAAGGACGCCGAGGTCTACCTTCGCCACGCTGCGGCGAACGCGCCGGACTACACCCGCATCTGGGTAGACCTTGCCAATGTCCTTAAGGAACTCGAGCGTGAGGACGAGGCTCTTGAATGCGCGGAAAAAGTCCTCGAACTGGCCCCGGAAATGGCAGAGTCACATTTGCTGCATGCGAGCATGCTTGGTTTCGTTGGTCGGCAGCACGAGGCGATCGCCAGTTACAAGAGGGCGCTCGAGATTACGCCGGACCGGCCGGGCGCATTGTGCAGCATGGCGCATCACATGAAAACGGTTGGCGATCGCGACGAGGCGATTGCTACCTATCGCCGGTGCATGGACATCAAGCCGGATCATTCGGAGGCTTACTGGAGTCTCGCCAATCTAAAGACATTCCAGTTTACGGACCAGGAAATCGAGGTCATGTACGAGCTTCTGGATGGCGAGTATCTCGAGGATGAGGCGCGAATCCAGTTTCACAATGCACTTGGGCTCGATCGCGAGTCGAGAGGCGACTATGACACCGCCTTTTCACATTATGAAAAATGCAATCGCTTACGCCGGCAGTCAGAGTCCTACGATCCTGTCGAAACGGAAACTCGATATGACCGTGTGGTCGAGGTATTCAACGAGGAATTTCTCGCCGAGCGTCAGGGTTTCGGTGATCCCGACCCGGCGCCTATATTCGTGGTTGGTTTGCCGAGGTCCGGTTCGACGCTAATCGAACAGATACTGGCCAGCCACAGTGCTGTCGATGGCACGCATGAGCTAACCAATCTCGCGTCCACGGTGCGGGGCATTCGCATTCCCGGCAAACGCAACGAGCAATTTCCCGACACATTGTTCAGTTTGAACGCTGACGGCATTCGCAAGATCGGGACGGACTACCTCGACGCCACGCGGAAATACAGGGCCGGCGCCCCGTATTTCATTGACAAGAATCCCAATAACTTCGTGTTTACAGGCTTGTTGCGCCTCGCTTTGCCCAACGCAAAGATCATCAATGCGCGGCGCCATCCGCTGGATAGTTGTTTCGGCACATACAAGCAGCTCTTTGCCAGCGGGCAGCCGTTCAGCTATGACCTCGTCGAGCTGGGTGAATACTATTTGCAATATATGCGCCTGATGGACCACTGGCATCAATTGATGCCGGGCTACGTACTGGACGTGCAGTACGAGGATGTCGTCGCGGACCTCGAAACCCAGGTGCGGCGCATACTGGATTTTTGCGGTTTGCCATTTGAAGAAAGTTGTTTGCGTTTTCACGAGACGGAGCGCGCGGTCAAGACTGCCAGTTCGGAGCAGGTTCGGCGGCCTATTTACAGCAGTTCAGTTCATCTCTGGCGTAACTATGAATCACATCTCAAGGATCTGATTGAGGTCCTGGAGCCCTTGCTGGCCAAGCTTTCCCCTGAAGACAGGTCCTTGTCCCTATAGGGAAGGATTGTGCTATGTTCCTGATGTGAGAAACTAAAAAAGCTTGTAACCGGGGGGTATACACGAATGGAAGAAGCTCAAAAGATCGCTCTCACGCCAATTGCGGGGGCTATTGCTGCTGCGTTGGCACCGGCGCAACAGGTCGTTGCTCAAGACGATGCTCGCCTTGAAGAGATTGTTGTAACCGCGACCAAGCGGTCGGTTAGCGTGCAGGATATCCCTGCGTCAATCCAGGCCATCACCCAGGAGAGCCTCGCGGCCATGGGTGCCAAGAATATGGAAGACTACTCACGGTTTGTACCCTCCGTGAATGTCGTCGGTTACGGTCCTGCTTCGAGTACGATTGTTTTCCGAGGCGCTATCACCGGCGCAGGCTACATCGCGCAGTCAACCTCATCGGTATATCTCGACGAAATCTCACTGACCACGACGGGCAGCCAGCCAAGCATTCGTATGGTTGACATCGAGCGAGTGGAAGCCCTGTCCGGACCGCAAGGCACGCTGTACGGCTCCGATGCGCAGGCGGGGACGATGCGTATCGTCACGAACAAGCCGATTCTCAATGAGCAGGAAGTCATTTTTGACGGAGAGCTTCGTGCTGGTGACAAGAGCGATTCGAGCTATCGTGGATCACTGGTATTCAATATCCCCCTGATTGAAGACAAGCTGGCCGCAAGAGTCGTCGCTTATAAAGATCACGACGGCGGTTTCATCGATAACGTACTCGGGCATACGCCGGATTCGCTCGGTATCAACAACCCTGATCGCCCGTATGAAGGCCTGCCATCAGAGTGGGGAACGCTCGACAATCGCGACGCCATCAAAAATAACTGGAACGATGCGGACGTTTACGGTGGCCGTCTCTCGCTCCTCTGGGAGGTCAACGACCGCTGGTCGGCGAGTTTCCTCGCTTTGTCGCAGACGACCAAGGCCGGGGCGGATAATTACTACGATCCGTTTGTCGGCGATCTGCAGGTTGTTCGCTTCCACGATGAGTGGCTCAAAGACGACTACGAGATGTACTCGCTGGAGGTTAACGGCGATCTCGGATTCGCACAACTGGTTGCCTCGGTCAATTACTACGACCGCGAGACCGTGGAGTTTAAGGACCTCACTGTCTATGGACATTACTGGGGCGGCAGGTACTGCCACGACTCCTACTACACGACGTCGGACATCAACACGGATTCGGACAGCCCCTATTTCGGTTATTACTTGTACCCATACTACTGGGAGAACCCGGAAACGGGCTTCATCACCTTCTACCCCGTTTATTGCATGGGCGAGACCATCGACAGCGACTTCTTCCAGAGCTACCTCGAACCCTATCAGCAGGACAAGACGACGTTTGAGATTCGCCTGAGTTCCCAGGGCGAAACGCTCGACTGGATCGTCGGTTATTACAACGAAGAAAGTAACGACTCCTGGCAGTCCCCGTTTGCAACGCCAACGCTGGGCGGTGACGGCAGTGTAAATACGTACCAGAATTCCGCATCGCTTGATTATATGGAGTTCTATTACACCAACTGGGTGTACTACGACGGCACGTATTACACGTATCCCGAAGCGACGTCGTTCTGGTATTCCGACAGCAGCACAGACTGGGACCAGCAGGCATTGTTTGGTGAGGTTACCTGGCACCTGGGCGACAAGACCGACCTCACCTTAGGTGGACGGTACTTCGACCGGACCAACGCTAACTACTACCGCGTCGATCATCCTGGCGATATCGGCCTCAATGGCGAACCGGATACGGGAGACCCGGAGACGCGCGAGTATCGGCTTGCCAATAACAATCAGCCGCCAGCCAACAAGGACAGCGAAACAGAGTTCATCCCGAAAGTGGCACTGAGCTATACGTTAAACGATGAACAGATGGTTTACGGTCTGTTCACGCGAGGCACGCGCCCGGGTGGTGTTAATCGCAGCCGCGGTGAACCGTTCTTCCCGACCAGCTACCAAGCCGACCAAATGGACAACTACGAACTTGGTTACAGGTCGACGTTTGGTGGCGGCAATGGTCGGTTGAACCTGACGGCTTATCACATGGTCTGGACCGACTATCAGCTGGAACTGGTTGACCCATCAAGCAAACCATGTGATGGCACGGACCCAATTGCCGGGGTTTGCGGGCAGCCATGGCAGAACATCGTGACCAATGCGGGTGAGGCGCACATTACCGGTCTCAACGTTGAACTGGATTATGCGTTGACCGAGTCATGGATCGTCGGCATGAATGCGACGTTCACGGAGGCTGAGACGGACACCACGGCTGACATCACCGGCGACGGCGAGAACGACCTCGTTGGTGGACTTCGTTTGCCACTGACGCCCGAATTCAAGGCATCGGCGTGGGTTGATTTCACAACGCCAAGCAAGATGTTGGGTGGACAGGAGCTTTTCGCGCGACTGCAGGCCTCTTACCAGAGTGATTCCGTGAATCAGCTTGAGCCGTCCGATATGGATTCACCGAATCCGCAGTTGACCAACGAGGCCTACGCGATTGGCGATATCCGGGCTGGAATTCGCGGCGAAGACTGGGAAGTCGCGCTCTTTGTCAATAACATTACTGACGAGCGCGCCACTTACACCTACGGTACATTGCAGATGGACTGGGCATTCGCGAGTGCGCAGGATGGGCGCGACCATTTCCAACGGAAATTCACGAGCCGTCCGAGAGAAGCGGGTATCCGCTTCATGAAGCGCTGGGGCAATTAGGCGCGACGCAACCTTGCAAGCAGCAACAGACGAAGGCCGGGCTTATGCCCGGCCTTTTTCGTTAGTCGAAGGGCCAGGCCTCGAGGCCATGTATGGCGTTGCGGATGTCCATGGACAGATTAACCGAAGCAACCTTCATACCCGTCATGATTTCGTAGAGGCTGATCGTCGACGGTGACGAGCCTGCAACAACAAAGCGGTCGTCGATGACACACAGGCCGCGACCAAAGCCCTGCCTGGCTATTTTCGAATCGTCAATGCCGGCGAATTCAATATCGGCGTCATCATAGGTGACGATCGGGAATGCGCGTTGCTGACCATCGCGACCGACATAACGGACGGCATCGCTCGCAGTGTCATTGAAAAGCACACCGTCGTGCCAGCGCTGGCCATTATGCGTTCCGGCCGGCAGGCTGCAGAACTCGCGGACCTTCCAGTCACGGTTCAGATGCAGTAACGCCTGGGTACGAAGCCCACTCAGGTATATGCCCGTGTCATCAATGTGTACCGAGTTGATATGGAAGTCGTTCTCGGCTCTGGGGCCTTTACTCGTGCCGGGGTCGAATGTGAATCCGCTCCACTGTTCGTATTGCTTCAACAGGCGAAACCCCCAATCGAATTTCTTCGTATCGAGATTGAAGGCGAGCAGGCTGTCAAATCCCGTTGACGTCAGGAATATATGGCGCTTCATACGCATGATTTCATGACAGTGCTTGAGGTGCTTATTGCGATAGGAAGCGGTGATGTTGAATTCCCGGTCGTAACAAAACAGTTCATCACTGGCAGCGATGTAGATATCGTCACCGTCGAAAGTAATGCCGCGCAAGCCGCGATCCGCACCGCGACCTTCGAAATCAATATCGCTTGTATTCCAGTCGACATGTTGTGCCGCGGTTTGCGTTTCAAAATCGACGGTGAAAATACCGCCGTGACTTTCGCCCTGCTGGCTGCCACGTACGACGGAGGTCGCGATGATTTTCGGTAGTCTGATGCTCATTTGTCGGTTGCGAGGTGCTTTCTGTACAATGAATTTCTTCCAAGTATGAATGACTTGCGTATACAACGAAACAGCTGGTGCGGGTAGCGGCGCCGTATCGACGCAACAGGCTGTGCATCCGGGGGGATGAGTGATGACAAAATTGAGTGCGCGAGTCGTATCCGTGCATGCCGGCTCCAACGACGACATGAGCAAAGAAGAACATGCGTCGATAGAGGTTGCGTTGGACGGTATCGTGGGGGATGCGCACCGTTCCTACGTACGAAAGACGTGGGCAGGGGACAAGCAACCCGAAGGTACTTTGCGGCGTAATGAGCGCCAGTGGTCGGCTGTATCCATCGAAGAACTTGCGGCAATCCAGGAAGCAATGGATCTGACGAATCCGCCAACGGCGACAGAGTTGGGTGCCAACCTCTGCCTGAGCGGCATTCGGGATCTGTCGCGCCTGCCGAAAGGGACAGTGCTCAGGTTTCCGTCCGGCGCGGAGCTCATCGTCGAGGAATACAACCCACCTTGCCATGATATGGGCAAGAAGCTCGCCGGTTCGCATACGACGCATTCGGGGAAACCATTATCTTCGACGGCCTTCTCAAAGGCGGCGAAACTGACCCGTGGAATCGTTGGCGTCGTTGAAGTGCCAGGTCTCATCAGCACAGGTGACG
>Ga0316191_10000252_pt1 | contig 33122 bp, 22 predicted proteins | sample Eddworburr2cm_MG_FD_204928 | JGI IMG/M metagenome (GOLD analysis project Ga0316191, IMG submission 204928) | Coastal sediment microbial communities from Maine, United States - Eddy worm burrow 2 cm | ecosystem: Environmental > Aquatic > Marine > Coastal > Sediment | place: USA: Maine...
TTTTTGATCTGAACACCGGCAATGCGATCGGTGAAGACGGCAGCATTGAAACCTATCCCGTGCGCATTGAAGCCGGGCGCATCCTGCTCGACGCGCAAGCCGTTGGCAAACGGAGTGCCGCCTGATGGACGGAAGCAGCCTGCCAGAAACACGGTCGACCTGTCCTTATTGTGGTGTTGGCTGCGGGGTCCTTTTGCGACCGGACGGGCACGGCGGGCTGATGGTCAAAGGCGACCCCGACCATCCGGCAAACTTTGGACGGCTGTGTTCAAAGGGCGCGGCGTTGGGCGAAACCGTCGGGCATGAAGAACGGCTGCTCGCCCCAGTCGTGGACGGGCACGAAACTTCCTGGGACAGCGCGCTCGCCACTGTGGCGAACCGGTTCAAAAGCACAATAGATCAACACGGGCCGGACAGCGTTGCCTTTTACGTGTCCGGCCAGTTGCTAAACGAAGACTACTATGTCGCCAACAAGCTGATGAAGGGGTTTATCGGTTCGGCCAACATCGACACCAACTCGCGTCTGTGTATGGCATCTACTGTTGCAGGGCAAAAACGCGCCTTCGGGACAGATACGGTGCCCGGCACCTATGAAGACCTCGACGAGGCCGATCTGGTGGTTCTTGTCGGGTCCAATCTCGCATGGTGCCATCCGGTTCTTTACCAAAGGGTGCTTGCCGCGCGCGAAAGACGCGGTACCAAGATTGTGGTGATTGATCCACGCCGCACGGCCAGTTGTGATCAGGCTGACCTGCATCTGGCTTTAGAGCCGGGAAGTGACGTTGCGCTTTTCAATTACCTGCTGACACAGATTTACGAGGGCGGCGCGCTGGATAACGCCTACCTCCAGCATGTTGAGGGCTTTGATGAAGCCCTGCATGCAGCTTATGCGGATACGGTCGACGTAACGGGTCTTGACCGGTCTTTGATTGACCGGTTTTGCGCCTTGTGGATGGGCCATGAAAAGGTCGTGACCGTTTTCAGCCAAGGCGTGAATCAATCCACGTCCGGCACCGACAAAGTCAACAGCATCATCAACTGCCATCTTGCAACAGGACGGATCGGTACCCTCGGCTGCGGCCCTCTTTCGGTTACCGGCCAGCCCAATGCGATGGGCGGCCGCGAGGTCGGTGGTCTGGCCAATATGCTTGCATGCCACCTTGATCTGGAAAACGCCGATCACAGAGCCACTGTGCAGCAATTCTGGGGCGCGGGCCCCTTGCCCCAAAGCGCGGGTCCGAAAGCCGTAGATATGTTTCGCGCAGTGGGCGACGGTACAATAAAAGCGCTATGGATCATTCACACGAACCCTGCGGTTTCCATGCCAGACGCAGACGCCGTGGCTGCCGCCATCGCAGGATGCGATTTTACCGTGGTCAGTGACATCACAGCCCATACAGATACGGCGCGTTGCGCAGACGTGCTGCTGCCTGCAACAGCTTGGGCCGAGAAAAGCGGCACGGTCACAAATTCCGATCGCACCATAAGCCGTCAACGCGCAGTTCTGTCTCCACCCGGCATGGCCCGCCACGACTGGGAAATTCTCGCTGACGTTGGCCGCCGGATGGGTTGGACCAAAGCTTTTGACTACGAAGGTCCGGCTGAGATTTTCCGCGAATATGCAGCGCTCTCTGGTCTCGCGGCGGGTTTTGGGCGCGACTTTGACATATCCGACCTGACCGACCTGGACGATCATGCATGGGACGCGATGCCCCCCCAACGCTGGCCTCTCTCAGACCGCAAAACCGGCGGACGTTTTTTTGCTGATGGCCAGTTTTTTCACCCCGACGGTAAAGCCCGCATGCTGCCGCTGCGCTGGCGCGCGCCGGCCGCTAAAACCGGTCCGCGCTACCCGTTTCGACTAAACACCGGTCGCATTCGGGATCAGTGGCATACGATGACCCGAACGGCGCTTTCACCGCGTCTGTCTGCCCATCTTGCAGAACCTTACGTTGATATACATCCGGAAGACGCTAGGTCGCTCGGCGTTTGCGCTGCTGATCTGGTCAAACTGCGCAGCCCGCACGGGCATGCTATTCTCAGAGCGCGGATCACGGATGCGCAAACCGCGGGGCAACTTTTCGCCCCGATGCACTGGACCGGAGAAACCGCACCCGCCGCGCGCATTGACTGCCTCGTCGCGCCGGAAACCGATCCCGTTTCGGGGCAGCCCGAAAGCAAAGCATCTATCGTCGCAGCAGAACGGTTTGAGGCAAATTGGTATGGTTTTGCAGCAAGCGCGCATGCGATCAACCCGAACACGGCATACTGGGCACGGGCACGCACAACTACTGGCTGGCGCGTCGAGTTGGCCAACGATACCGAGATGACAGATTGCGAAGCCTATGCGCGCGCGCTTTTCGATCTTCCCAATGCCAGCCTGCAGATGATCGAAGACCGCACCCGTGGTGAATACCGTCTGGCCTTCCATAACGACGGTATCCTTTTGGCAGCACTCTTTGTTTCTAAAAAACCAGTGGCTGTTATGCGCGACTACATCGCAGCGCAGGCAGGCGTTTTGACACCCGACGTCCTGACTGGCGTTACCCCCGCAGACCGTCCCGACCCGGGCCCCGTCCTATGCGCCTGCCTGAACGTAGGCATCAATACGATCGTTAACGCGATAGATCAGCAGGGGCTCATGACAGTCCAAGCTTTGGGCGATGCCTTGGGCGCGGGTACGAACTGCGGCTCGTGCAAACCCGAACTGGCGGCCCTGCTTGCTGCTTATACCGTCGTAGAGGCCGCTGAATGACCCCGTTTTCGAACACTATCCCCCAGACTGCCAAGGAGTGCTTGGAATGAAAAGCTTCCCGATGTTTATCCGCACCAGCGGGCGCCGTGTCGTTATTGTCGGTGACGGCGAACAGGCCGCCCAGAAAGCACGGCTGATCCTGAAGACAGACGCCCGGATCGTGATAGCCGCGACGCATCCGGAACCGGAACTGTGGGATTTGATCCTGAATGATCGCGCACAACATCATCAAGGCGCAATCACGCCTGCCCTTTTCAAAGGTGCGGCAATGGGCTTTATCGCATCGGGCTGCCCCGGTATTGATGCTTCAATCCATGCGATTGCCCAAGAAGCAGGATGCCCTGTAAATGTCGTCGACCAACCCGATCTGTGCGACCTGACAACACCATCGCTTGTCGACCGCGACCCCGTTGTGGTGGCCATCGGAACAGAAGGCACGGCTCCGGTTCTCGCGCGGCAGATCAAGACCAAAGTAGAAGAGCTTTTATCGCCGAACTTGGGCGGACTGGCAGCGCTCGCAGGTCGGTTACGCGGTTCCGTCGCCCAAAACGTCGCAAGAGAAAAGCGGCGCGAATTCTGGCGCTGGGTCTTTGCTGAAAGCCCTCGCAAGGCATGGGCGCGCGGGGCAGAAAGAGATGCGGCAACAGAGATCAAGAATGCCATCATGGCGGGCAGCGCGCCAAGTGCACCGCAAGAAGGCTCAATCTCGTTGATCGGCGCGGGCCCGGGCGCAAAAGACCTTTTGACCCTGCGTGCTGTCGCGCGCCTGCAAGAAGCAGATGTAATCTTCTATGACCGCCTGATTGATGCAGAAGTGCTGGAACTTGCGCGACGCGATGCCGAACGGGTTTTTGTTGGAAAAGTCGTGGGCGCTTGCGCGTGGCCACAAGAGCGGATCAACACGCTGATTGTGGAAGAAGCCCGCAAAGGCCGCAATGTAGTCCGGCTTAAATCCGGCGACCCCGGGATCTTTGGACGCGCGGGTGAAGAGATAGCAGCGGCCAAGGCCGCAGGCGTAGCCGTCGAAATCGTACCAGGTGTGACTGCTGTTTGTGCCGCCGGTGCCAGTGCTGGGATCAGCCTGACAGAACGCGGCGTGACAGATACTTTGGTTTTGACCACAGCGACCGGTGCAGATGGCGGGGTCCTGCCTGAGAGCGTTCGGTTTACAAGCCCCGGCACAAGCACCGCATTCTATATGGCAACCCGTCAGGCACCTGCAATCCAGCAGGCCCTATTTGCTCAGGGCCTCCCTTCGGATGCGCCTGTTACGCTTGCTGTGGAAGTGTCAAAGGCAGGCGAAAAAGTATATGACTGCACGCTGGCAACGCTGCAGGCTACGATCGATGCGCGTAGCGTCTCAGGTTGTGCGATTATCCTTGTCACATGGCCTAAAGAGGTTGTGCGCGTCGGCAAACCCGCACCAACCCGCCAACGCCCCCGACTGATTGCCGCGCAGTAGCGCCCGTGACGGTTAGACCGAGAAAACTTCGACAGGATCCGAAAACCCTTTGAAAGCCGTGGTGCCAAGGCTGGTGGACTGCGGGCTACCGTTCAACGCAGCCTGCGTCGCGTCATCAATCAAAACGCTGTGACCCGCAACCTTTGTATGCGCTTCCAGCCGTGCGGCAAGGTTCACCTTATCACCGATACAAGTATAGGTCGCGCGCTGGTCTGTACCGGCATATCCGGCCACAACTTCGCCCGTGGCAATGCCCACACCAATCCGGATATCCGGCTTGGACATGGCCTGACGTTCCACGTTGAAATGCTCCATCATCTCGATCATGTCATGGGCAGCTGACACGGCACAGCGCGCGGGCTCGTCCAAGGGCTTTGGCGCCCCAAAAAGGGCCATCAGCCCGTCACCGACCATCAGGGACACGATCCCACCATGACTGTCGATCGCCTCGAACATAAGCGTATAGTAAACGTTCAACAGCTCGATCGTCTCTTCCGGAGGCTGATTTTCGGATATCGCGGTAAAACCACGAATGTCACAAAACAGGATAGATGCATTTACCCGCGTGCCACCCAGCGCGAAGCCGGACGTTTGCAGGTCCTCGGCAACCTCGCTGGTGGCAAAGCGTCTTAGCAAAACCTTTTGCTCGTCGCGCAACCGCTTTTTTTCGATGCTCGAGCCAAGCCGCGCCTTGAGCAGGACCTGATTTACGGGCTTGGGCAGGTAGTCTTCCGCACCCAGATCAATACAGCGCACAATGTTGTCGACCCCTTCCACGGAAGACGTCACAATCACCGGCATGTCCGACAACGACGGATCGCAGCTGATCGCCTCGAGCACTTCAAAACCGTCCATCTCGGGCATTTCGATATCAAGCAGCAGCAGGTCAAAGCGTTCGCGGGCCATCAGCTCCATTGCAACGCGACCATTTTCAGCCACCGTCGCCTGATAGCCCAAAAGCTCGACACTCCGCGACAAAAGCAACCGGTTCACGCGATTGTCGTCAACAATCAGCAATCGCGCGGGCGCGTCATGCATTGATCCGCTCCCGTAACGCGACTGACGCGGCATCCAGTGCATCTGCGACCGCACCAAGCGTCGCATCGGGCGATGCCCCAACACCGCCAACCTCGATTTGTCGCGCAGCCTCTGCAAGAATGGGTGCACCGAAAGTACTGGCGTTGGACTTCAGCGAATGTGCTGCACGGCGCAAACCATCTGTGTCACCGCTGTCATGGCCCGCCTGCAAATCCGCCATCATACCGGGTGCTTCAGCAAGGAAGGTTTCGATCAGCTCAACCAGAAAATCTGCTCCAACGGCTTCTTCAAGGTCGTCCAGAACGGATGTTTCGATCGTATCGGGCATCAATCGGGCCTCCCTGCGGGGCTTGGAACATTAAGCAATGCGTCGACCAGACGGTCCACGCGTATCGGTTTGGCAATATAGTCATCCATGCCGGCCTCAAGACACATTTCGCGGTCGCCCTGCATAGCATTTGCCGTCATCGCAACAATTCGCGGGCGCGCATCTTGCGGATACTCGGACGTGATCCTGCGCGACGCTTCCAAGCCGTCCATTTCGGGCATCTGCACATCCATCAACACAACGTCATAGGTCTGACGCGCCACGCTTTGCACAGCTTCAACCCCGTTGCTCGCCAGATCAGCACGATAGCCCATCTGCTCAAGCAAGCGCAGCGCAAGTTTCTGGTTCACAAGATTGTCTTCGGCCAGCAGGATCCGCAGTGGATGGCGTTTTGCCATATCAGGATCAACTTTGGGCTTTTCAGCCTTTTTAACCGGTGCTGCGGCTTGTTCAGGCGCAAACAACGTGACCAGCGTGTCAAACAAATGGGACTGTCGCAAGGGCTTGGCCAGATAAGCCGCGAACAGACCCTGTTCCACCTGAGGGTCGCGGACCCCCAGTGAACTAAACAGGATCAATGGCACAGTACTGCCCGCGTCTCGTATAGACCGCGCCAATGCCAGACCATCCATTTCCGGCATGTGCATATCCAGAATGGCAACATCGAACCGCTGCCCCTCTGCGACCCACTTCAATGCTTCTTTGGGGCTTTGCGTGGCGCGTGTATCGGTTCCCCATTTTCCGGTTTGCAGGGCAAGTATTTTACGGTTTGTGGCGTTATCATCGACGACAAGAATGCGTTTTCCTGCCAATTCGGATTGTTCTCCGGTCAGGCTTTGCGCGCGGGTAGCAGGCAGACTGGCAGGCTGCGCCGCAAGCGTGAAATGAAACGTCGATCCCTTTCCGGCACCATCGCTTTCGGCCCACATGGTACCCCCCATAAGCTCTGCAAGTCTTTTGGAGATCGCAAGACCCAAGCCGGTACCACCGTATTTGCGGGTCGTGGAACTGTCCGCCTGGCTGAATGACTGGAAAAGACGGCTCATGCCGTTTTCCGTCAAACCGATGCCTGTATCCCGAACAGAAAAATTCAGCTGTTGCGCCCCCGCCTTTTCAGTTGCTGACACGGTCAAAACAACTTCGCCCTCATCGGTGAATTTGACAGCGTTAGACAGCAGATTGAGCAGGATTTGCCGCAGACGGGTCAGATCGGCACTGATCGCGGTCGGCACGCTGTCGTCATAGACATAGGCGAGATCGAGCTGTTTTTCAGCGGCACGCGTGCCCACCAGATCCATCGCGGATTCGATGCATTCCCGCAAATCAAACGGATGATGTTCGATATCCATCTGACCCGCTTCGATTTTGGAAAAGTCGAGAATTTCGTTGATAATCGCCAAAAGCGCATCACCACTGTCGCGGATCGTGCGGGCATAATCGTGTTGTTCCGTGTCCAGTTCCGTGTCCATCAAAAGCCCGCTCATCCCGATCACGGCATTCATCGGGGTGCGGATTTCATGGCTCATGGTGGCAAGGAAAGCGCTCTTGGCTTCATTGGCTTTTTCGGCAGCCGCGCGGGCGTCTTCTGCCGCCTTGAACAGGCGCACGTTTTCGATGGCAATGACGCCCTGATCGCCAAAAGACTGCGCGATCGAGATCTCTTCAGGGCTGAATGCCCGCTTTTCCTTTCGGACGAAGGCAAGAACTCCAAAGCATTCGCCACCCCGCAGTAACGGCACATACAAAGAAGACATGAACCCTTCTGCATCGTGGATCTGCTGGTCTTTCGACGGCAGATCCACGGCGGTCCAGTCTGGCACATGCAACAATTCTTTGTTGGAAATCGCGCGAGAGGGGAAGTTCACCGCCGCGTCGATGGGGTGCCGCGTCTCGGTGATGGATTGTTGTAAACCCTCTGGTGTCGCCACTGCGACCTGCCAGTAATGTGTAGGGTCGCGCAGAATGGTGATGGCGATATCACAGGCGATCAAATCAGTGGCAGACTGCACGATTTCATTGAACACAGGTTTCACGTCCGCGGGCGACTGGCTGATCACCCGCAGCACGTTAATACTGGCGGTCTGTCTGGCCAGCGAGGTCTGCGTCTCATGGAAAAGCCGCGCATTTTCCAGTGCGATGACCGCCTGATCGCAGAATGTCTGCGCCACGGCGATTTCTTCGTCAGTGAAAGGCTTTTTTTCGAAGCGAAAGATATTCAACGTGCCTGCGCAGTCATCGCCATGAAGCAAAGGCAACATGATGGTCGACCGGATGCCCGCGCGTGCCTGTATCGTGCGGTCTAGCTCGGGCAGATCCTCCTCAAGCCAATCAGGTGTGTGCAGCGGTTGCCGGGATACCACCGCGCGTGAAGGCAAGTTGTTTTCAGGGTCGATCGGCACGGAAATGATGCCCGGCTTTGCGATCAGCCCGTCCTTTTTAGTTGCCACAGCGATCTGTGACAGCGTGTCATCGCTCTTGATGAGGGTCACCGCCATGTCGCTCTCGATCAGGTCAATCGCCGCCGATACAATCGCCTCAAAGACAGGCTTGGTATCCGTGGGCGAGGCGCTGATGGTGCGCAAGATATCCGTACTGGCCGTTTGGCGCGCAAGCGAGGTCTGCGTCTCATGGAAAAGTCGCACGTTTTCCAGCGCGATGACCGCCTGATCACAAAACGACTGGGCAATACTGATTTCTTCCTGCGTGAACGCGCCCTTGCTCTTGCGTGTGAACCCTAAACAGCCAAGGCTCTCTTTGCCCCGGACAAGAGGAAAGGTAAGCGATGACATGATGCCGCTGCTTTCATGAACGTCGCGGCTGTGTGGGTCGAGATCTGTTGCTGCCCAATCGGGCACGTGCGACATCTGTTTTGATACCATTACTTTGGATGGGATGCGTTCAGGGTCAATGGGGCGACGCTCTCGCGCAAAGTCTGACTTCAGCCCCTCTTGGGTTGCCACCGCGACTTGCCACCATGTGGTTTCGTCTTGCGTGGCAGCAACAGCCATATCGCAGGATATAAGTTCCACCGCCGCCTGAACAATTTCCTCGAAAACAGGGGTAACATCATATGGCGATTCACTGATAACCCGCAGAATATTCGTGCTGGCTGTCTGCCGCGCCAGCGCCGCTTGCGTGTCTTTGAACATGCGCGTGTTCTGGATCGCGATGACCGCCTGATCCCCGAAAGATTCTGCCATGGCAATTTCGCCGTCACTGAACGCGACCGGCTGCATACGCAAAAATGCGATCATGCCAAAACAGGTCTGACCGCTCAGCAAGGGGATCGACAATGATGCCCGATACCCGCTGTCTTTCTGTATCTCTACGTCTTTGGGTGGTAAATCCGCTGTCAGCCAGTCTTCGTAGTGCATCATTTCCTTTGAGACGATCACGCGAGACGGGATGTTGTCTTCAGGGTCGATGGGGTGCCGCGTGGTTGAGAAGTCATGCTTGAGACCCTCATGATCGGCCACCGCTGCCTGCCAAAGCTCTGTGTCATCCGCCAGAACCAGCACAGCTCTGGCACAAGATACCAGATTGATGGCAGACGACACGATCTCTTCGAACACCGGTGTCACATCAGTGGGCGACTCGCTGATGACCCGCAGCACATTGGCGCTCGCCGTCTGGCGCGTTAGGGCCGTTTGCGTGTCGTTGAACATCTTGGCGTTCTGGATCGCGATCACGGCCTGATCGCAGAACGATTTTGCCAGTTCGATTTCGTCCGGCGAAAAGGCGCGCGCTTTTTCGGTGCGAGAAAAGGTAAGAACGCCTACGCAGTCACCGTCACGTAAAAGAGGAAGATAAAGGATCGATTTAAGGTCAAACTTGGCGAAGCTGTCGACTTCATGCAGGGGAAGGTCAACTTGCGTGTGGTCCGGAATATGGATCATCTCGCCGCTCACAAACACCTGAGACGGGTAGTTGAACTCCGGTTCAATCCGGACTGGCTCCGGCGACAGGTGGCGCATCTGCTCGCCTTGCCGCACGCCTGCAACAGGCCGAAATTGGTCCCCTTCCCGGATCAGAACAGCTGACCCATCGCAATTGAGCAACGCGCTACCCGCGTGCGCAATCGACACAAAAACCGGCGTTGTGTCGGTCGGCGACTGGCTGATGACCCGCAGGATGTCTGCGCTCGCCGTTTGTCGAGCAAGCGCGGTTTGCGTCTCGTTGAACATCTTGGCGTTCTGAATCGCGATGACTGCCTGACTGCAAAAAGTTTCTGCAAGCTCCATGTCGTCTTTGCTGAAGGCTTTGGCAGTACCGCGCGTGAATGCTATGCCACCAAGGCATTCTTGGCCATGCATCAATGGCTGGTACAAAGCGGCGTTGATCCCGAATTTTTCCTGAACTCTTTGCTCTTGTTCAGGCAGTTCAATCGCGTTGAAATCGGGGATATGGACCGGCCGTTTTGAAACCATGGCCTGCGACGGGAAGTTCGCCTCGGGATCAATCCGGACCTCACCCTTTAACAGATTGTCTATTTTACCGTCCGTTGTTGCTCCGGCACGCGGACGGAAGACATCACCATCGCAAATCGCCAGCATGGCCCCATCGCACCCCATAAGCGGTAGCGCTGCATCAACAATAGACTCGAAAACAGGGGTCACATCGGTTTGTGCACCGCTGATCACACGCAAAATATCAGCGCTTGCCGTTTGCCGAACCAGCGCTTGCTGCGTCTCGTTGAACAGCCGCGCGTTCTGCACAGCGATCACAGCCTGATCGGCAAAACTCTCCAGTAACTCTATGTCTTTCGGTGTGAATGGTTTCCAGTCCTGCTCCGTAAAAAAGCGCGCCACAATAAGCGCACCAATGGCGGTACCTTTCCAAAGCATCGGGGCCACGAGACACGAGAAGTTTGAGTCTTCGGTCGCAAAACACGCCAGTTGCGGAAAACTGTTCTCGCCATGCAGCGCATCAGGGTAATGTTTGACTTCTCGGTCGCGAACGGCCTGTTTGATGACAGAGTCACTTAACGGGGCGGCGCCAAAATCCGCCGTTTCCCCGACATTCCTGCCCCTGATTGCGTTCAGTTGCACCACACCCAGATCGTCCAGCGTGATCACGGTGCTATCGCTGCATTCCATCACCCGGTGGCAACTTTCGAGGATTTTCTCAAAGACCGGCTGTGCATCTTCGACAGAATTAGAGATCACTTCAAGAACCTCAGCCGACGCCTTCTGCTGCTCGAGCGCTTCGGTGACCTCGGCGGTGCGCGCCTGAACCTCGTCGAAAAGCTGGGCGTTACTGATCGCGATAACAGCCTGTGATGCGAAGGTTTCAGCAAGCGAGACCTGCTTTGTGCTGAACCCCGCGACTTGGGCATAGGACATCGAGATAACGCCGACCGTCTTTCCATCCTTTTTCAAAGGCACACCGAATGAAGACATAAAGCCACCCGCGTGCATCGCGTCGTGCCATTCGTAGTCGGGGTCTTCTTCAATGTTGTCCACACAGATCGTTTTGCCCAGCTGCGCCGTCCGCCCAGTGACCGTGCCAAGATCAACCGAGAACGACTGCATCTCGGAAAGAATCCGCTCCATCGCTTCGTTCGGGTTATACATGGCTGCGACGTCCAGTTTTCCCGTGTCCGGGTTCAGCAGGCTAACCAAGGCTGTGCGCGGTTTGCAAATACGAACGATGACGTCAAGAATTGCATCCAGCACCGGCTGAACTTGGTCTGGAGATCGAGAAATCACTTCCAACACTTCAGACGTCGCAGTCTGGTATTCCAGCGCCTCGGTCACCTCCGCGGTGCGCTCTTCTGTTTCCCGCAAAAGCCGTGCGTTCTCGATGGCGATGCTGGCTTGATTGGCAAAATTCTGCACCAACTCAATATTGGCATGCGACGGCCGCTTTGTTTCAGGCCAGCCTAGAACGATCACACCCCAAATACGGCCCTCCCCCCGAATGGGCACACCCAGCATCCGACGAAATCCTGTGCTCTTGGCAAGCTTTGGGTCGAAGAATACCGCCGTCTGAGCATCTTCGATGTGTTCAACTTTGCCACTGGCCACAACGCGGGGCGACAGGTGGCCGGCCATCCCACCGTGCGGATACCCTGCAAGCAACAGATCGCGCGTCTCCGGCGGAAAACCGTACTCGGCCCCAAAGTGGTACATCTCGCCGTCAAAGCGGTCGAGCGTACAAAAACTGGCCCCGCACAGTTCTGCCGATTTCTGCACGATCAGATCAAACATAGGTTGGAGGTCTGACGTATTTTCGTTGATGACCTGCAGAATTTCGGCACTGGCTTTTTCGCGCACCAGCGCCTCGGTGACTTCAGCCGTCCGCGTCTGCACTTCATCAAAAAGCTGCGCGTTACTGATCGCAATAACCGCCTGCGCCGCAAAGGTTTCCAGTAGTTTGATCTGCTTGACGGAGAAGGCATCTGCCTCACCGTGCGCCATGACGATCACGCCGACCGTGACGCCGTCTTTGACCAGCGGCACACCAAGCGTCGTCAGATATTGCCCGATGTCAGCTGCTTCTTTCCACGTATAGCTGTCGTCGTTGCGGGTGTCGGCAATATGAACGGTTTGGCCTGTCAGCGCCGTGCGTCCGATGCAACTGCCCTCTTCTGGCGCGATCGGGTTTTGCTCAAGATACGCCATGAATTGCGGCGTTACATTGTGCCCCATCTCAACGCGGTAAAGCCCGTCGGATGGGTCAAGCATGGCAAAAAACGCATATTCGGGCGTGCAAATGCGCGATGCAACCTTGAGGATCGCATCAAGTACCGGTTTCAGCTCATTCGGAGAGCGTGAAATCACGTCCAGCACTTCCGAGGTCGCAGTCTGATACTCCAGCGCCTCGGTGACCTCGGCGGTGCGCGCCTGTGTTTCAAGAAACAGGCGCGTGTTCTGCAGCGCAATGATCGCCTGATCCCGGAAGGCTTCGGCCAATTGTATTTCGGTCTCGGAGAACGCGGTTTTCGTGGTCGTTCCAATAGCGAGAGACCCAAGGGTTTCGCCCCCTTGTACCAACGGCAAATATATCGCCGCCGTCAAACCGAGCTGCTCGCCCCTTATTATTTCATGCTCGGGGAGGTCATAGTTTTTCCAATCAACGATGTACTGTCTCTCTTGCGAGACCATCGCGCGGGACGGAAAGTTTTTGTCAGGCGCCAGAGGCTGCACCGGCCGCCCATCGGGCAAGATACGGTCTGCAATCAACTTTGCGCCGTTCAATATTTTGTCGGTGATGAGCACCCCGCCGCGCTGCGCCCCGGCAGCCGGCCAGAAGTACGTATCTTCTGTCAGATGCAACACTGCGATATCACAGTCGATCATCCGGCTGGCACTACTGACAATCGTCTCCAGCACGGGCTGCACTTCTGTCGGGGACTGACTAATGGCGTGCAAGATATTCGAGGTTGCGGTCTGCCGTTCCAGCGCGTCTTGCGTTTCTCTGAAAAGCCGAACGTTTTCGATGGCAATCATGGCCTGATCGCGAAAGGCCTCGGCCAGAGCAATCTCATCGGGCTCGAAAATACGCGGTGTTTTATGCGCGAAACTCAGCAAGCCCACGCAGGTGTCTCCGCGCATCAAGGGCACATAAAGCGCCGAGCCGATCCCCAGCATCGTACGCCGCTCTTTTTCATGCGCGGGCAGGTCAGCCGCTGACCAGTCCGGAACGTGTTTAATCTCTTTTGACGTGATGGCCTGCGAAGGGAAATTCAGCGCAGGCTCCACCGGAAACATCGGGCGACCATCTGCCCCAAAGTGCTGCGCCTTTTTCCGCACCTGCTCTAGCACGGCTTCGGTTGTGCTTTCCCCGCCCGCAACCGCGCTGGCCGTGGGCCAGTAGTATTCACCGTCCGTCAGATGCACCAAGGCCAGATCACAGTCCAGCAGGCGTGTGGCTGTACTGACGATCACCTCAAAGACGGGTTGCACGTCGCTGGGTGAGCTGCTGATGACATGCAGGATATCCGACGTGGCCGTCTGGCGGGTCAGCGCCGTCTGGCTTTCTTCGAAAAGGCGCGCGTTCTCAATGGCAATGCCGGCCTGATCGGCGAAGGTCTTCAGCAGTTCTTCATCGCTGTCGGATGGTACGGTGCCTTTAGGCCACCCCAGCACAATGACACCCCAGACGTCCTCACCGTCAAAAACAGGGATGCTCATCATCTGCGCGAAGTTATAGAATTTTGCCGTCGCGGCGTCGTGGTAACCAGAGGACTGGCCATCCGTCATACGGTAGGCGTCACGCGCCTTTAGCGCGCCTTTAAACATCGACTTTTCTGGTGGCGGACGCGGATAATCCTTGAGGAATTTCTCTAGGAAGTCTGGCTCAAACCCGTGGCTGGCAAGATAGTGCATCAACCCGTCTTCGTAGCGCCATAAAATGCAAAAGCTTGTCTTGCAAACCTGCGCCGCACTTTGTGCAATCGCGTCGAATACCGGTTTCGTATCACCCTTTGAGGCGTTCACCGTTTTCAGAATGCGCGCAACCGCCGCGCTGCGGGCCTTCTGATCCGCGAGCGCCTGTTCCACCGCTTTAAGGCGATTACCGTCGTATGAACCTGTCGTGCTCAAAGCTTTGCGCGCATCCGCTAAATCAATTTTTCAAATGCCATTTCGTGACATCTCGGCAAAGCTTAGACGGCACGTAGTCGTTTGTATAGAAAGAAGACTGTATCGCAGACTTAGGTACAATTATGCCTGACCCAATCACGTCGAAAACCTCCCTTTTGCCCAGCAAGCAACACCCGTGCCATGGCCCGACAACGACGAGATGCAGCACACATTGCCTGCCCCGCTGACGTCGGCGCACTATTGTCCGGCGGAACCCAAAACGGTGCCCAAAAAGGGCTATACCGACCGTCACGTACAGTTAAATTCTCGGGACACGCCACACAGCATCCAAAACCGCTGCACGGTAGTATGGCAGGGTTGTCCGGTGCAGCCCCGCGTTAAGCGCGATTGCCAACGCGCCCACCTCCGTACAGTTTGGACACTTGCGCCACAGTCCAGCAGAAAACATCAACTTCGCCATCGCGCCCGCGTATCGGCACATGCACTGCGTCAGCTTGGGCGACATGCGTACCCTGTTTTAACGCTTTGCAAAAATCGCTACTGGCAACGATCGTTGCGTTTTGCGACTTGGCAACTTCCATCAGGCGACTGGCGAGATTGACAGTATCGCCGCTGGCTGTGACCTGTTGGTAACTCTCGCCCCCCAGCCTCGACAAGGTTGCCGGGCCTGAATGCAAACCGATCCTGCACTGCAACCTCTCTTGGGGCGCTTGGTCAAGCCGCGCCGACGACAGGGCATTCACCAACCCGACCGCAGCTGCCAAAGCACGATCTGCAGGCCCGGTTGCAGGCTCCAGCCCAAAAACGGCAAGCGCCCCATCACCCATATAATTAAAAACACTGCCACCTTCGGCTTCTACCGTTTGCGCGGTCAGTTTATGAAATAGCGCAAGCAGCTGTTGGGTGCCATCCGCACCCAGACGTTGTGACAGCGCCGTAAAACCTGTGAGATCGACAAAAAAGATCACAAGCTCTTGCTCGTGTGGACGCGCAAGATAGTCCGGATCACGTTCCAGCTGTTGCACCAAAGCGGGCGATTGAAAACGGCGCAATGACGCGGCCGACCGCTCAGACCGACGCGCCTGCCCGCGTTCCAGATTGTAGCGCAAACCCCCGGCAAAAAGCATTGGCGGGGCCGCCGCGACCAAAGGAACCGCCGCGCTAAGCCAAACGCCCGATGCGAACAATGCTGATGTGATGGTAAAAGAGACAGCCAATATCGCCAGAGCAAGCGGCAGCCCGCGCGATAGTGGCAAGAAAAGTATCGCAAGAACTCCTGCCAGCGTGACAAGACATGCGTGTACTGCATCCCATTCCCGTGTGTCTTGATCGCGCCTTAACGTATCACTTTCGAGAAGCTGCGATATGCCCGACGCGATAACCTCCACGCCGGGGGTATCCAGACTGAAGGGTGTTTCAAATCGGTCACCGGTGGCCGTCGCCGTGTACCCCATCAACACGATCTTGCCCGCCAAACTTTCTGGCATAGGTCCATCCAACAGCGTTTGCGCGCTGATGGTCGGCACCGTTCCGGTGGGACCCAAGGCGCGCAACGGCATGTTGAAGCCCTGATCGAGCGGCACATGGCGTGAGCCAAGCACAAGCTTGGATGTCTCGAACGTGGCGTCCAGCCCTGTAAAATCCAGCACTGCCAGCAGCGGCAAGGAGGCGGTCATTTCGCCGTCCACCGTGACAAGCAACGGAAGATAGCGCGGCACTCCATTTGCATCTGTCGAAAGGTTCACCACGCCCGCTTGTGCAGCAGCCCGGAAAACATCCAGAGGCCAAATCATACGGTCCGGTAAAGAGGCGTCTTTCTCAAACACCGCAGCCGCCGCAACGACAGTCGGGATTTGTCCGAACGCCTGAGCCAAAAGCATATCATCGCCGGGGTCACCACGATCCGCCAGCAGAACATCCAGCGCAAGCGTTGTGGCACCGCTTTGCGCGATCTGCGTGGTCAGAAAGGCAAGCAAAGCGCGGCGGCTCAACGCGGCAGTTGCATCATCGGCAAGCGTCGCATCATCAATTGCAACGATGACGACGTCTTGCGCAGGCACCACGGGACCGGCCACAGCATAGCGCAGATCAAGCAGCCGGTTTTCCAGCGCGTCAGTAAAACTCGCGCGTCCCGAAAATGAAGGTAAAGCCACGACGATGCACCACGCCATTGCACCCAGAACAGCCAAGATCACAAGGCGGTTCTGCGCGCGCAGAGGCGTCATCGACCAAAACGTGCCAAAAGTTCGTCAACGCGCGCGGCACCCCATGTGACCACATTCAACGGCGCGTCAGGCGTTACATCAACACCGTCGCCGGGCCCCAGCGTTACCGTTGATGCATCTGATCGCTTGCGCACATCAACCTGTCCTTCAAGCACGAAAACGGAGGTCGCAGACGGGCCTGCATCAACGATGTATGTCGTGCCCCGTACCGCAGCAATCGAGTGCGGCGTTCTGATTTGGGTGGGCGCTGCTCCAGGCGTCACCTCGATCAACGCGGCACCGCCCTGCAATTCAATGGCACGCGGCGGCGCATCCCCTGCACGCTCGGCAATAGAAAGTCCCGCAGTCGCTTCCCGCTCGAGCGTGAACATATCGCCACACCGGATAACCTGCCGCACAGGGTCTTGCAGCGTTGTCCACGCGCAAGTTGTTTGCGCGGCGGCCATCTGAAACGATCCACAAACCAAGGCACAAGCTACAGCCAGAACCGCACTTTTTCGGTGTTGCCGTTTGTTCGTCCGCATCGCGTCACACCCCTTCTGTTTATGCTCCGTATACATGGTCGCTGTGTGCAGCCCTTCTCGCGCCCAAGACGTTTGAGTAACGATAAAGCAGTCATCTGCGTTCGCATACACCAAATGCGCCGCTGACCTTTGGCAGGGTTCAAAAGGGCAAAAACCGAGGTCGGTTTCAGCTACACACGCGCCGCAAGGCCAAGTATTTCGCGCGCCTGCTCGCAGGAAGCGACCGGACGTTCGTGCGCGGCACAAATTCCGACAAGCCGCTCAACCAGCGCCGCATTCGACGGCGCCAGCCGGTCTTTGTCGAGCCGCACATTGTCTTCCAGACCGGTGCGCGCGTGCCCCCCGGCCGCAACGGACCATTCATTCAGAACGATTTGCTGTGCTCCAATTCCGGCAGCACACCAAGGCGCTTCATCGCCAAACAAACGTCGGACTGTCCGAATATAAAAGTCGAATGTTTCACGGTCCACGGGCATCGCGTTTTTAACCCCCATCACAAACTGGACGTAGGGCAGATCAGCAATCTGACCGCGCTGATACATCTGCGCCGCCTTGAATATATGGGATAGATCAAAAGCCTCAATCTCGGGTTTGATACCCTGCGCAACCATCTCGGCTGCAAGCCAGTCGACCAAATCCGGCGGGTTCTCATACACCCTCGTTGGGAAATTGTTCGACCCGACCGCAAGAGACGCCATATCTGGCTTTAACCCCAGCATACCGCCGCGTTCCTTTCCCGCGCCCGACCGCCCACCGGTTGAAAACTGGGTAATCATGCCGGGGCAGTGTTTTTCCACGCCCTCTTTCAGGGCTGCAAATTTTTCAGGATCACTCGAGGGCGTTTCATCAGAATTGCGCACATGAGCATGCATGATACTCGCGCCGGCCTCGAACGCCGCATGCGTGCTTTCGATCTGTTCAGATACAGTTACCGGGACAGCCGGATTATCGGATTTCCGCGGCACGCTCCCGGTAATGGCAACGCAAATGATACAGGGTTTGGTCATAAGTCTTGGGTACTACAAAAGCATCGCAAACATCAACGGGCACTATGAGAGCTGGCTTCTGATCTGCTGCGCGCGCTGGATCTCTGAAAGCATTTGTTGCAATTCCTCGCGGCTGAAAGGTTTTCTAATAAACGGGCCGGGCATTTCAGTTATGGCACCTGTGGCTGTGTGGCTGCCTGCATATCCGGACATAAACAAAACCGGCAAGTCAGGCTCAAGATCATGGATTTTTGCAACGGCCTGCACACCGGTCATCGAGCCGGGCAACAACACATCGGCGAGCATTAAATCAAACGGACCCCGTTGCATAAATGTGGAAACCGCTTCTGCGCCCGTCGACGCCTCGGTGACCGTCATGCCCATCTGTTCCAAAGTCTTACGCGCCACGGTGCGCATTGCCGCGTCATCCTCAAGTAGCAACACATGCTGTACGGTGTCCGTCAAAGAATGCTTTGCAACAGCATGATCCGACTGCGCCGCCTCTTTCTGAACCATGGGCAGACATAAACGGATTGTTGTCCCGTTGCCTACCACGCTGCTCAGGTCGACAAATCCGTCAGACTGCAGCGCAAACCCGTACACCATACTCAGCCCCAACCCCGAGCCTTCGCCAACAGGTTTGGTTGTATAGAACGGATCAATCACCTTGTTCAGATCTTCTTCGGGGATACCGCAGCCAGTGTCCTGAAAGCTGATGCAGACCAGTCGATCAAAATCCAAATCACTGCTCACGGTACCTGTAAGTATCGCCTGTTTCACAGGTTCGGCAGATATTGTGAGCCGCCCGCCATCACGACATGCGTCCCTGGCGTTCAAGGCAAGATTGACAAAAGCGTTTTCAAGCTGATGACAGTCAACGCAAACCGACAGCCCCGCCTGCGGGGGTACAAGATCAATGTCGAAACCCGAACCAATGAGACGTTCGACAAGAACAGAAACGCTTTCGAAAAAATCTTTTAGGTCAATGGTTTCAGCATGCAGATGCTGGACACGCCCAAATGCCAGAAGATGCCCCGTGAGCGTCGCACCCCTATTTACGGCCTGTACAATTTCATCCACACAATGCTGTCTTGATCTGGGGTCTTTCTCAAGCGCCATCAACTCTGCATTGCCCTGCACGACCGCCAGCATATTGTTGAAATCATGGGCGACGCCTGCCGTGAGCTTGCCCAGAGACTGCATGCGCTCGGTCTGGCGCGCGGCCAGCTCGGAGTTTACTTCAGCAGTAATCTCGCGCGACGTGCCCCGATACCCTAGGAATGATCCATCCTTGTCGAACAAAGGCCTTCCGTGTACCGACCACCACATTCTGGAACCATCATCAAATCGGATCGAATAGCGGAAGCTTTCGAACCATTTATGACTATCCAGCACCCGCCTGTGCGCGTCCCAATCCACACCCTGTATATCCCCGAATTGGCCCGCGACTTCCCAACGTGGTCTTCCCAGGAAAACTGATTTGTCCTTGATCCGTCCATTCCGGCCGACCGTTTCGACCCAGGTAAACCGGTGTTCCTTGTCGGTTTCCCAAAACTGATGCGCCCCCGTTGCGGCAAAGTCCTTCAGGCGTCGCTGACTGGTTAAGAGTTTCTCGTTTGTGTCGGTAAGACGCTTGATGTTTTCCCCGATGCGGCGGACCAACGGACGGAAAACCAATATCGCGCCCCCGGCAACCAGACAGATGACAAAAACCCAGTTCGCCGCGACCGCCAACCGGAAGTTATCAATGGATCGTTCCTGCGCCTGCCGTGTCGCGCCGTCCAGCTCTGCCAGAAGCGCATCAATAGTATCATCCGCAAGCGCTTGGCGGTTCACATCCGCAACCTGCACCCTCCCCAGGGCGACATCCCGCGCCATCATTGTGTAAGCGGACAGCAACGGCGCATCGGTAATCTCCACCGGAGCAAGGTCTGCTAAAGAAGGGGTTTCATTGTTGTTCGACAGGCAAGCTTGCCCCATACCCAATGCGCGCGACATCTCATCAGTGGCCCGGCCGACAAGTGCCAGATGAGAGATTTCCATCAAATGCGCACACACCAGAAGTGATGATCTCAACTCCTGTTCACGCGCGGTCTCCAAAGAACCGGCACCCGCGTGCAAACGCTGCAACGTCAAAGCGATGCGCTGTGACAGCATCCGTTGACGACCCGCAAGATTGATTTCAACGGCTGAGGCCTCTTGTTTTGCGGACAATATACGCGTGCCCGCGTATTGGCAGACCAGCACGACCACGGCCAAACTGACGGCAACAATGTAAGCCATGCGCGGCGTGGCCAGCGTGGGTCGTTTCATCTTTTGCTCTCAAATCGGCTTCTAAGTGTCCTGAGTAGCCCGATACCGAACATTCACCAAACGGTTTTGGCAGCTGCCCACGCCTATCCTTTTGACGGTCACACCAGTGAAGAGCCGCGCGGGTTTAGCTCCCTTCCAAGACAAAACATACTGCGGTAAAAACTGACTGCCCGAAAGCACATATTTATCAAAGTGATACTAAATATACTTTGCTTTTATGCGTGCGACACGCGTACACCAAATATCGAGTTACGGACCCTGCAGTCCGACCAAAAAACCAACGGGTGTTTCGATGCGTGCTGCTGTCGTCAGAAGCTTTAACGAAGATCTTTCCATTGAAACTGTTCCCGATCCTGCCTGCCCCGATGATGGCGTTGTTCTCGAAGTGGCGGCTTGCGGTGTGTGTCGCTCGGATTTTCACGGCTGGACGGGCGGTCATCCGCGCGTGCAAAACGGCTCGATACTCGGGCATGAATACTGCGGCACCGTTGTCCAGGCTGGCCCACGCGCGCATCACAAGGTTGGTGATCGGCTGATCGCACCGTTCATTCTTGCTTGCGGCAACTGTGCCGCCTGCCATACCGGTGTGTCCAATACATGCGCAAACCAGATCGTCCCCGGTTTCGGCGCGCAAGGCGCTTATGCAGAATATGTTGCTGTCCCCTTCGACCACAATCTGGTGCACTTGCCTGACACGATGACACCGGCACTCGCAGCGGGGTTGGGATGTCGCGTCACGACCGCATGGCATGCGTTGACAGATCGCGCGAATGTCAGAGCCGGAGAGTGGGTGGCCGTGCACGGTACCGGCGGCATCGGTCTGGCCACACTGCTTTTGGCCAAAATGCTCGGCGCGCGGGTGGTGGTTGTGGATATCGTTGATGAAAAACTGGAACACGCCAAACAGCATGGCGCGGACGCCACCGTAAACGCGTCAAAGACCGACGCCGCTGCCGCGATCCGCGATTTAACCGGCGGCGGGGCGCAAGTGTCTGTAGAAGCTTTGGGGATAGCAGCCACCACAAATGCGTCAGTCGAATGTCTCGCGATACTTGGCCGCCACGTGCACGTCGGCATGCCATCCGGCAGTGGTGAAATGCAGATCAACATGCGCGCCATCTACACCAAACAACTGGCGTTCTTTGGCACGCGCGGCATGCCTGCGTGGAAGTATCCGTCCCTTCTGGGGTTTATCGAACGTGGCGAAGTCGACATCGGCCCAATGGTGGCAAGAGAAATACCGCTTTCAGGTGCCAGCGCGGAACTGCGCGCAATGCATGGCCCCACACCACCCGGAACCGCGGTGATTACTGACTTGCACCAGTAGTTTGTGCCTTTCTGGCGCCAAGTACATGCGTGCCAGTTACCCTATTTAAGGTTAAACCCCTGCGCGCGGATGTATGATCCGAAATCCGCGCGTTCCTCTTGGCTATACTGCCGCGCTTTGTCGTCTGACCAGCTATAGTTGCTTTTCGTGCCAAACACATTGGTCAGCCGTTGCTGCACATAGGGCTGTGCCTTGGCACGGTCTTGGTCATAGGCCGTCACCGCAAGTCGCAAACCATCTTCCGAATAACCGTCAAAATGGCGGGTTACGGCCAACGGCAAACGCTTTGATACAACCGGTGGCGTGCTGGGGTATCCGATTGCAAGGCCGGCAAGAGGGAATACATGCTGCGGCAACCCCAACAACGCCGACACAGCGGCCGCGTCATTGCGCACGGCACTGATTGGACAACAGCCCAAACCCACTGCCTCTGCTGCAGTTACGAAAGCGCCTAGTGCGATAGCCGCATCCGCCACGGCATTGAAAAGTGCGTCGAGATGGTCGTTGGCAAAGGGGATTTCGTGCCATTCTTGGATCAGCCTTTGACGGCGGTTGTTGCCGCAGAAAACCGCGATCATAGGCGCCTCCGCGACCCATGTTTGGCCGGGCACCAGCTCGGCCAGTTTTGCGCGCGTCTCAGATGAACGCAGCAAAATGATATCGCGCTGCTGCAAATCACTTTTCGTCGGAGAGGCGAATGCCGTGGCGCACAGAACGTCCAGCAGGTCATCAGGAACAGGCCGATCCAGAAATGACCTGCAAGCCCCTCGCGCAGCCATTGTTCTCAACGCATCACCTTCGGCCAAAGACACATCTACATCGGGCGCATCCGCATAACGGCAATCAAAAACATGTCGAAGGGGCGGTTTCGGGCTTTGCGTCATACCTATCCTTCAGTCACGCAGAATTTTGTTAGAAAAACTAACAGTTTGATTAAGAATTTATCGCGTTCATAAAGCGTTGCTGTCGTTTATACTGTGGTATACTGCATGCCGTAAGCGAAAGATCAAAGCGAAGATGATATCGGAATTCCTGAAAGTGACAATTGAACGCGGACCGCAGGCCGCGCAGGCACAGCACGTCTTTGAGGTCCCGGCCTACGACAACCAAACTGTGCTTGATGTCGTTTCATGGGTGCAGCAGAACGCAGACCCCACCCTTAGCTACAGATTTGCCTGCAGGGTCGGTATGTGCGGAAGCTGTGCAATGATGGTCAACGGTGTCCCGCGCTGGACCTGCCGCACGCATATTTCCAAGGTGCTTGAAGGCAACGCCGTGACTATTGGCCCGTTGCGCAATCTGCCGGTGATAAAAGACCTCGCAGTTGATATGGACCCGTTTTTTGACAAATGGGTTGCCGCCGAAGGTGTCCACCATGGCGCACTGACACGGGATGATCCGATCCCCCCAGTAGACGCAGCAAGCCCGGCGCGGGTCGAGGCGAACGCAGGCATTGAATGTATCAACTGTTCGGTTTGCTACGCTGCCTGCGATACTGTTGCGGGAAACCCCGACTACCTCGGCCCTGCCGCCTTGCAACGGGCATGGACCCTGCTGAACGACGCCAAAGACACCGGCCGCGTGGCGATCCTGGATGCGGTATCGAACAAAGGTGGCTGTCACAACTGCCATTCAATGGGGTCCTGCACGACCTATTGCCCGAATGAACTGGACCCGATGACAGCCATTGCAGGGCTCAAACGGGAAACCGCGAAGTCATTTTTCAAACGGAGACGGTAGTGCTCGATTTACGTCTGTATATGCTGCAACGGATCAGCGCATTGCTGATGGGTCCCTTGGTGCTGGGGCACTTGGCGGTCATGATATACGCCATCCAAGGCGGCCTGAGTGCAGCCGAAATTCTAGGGCGCACACAGGGGTCGGTTCTTTGGTTTCTGTTCTATGGAACTTTCGTGGTCGCGGTATCTATCCACGGCGCGATTGGTCTGCGCACCGTTGCCCATGAATGGGGGGGCCTAAAAGGTCATCCGCTGAACGTCTTTATGTGGACTACGGGTGCAGGCCTCTTCGCATTAGGAGCGCGCGCCGTCTGGGCCGTGACATTCGCATGAGTATGGCAAAGGGCACAAGAGCGCGCGCACACCCACTTTGGTTTGCCTATATCCTGCACCGGCTTTCAGGCGTGACACTGGCGGTATTTCTGCCCTTTCATTTCTGGGTTCTGGCGCTGGCGATGACGGACCCTGCTCGGCTGGACGGGTTTCTGGCAATGACCGACGCTGGCGTGGTCAAACTCGCCGAATTCGGATTGGTGTTTTTGCTGGCCGTGCACATGTTTGGCGGTTTTCGACTGATGGCAATGGAATGGTTGCCATGGACACCACCCCAGAAAACCTTGGCGGCAGCAGCCACAGCGGTTTCGTTCCTGATTGCCTGTCTGTTTTTCATGAAAGCGACTTAATATGCGCCCGCAAGACATCGAAAGGCATGACACGGATATCCTGATCCTTGGCTCAGGAGGTGCAGGCCTTTTTGCGGCGCTGCACGCCCAGCAATCCGCTCCTGAAGGCACCAAGATCACAATCGCGGTCAAAGGTCTGATCGGCAAATGCGGCTGCACGCGGATGGTTCAGGGCGGCTACAATGTAGCGCTTGGCGGGGGCGACACGGTCGAACGTCACTTCATGGATACGATCCAGGGGGGCAAGTGGCTGCCGGATCAGGACATGGCATGGCGGCTGTGCGAACAAGCCGTGGTGCGCATTCGCGAGCTTGAAAACGAAGTGGGGTGCTTTTTTGACCGCAATGCGGACGGAACACTGCATCAAAAGGCGTTTGCAGGGCAGACGGCAGACCGAACCGTACACAAAGGCGACCTGACCGGTATCGAGATCATCAACCGGTTGATGGAAAAAGTATTGGCCAGCGGTGTCGAAAAGCTGCAGGAACACCGCGCGGTCGGCCTGATCCCCACCAAAGACGGCGCGGCACTCGCCGGGGTGCTGATGATCGACATGCGCACGGGGAAATTCCGGCTGGTCCGCGCCAAGACCGTGTTGATGGGCACCGGCGGGGGCCCGACGATGTACAAATACCACACGCCCAGCGGGGATAAGACGATGGATGGTCTTGCCATGGCGCTGCGCGCGGGGCTCACGTTGCGCGACATGGAGATGGTGCAATTCCACCCGACCGGTTTGCTGGCAGGCGAACACACCCGCATGACCGGCACCGTCCTAGAGGAAGGTTTGCGCGGCGCGGGCGGGCAACTGATCAGCCATGCCGGTCAGCGCTTTATGTTTGACTACGACGCCAAGGGCGAACGCGCGACCCGCGATGTGGTCAGCCGTGGCATCTATGCCGAAATGCGCAAGAACAATAACCCAGACCAGGAGGGCGTTTTTATTTCCATGGCCCATCTCGGACCGGAAAATGTACGCCAGAAATTCAAGGGTATGGTCAAACGCTGCGCCGATAGCGGGTTTGATCTGGCCGCCGGTAAAGTCGAGGTCGTACCCACCGCGCATTATTTCATGGGCGGCGTCGTGGTGGACGTACACACACGCACGGCGATGGAGGGGCTTTATGTGGCTGGTGAAGACGCAGGTGGTGCCCATGGCTCAAACCGGTTGGGCGGCAACGGTGTCGCCAATTCAACGGTTTACGGTGGTGTCGCGGGCGACACGATGGGTGCCGATATCCGGATGATGCCGTGCCTGCGCGACCCTGACGAGGCGGTACTGGCCGCCGAGCTCGAGCGCGCGATGTACCCGCTGAGCCGCAAACCCGATCTGGTGCTGCCTTTGCGCAAACAGCTGCAAGATCTGATGTGGGAAGAAGTTGGCGTTATGCGCACCCAAGAGGGTATGCAGCGCGGTCTTGTCGGCATCGCAGCAGTGTCAGAGGCATTGATGGATATTGGCGTCGCAGCGGACAATCTGGCTTTTAACCTGACGTGGCACGACTGGCTGAACCTGCGGTCGCTCTGCGACGTATCGGAAGTGATTGCCAAGGCGGGGATCGCGCGCGAAAACTCGCGCGGGGCGCATTTCCGCGAAGATTTCCCCGATACAGGCGCCATGGAAGACAGTGAGTTCACGATGGCACGGGTGCAAAATGGTACTGTAGAGGTGTCCCGCGCGCCGGTTCAATTCACCATCGTCCGCCCGGGCGAAACGATATTGCCCACAGACGCCCCCGAAACACTAGTAGCTGCACAATGAAAAACACTGCGCGCAAACTGATCGAAGGTCGTCCGGCCCTAATTGTCATCGACATACAGGCATCGACTTTTATTGACGACAGCATAGACAGGGCCATCGCCAATATGCCGCGATACCGCGACCGGATGCGGGCGGCCCGACCACTGGTTGACGCTGCCCATCAGACCGGTGTCCCGGTCATTTTCGTTCAGGAAATCCACCGAGCGGATGGTGTAGATTTCGGCAGGGAACTCGACGGCGACGAGGACGTCCATTGCCTCGACAATGACCCGCGCACTGATATCGCCTTTGAAGAGATTGGCTACCTGCCACGCGATTACATTGTCCCCAAACGGCGCTACTCCGCCTTTTTTGGTACGGATCTGGAAATACTGTTGCGTGGATTGCAGGTGGACACATTGCTGCTGTGCGGTGGTTTGACCGATGTCTGCGTCCACTATACTTTTGTGGACGGTCACCAATGGGATTACCATTGCCGCGTTGCGGAAGACTGCGTCGCCGGATCATCTGTTGAGGCGCATAACGCTGCGCTCAAAGCGATGGAATACCTGCAAACAGGTGCGGTGCAGACGCGCGATCAGATCACCGACGCAATGCATAACTTACAGCGACGGGAGGTACAGACATGATCCCCATCACTCTGATCCAGAAAACGGCTGAAACCCTGATGGACAAAGCAGCCATCGAAATCCCGCAAGACTACCTTGATGGTCTGCAAGAGGCAGCCCGCACAGAAGACGGTGATCTGTCGTCTTTCGTGCTTAAGGCCATGCTGGACAACTATGAAGCCGCAAAAGAAGATCGCCGCGCCATGTGCGGTGACACAGGCGTGCCGCGCTGGTTTGTAAAGATGGGCAATGATGCTGCAGTCGAGGGCGGTATGATAGCGCTCGAGGCCGCACTGCGCCGCGCGACGGCAAATGCAACAAATGGCGTGCCTTTACGGCCCAACCGCGTCCATCCGCTGTGGCGCACCGACCACAACAACAACGTCGGCATCGGTGCGCCAGAAATCGAATACGGGTTCGAACCCGACGGCGCATGGATCGACCTGATTACCGTGCACAAAGGCGGCCTGTTCGGCACGGATTATCGTATGCTGTTTCCCTCCGACGGCATTCAAGGCATCAAACGGTTCTACCTCGATAGCCTGATGGCCTTCGGGAAACGCGGGCTCGCCTGCCAGCCTGCGATCATCGGGATCGGGCTTGGTGGCTCCAAGGATATCTGCATGACGCTCGGAAAACGTGCCTCTACCCTGCGTGTTGTCGGCAGTCGCAATTCAGACCCCCGCATCGCAGAGATGGAGGATGAATTCAAAGAGCTCGGCAACTCCATCGGCATGGGGGCTATGGGGTTTGTCGGCAAGAATATGGTGATCGATTGCAATATCGAAGTAGGCTATTGCCATACCGGTGGCATGCCCATGTCAGTGCATGCGTTCTGCCTGTCCTCGCGCCGTGCCGTCGCGCGCATCCATGCGGACGGTCGCGTTGAACACCGCACCGACCCGGACTGGTTTACCGATTACCAGCGCCGCGAAACCATAGACTGGGCACCGGCGCAACAGGCAGCCGAGTGATGAAACGTCTCTTGCCACATCAGTCAGACAAAAGGTTTCTCGTGTTCGCCGGCACCGGAACCGATCTGATCTTTAACCGCGGGATTGAGCTTCCTGACTTTAGCACGATCCCCCTTGTGGAAGATCCACAGTTCCATCCGGTTCTTAAAGAGCAAATGCAGGATTTGATTGATCTTGCCCGTGCGCAGCACCTCGGCTGCATTATCGACACCTCAACATGGACCGCAAACCGTGACCGCGCAGCACCGCTTGGTAAATCCCCCGATGATCTCGTGCGTATTAACCGAACCGCGGTCTCAATGATGCGCGACCTGCGGGACAGGGGCGGTGCAGATGTGCTGCTGGCGCTTTGCCTTGGTCCCGCGCGCGACCCTTATACGACCGAGCCGCCGCTTTCCGTTGAGGACGCCCGCCAGTACCATAGCATTCAAATCAAGAGCATCCACGACATCGGCGTAGATCTTGTGCATGCCTATACGTTCAATCACCCCACCGAAGCCGCGGGCGCAGCACTTGCCGCGCAGGACTGCGCGTTGCCCGTGGTGATATCGCTTGTGGTCGAAACCGACGGCTGTCTGAATAACGGCCAACCTGTTGACGACGCCATCGCGGAGATTGATGCACTGAGCACAAAAGCCGCCGCCTACTTCATGGTGAACTGTGCCCATCCGGACCATTTCAGCAACACGCTCAGCAGCAACCCGCGCCTGCAAGGGGTCGTGGTGAATGCATCGCGCTGTTCTCATGCGGAACTGGATGAGGCGACAGAATTGGATGACGGCGATCCGGTTGAGCTGGGCACTGAATTGGCCCGACTTGTGCAGACGTACCCGATGCTGAGGGTTCTGGGCGGTTGCTGCGGGACAGACATGCGCCACATGCGGCAGATTGCCGAGAGAGTAAAAACATGAATATCCGCGAAATCACACTATCCACGACACCGACCCAGGAAGAGATCGCGGCGCTGCAGTTAGGTGATATCGTCTATCTGGATGGCCTGATGTATACAGCCCGCGAAGGTGTCTACATGCGCGCGTTGGAAGACAAAGCAAACATCCCGATGGAATTACCGTCGCAATCAGCTGCGAATTTTCACTGTTCGCCCGCTGCGCGCATAAATGCGGACGGGTCTTTTGACATGGGGGCCGTTACCGCCACAGCATCCTTCCGGTTTGCCAAATGGTTGCCCGAATGGATGGCCAAAACAGGCGCAAAACTGATCGTCGGCAAAGGCGGCATGACGTCAAAGGACTACAAAGAATACTTCGTGCCCAACGGTGCGGTCTATCTGTCAACTGTCGGCTATGGGACCGGCGCGCTTTTAGGGCGTGGCGTGGAAAACGTCGAGGCGGTGCATTGGAATGAAGAGTTGGGCATCGCACAGGCCATGTGGGTCCTAAAATGCAAACGCATGGGTCCGTTCATCGTCGCGTCTGATTTGAATGGCGACTGCCTGTTCGAACGCGAGAATGCCAAAATCGCGCAGAATGTGGAACGTGTTTACGAAGGGACAAAGCCCGCCGTGCTCAAGCGGTACGGGGAAAGCGACGACCGCACCGATGAGGTGATCTGACCGATCGCGGCCGCGTTTCGGCTAGAACACTTCGCTCGCCATCACGCCCACGCCCATCAGCAAGGTAAGAACGATCAAAAGCCTTCTGAATCCGGTGTCACTCAGTGATTTGAACACCATAATGCCGATCTGCGCAGCAATGAGCCCGCTTGGAATCGTGACCAGCAACGCATTTAGCGCTGTGCGGTCATAGGCCCCCTTCAGAAACAAAAGGCATACAGTCGTGCTTAGAATGGCAACGTTATAGGGCTGCAAAACCGCGCGCGTTTCTGATTTTGTCCAAGGACGGATGGACAACCACATCGCGGGTATCGCACCCGACACAGAAGCAGCCCCGCCCAACACGCCACCCGTAAAGCCGATAGCTGAGTCCAAAACCGGTGTTCTGCGCGAAAATGAAGGAAGCGACGTACGAAAGCTGAAATATCCGCCATAGATGATAAGCAAAGTCGCAATCGCAATCCGCAACATTCCCGCGTCGATCACATCCAACAACAGCAGACCCAGCGGCACGCCCACCAGCCCCGGCAACAAAAACCGCAACAGCCTGCGCGGTTGCGCAAAAATGTCCGACCGCACAATCCAAAGGCCCTGAAGACCCGCCAGCACCGACATGAACGCGACGATTGCCACCGCTCTGACAGGGTCAAGCACGACCAGATAAAACCCCAATGCAAAAAGAGCAGTGCCAGTACCTGCGAGGCCGTTTATGAACCCGCCTGCTGCGGCACCCAGTACAAGAAAGAAAATGCTGTATGCTGTCATTTCTTACCAGTCGCACCATCCGATTGCGCAGTCGCGATCACACTGCATAGCGCATCAAACAGCGCCTCAAGCGCCTGCGTTTTGACCTGATCCTTATGATACGCGAGGCCAAGGATACGGGTAGGTGCATCCGCCCCGAGACCAAGCCGTTTCAACGCAAAACCATCCAATGGTCTGACGGCGGGACTGGGCACGATGGACACACCCAGATTTGCGTGCACCATACTTGCGATTGCTTCGGGGCTGTCCAACTCCATCGTCTCGACGACACGGATGCGTTTGGACAAGATCCAGTTGTCGATCAATGTGCCAACAACAGCGTTTCGGTTGAACCGGATGAATGGCCTGTCATGCAACAACCTGATCGGATCGTTTTCCGCTTCGTCGGCCGCAGCGATTAGATGCATCGGTTCTTCGGTCAGTTCACGAAAGACAAGGCCGACGGGCATCAGGTGTGGCTTGGAGATGATCGCCGCATCCAGCATTCCGCGCTCTATGTCCGCCAATAATGCACTGGTCAGCCCCGGCTTGATATGCAATCCGATCTGCGGAAACCACGACTTGAGCAACGCCATTGCCTGCGGTGTCAAACCGGTCAGAGTAGTCCCCAAAGCGCCCAGACGGATGGTGCCAGTCAGCCCGCCATCCGCAAGAACAGAAGGCACCAGATTGTCATAGTCAGCAACCAGCACACGCGCTTTGGCCACGATTTGACGGGCCACGGGTGTCAACTCCGGTGTTCTGGTCGCTCGGTCAAAAAGAGACAGTCCCAATTCAGCTTCAAGCGTTTGCATCTGCTGGCTGACAGCGGCATGGGTCACATGCACAACATCGGCAGCGGCACTGAAAGTTTTGTGATCCGCTATTGCCACAAGCGTGCGAAACAATCGAATTGTCATTCGTCCAAGCACCCAAACCGAAAGCAAAGCTTTCCCTTGCCCCACTTTCATTGGCGTATACCTAAGCAGTGCTTACTTCACCAGCAAATAGAACAAAGAAAACCTGCCTGACGACAAAAGGTATTGCACCCTTTTGCCGTCGTGGCGGATCGCATCCGCTTTTTTATGGTGAACAGGTCAAGGCTGAACTAAAACATCTGAAAACTAGGAGTGCGAGTGCATGCATACCCGATTGGCCATATATACCGACACAACAGCCTCGTCTTAGGAGAACGCGTGTCCCGACAGATTATCAATACGCCGGAAGCTAGCAACGTAGTTCACGCAGCGCGCGCTTTGATTTGCTCCGTTTGGCACCAAGGCAAAAAAGAAGAACAACTTAAAGATGCTCGGGCGTCTTTTTTGAAAGCCCGGCAAGGGCGTCCACCGCGTGTAGCGGTGTCAGGGTTCAACATGTCCATCAATGCAGCAGGCAGGGCCTATGCGCTTGCCGAAATCTACGCGTGCTCATTCGACACAACGCTGATTGGCTTCTTGCACCCTCGGTTTGGCGGAGAATTGTGGGCCCCGCTGAGATCATCACCACTCCCTTTTCAGGGCATCCACATCGAACATCCCACTGCTTTACCGCGCGAAACTATGCAGTTTGTCTTGGATAACCCTTTTGACATTGTTCACTTATCCAAGCCCCGGTTTTCTAATGTGCTTCTTGGTATTCTTTATCAAGTGATATGGGGTGCGACGGTGTTCATGGATGTAGATGACGAAGATCTGGGCGTGTTGCACGAGCGTCAAGAGCCATTGTCACTTGACGAATTCATGGCGACCTACCCCAAGCGTGGACGGCGTTGGCGAAAACTGCTTGCCGATGAAGGGACCCGCGTGGGTGTGGGGCTTTGGGATATCTTCGACGGTGTCACCGTTTCAAACCCCGCTTTGCAGAAAAAATATGGGGGGCTGATCTTACCCCATGCGCGGTCTGCCGCGCTCTTTCATCCCTCTCAAGAGCGCAAAACGGCAGTCAGGCATGAATTTGACATTCCTCTGGACGCAACGGTGTTTTTGTTTTTTGGTACGGCCCGGCGCCATAAGGGTCTTTTGGAAACGGCAAAAGCGCTGGGTCAATGCAAGGACGCCAACACGGTCTACGTAATTGCGGGCGATATTCCGGATGACAGCCTTCAACAAGAGCTGATGTCCGTAACGGGTGCACAGATCAGGATTCTGCCCAACCAACCGTACGAGCGCGTGCCAGATATTGTCGGCATGGCAGATGCATGCGTCTTGCTGCAAGAAGAAGGGTCGCTGTTGGCCCAGTTCCAACTGCCTGCAAAGCTCATAGACGCGCTGGCGATGGAGCTGATGGTGTTCCTTTCCCCAACGCCTGCCGTTCAAAACATCATTGATGCCGGCGCCGCCCTTTCAGTGACACCTGACACTCTTGTGAATGAAATCGAAGAGTTTTTATCCTCTCTTGACCACTACGCGGACATGCGGACGAAAGGTCGCCAGCTGTTTTTAGACTACCTCTCCGTCGAGGCATGCACCCCTTTGTTACTTTCCTTTATCGCCGAAAATACAAACGCAAATGTACCCCAAAGCCCTGCCAGAACAGACGCAGCCTCAGGTCTCATAAAACGATTGGGGGGCTGGTCAGAGTTTTCAAAAAACAGATTGCTTCGGTATATTAGATAGTCGGCGCGAACATTTTTGGCTGGAAGGTAGCGCAAATAAACCGCAAGCAGCTGCCGCACGACGTTCTCAGCCATTTAGGGTACTGGCGTCGACAATGGCTTACGTTCTCGGCAAGAGGCGGCAAAAGCCCTCCGTTTTAGAACATTGAGCGCAGCCTGACTGGCCAAGTCAGCTTTCCTTGCGCGCGAAGCCATTCATACAGATCAGTCAGATCGCCTTGCTCAATACTCTGATGATACAGTATTGCCTTTGGCCCCCTATGGGATTGCAGAAAAGTCTTTACCATTCTCTCAAACTCTAAACGACGCTCAATCCCGTACACATAAGAGGCAGAGATATCGGTTCTGTCTTGCACGCTTACTCCGCTTGATTGCGCACTGGAGATTGCGTGCGCCTCCTGCAAGGAAGGATCATCGCACAACAGGGCCACCGGTTTTTCAAGCAAAGCTTCGGACCCTGCGATCTCAAGTGGTGGCGCGCCGTGGGGTGAAACGCCCAGAATGTTATCATCGAACAAAACCGGCTTTGGTAGCAGCCAACGTGGTTTTTGCTTGGATAACTTGCCTGAATTAACAGCCACTTGCTTTGATCCGACCAACAATTTCTTTAAGCGCGTTTCCGCGCCCGGAACATGCAATATGATAGCACTTGCTTGCTGGTAAGCCGCCAAGCGGATTTTTGTGGCACGTTGATTATAGTGCGGCTGCCAGACAAACCATTCGTTACGGCGCACATCTTTGTCGATGAGGTCAAAGTTTACTTTCGTCTGGTGCAAGGCAAATGGCAGACTTAACTGATCGCGTCGCGAGCCAGCGATATATTCAGACCACCAAGCCTCCATTGCTTTCTGAACGGAAGGGTCGTTATGCCGCCGGAGAATAGCCATTCCGGCAGGGATTGTGGCGTGTTTCTCGGACGCG
>Ga0316191_10000253_pt1 | contig 32852 bp, 30 predicted proteins | sample Eddworburr2cm_MG_FD_204928 | JGI IMG/M metagenome (GOLD analysis project Ga0316191, IMG submission 204928) | Coastal sediment microbial communities from Maine, United States - Eddy worm burrow 2 cm | ecosystem: Environmental > Aquatic > Marine > Coastal > Sediment | place: USA: Maine...
GGTCCTGAGCGCGGTGATGAGCGGCATCGCGTTCTTGTTCGTCTACCTCCTCGGTCGTGATCTCGCGGGCGAGACCGCGGGCTGGCTCGCGGCCGGCATCCTGATCGTCAGCCCGCTGTTCTGGTTCTTCGGGGCGGTTGCCATGCCGTCCACCGGAGAGGCTGCGCTCTCCCTGATTGTCGCGTGGTTATCCCGAAAGGCCAGGTCGCCCGGCGACGGCCGGGCGTTCTGGATCATGACCGTCGCCCTGGGCGTGACGTTCGGATTCCGCTCGACGTTCGCGATCCTCCTGATGCCGCTGTGGGCCTATGCGGTGTGGCGCCACCCGTGGAAGAGGATCGTCGCCGGAGCCGCGCTGCTCGGCGTCGTCTTCTTCGGATGGACCGCGGTGGTGGCATCGCTGTCCGGCGGGTGGGCGGTCTATCGCGAGACGTCGTCCGCCTTTCTCGCCGACGTGGTGATCGCGACCAAGATCCTCGGGGGCGGGTTCGCGAAGATCCCGCGCCAGGGAGGAGCGATCCTGATCACGGCGGGGCTGGGTCTCGGACCGTTCCTGATCCCGTGCGCCGTCGGGACGTGGCGATGCGCGACCGGGAAATGGCCCTTCCCGGGAGCCGCGCCGTTCCTGGCGGCCTGGATCCTGCCGGCGATCGTCTTTCACGCGGCCTACGACTGGGCGCCCCGTTTCGGCGTACCGCTGATGCCCCCGGCAGCGATCCTCGCCGCGGCAACGGCCGTGCCGATGGCGCGACGGATGTTCGAGGGCCGGCGGCCTGCCGGAGCCACGGCCGGCGCCGGAGCCTTTCCCGGCGCTTTGATCTTGCTGGCCCTCGCCGTCAACCTCGGCCTGTTCCTCTTGCCGGTGAGGCTCGGGCCGATCACGCTGCCGGAGCCGTTCCCGAGCGGTTCACGCCTGCTGGCCCGCAACGAGGAGCTGTCACGCCGCGATGCGACCATTCGCGAAAACTTCGATCCCGAGACGACCGTGGTGCTCGCCTACGACCACGCCTTTCACGTCGGATACTTCCTGCCCGAGTACCGGACCGTCGGGTTGTTCCCGGTCTTCAAGGAGGCGGCCGATAGCTGGGTGCCCAGCTTCCGACACCGAAGGCTCGACTTCGAACCGGGGTCGGGAGCCATCCCGGTGGACAACCCGCTGCGGCTTCCGGACACCATCCGGCACATCGTGCTCTACGACGGCGACTATCTCCCATGGTGGCCCGACAACGCCCTACCGCTGCATCCCCTCTCGTATGACGTCGATCGAGAGATCGAGATCGCCACCGTCCCGGGAGGCGGCTGCCTCGACTACGACTTTCAACGGCTCCGGTTTGTCCGTCGCGATGCCGATGCGTGTCTCGACGCAGCAGGAGGTGGGTCGTGAGCACGTTAGAACTGGGACCGGCTCCGCGACGCGCTCTGGTCACCGGGGGCGCCGGTTACTTTGGCGGCGTGCTGGCGCGCTACCTCGCCGATCGCGAGATCGCGGTCGTCAGCCTCGATCGTCTCGACGACCCGGAGCCCGACCCGCGAGTCACCTACGCCCGGGCTGACCTGCGTAGGCCGGGAGAGGTTCGGGGGGTCTTCGATCGACACGGCCCGTTCGATGCGGTCTTCCACTGTGCGGCGCTGATGCTGCACGAGAACCCCGATCCGACCGATCTGTGGGAAAGCAACGTCACCGGCACGAGGATCCTCGCCGACGAGTGCATCGCGCGCGGGGTGCGCAAGGTCATCTACACCTCGTCGATCTGCGTCTTCGGCCGGTCGTACGACAACCCGGTCACGGAGGACGAGCCGACCTGTCCCGTGGAGCGGTACGGGCGCTCGAAGCTCGAGGGCGAGCGCGTGCTCCTGGGGCTCGGTGACCGTCTGGAGTCCGACTCGATCCGTTGCCCGACCATCGTCTCGGCCGGCCGCCTGGGTCTGCTCGCCATTCTCTTCGAGTTCGTGAAGGAGGGAAGGCGCGTCTACCTCGTCGGCGACGGCTCGAATCGCTACCAGTTCGTTTATGCCCTCGACCTCGCCGAATCGTGCCTGCTTGCCGCCCGCGCTCCCGGGACTCATATCTACCACGTGGGGAGCGACGACGTGAAGCCGCTGAGAGAGATCTACGGCGCGGTGATCGAGGAGGCCGGCTCGAAGTCTCGGCTCGTGAGCCTGCCCGCCTGGCCGGCCACGACCTCGCTCGCGGTCCTTCACCGGCTCGGGATGTCTCCCCTCGGGCCCTACCACTCCCGGCTCATCTCCGGGACCTTCATCTTCGACACGACCCTCATCAAGAGGAACCTCGGCTGGCAGCCCACCCGCACCAACGACGAGATGCTCCGAGAGGCCTATCGCTTCTACGACGCGCGCGACCCGCAGCGCTCCGAGGCCCTGTCGGCTCACCGTCAGGGTGCGAAGATGGGGATCCTGAGGCTGGTCAAGTGGCTCTCGTGAAGGCCCGGGCTACCGGGAGGGCCCTCGAGACGATTTGGTGGATCGCGCTGGCCAGCGGCGTGGGACTGTTCGTGGCCGTGGCCGTCAAGATGCTGCTCTACCCCCACGAGGTCGCGGTGTCGGAAGGCGCCGTGGGGCTCGGAGTGCAGTCGGTCCTCGAGGGCGTCCCGCTGTACGGCGAGACGCGCTGGCTCGAGCCGCCGTTCGTGATCCTCCACTACACCCCGCTCTACTACCTCCTGACGGCGGCGGTGGCCTGGTTCACCGGACCTGGCTTTCTCGCCGGTCGCCTGGTGTCGGTCCTCGCGACCTCGGGGACGGCCGTCGTGGCCGGCCTGATCGCACGGCGCAGGGGCTCCGGCGTGGCCGGCGGCGTCATGGCGGGCGCCCTCTGGCTGTCCTTCTACCAGGTGGTGTTCTGGGGGACGATCCAGCGGGTCGATGCCCCGGCGATCCTGTTCGAGGCCATCGGCTTGCTGGTCTACGTGCGGGCGCGAGGCCGGGGTCGGCTCGGGCTCGGCGCCGCTCCATGGTTCGTCGCCGCCTGGGCCACCAAGCAGGTGATGTTCATCGGCCTGCTGGCGTGCATCGCGGATCTCCTGATCGAGGACCGCGGACGACCGTCGCGGGCGGCTCGCTTCGCCGTCGCGGGCTGGGGTCCGATCCTGCTGCTGTTCGGTCTGCTGACGCTGTGGAGCCGCGGCGGCTTCTGGACCGCGACGGTCCTCGGTACGGTCAGCTTCGGCCACGCGGATCCGCCGTGGGTGATCTTCTCGAACGCGGAGCTGTTCTTCGGGTCGCCGTGGAACATGCTGATGCTGATTCTCGCCGCCTGGGCGGCCTGGCTGCGGCCCGGCGACCGCCTGCTGGGGCTCTACCTCGGCATCGGGCTGGTCCTGGCGATCGCCTTCGACGCCAACCTCCCGCGGTTTTTCCCGCCGATGCTGGCCATGGCGGTCCTCGTGCCGCTGCTGCTCGAGGAGACCCGGTCCCGCCCGCAATTCCGCGCTGCTTTCGCCTTCGCCCTTGTCCTGACGTTCGCCGTGCACCAAGTTTACGAGATGCGCTCTCTGGTACGAGAACGGGTCCTCTCCCTCCACGAGGGGAACGAGCGTCTGGCCCTGGCCGGCGCCGTAAGACGACACACCTCCGAGGAAGGGCCGGTTCTGGCCCAGGACGTCGGGATGCTGCTCTCGGCCGACCTGCCGGTGACGATGGCCGACCCGCTCGTCTATTCGATCCTGGCCGGCAATGGCGCCTGGAGCTCGGACTTGCTGGTCGAGGGTGTACGGGGACGCAGGTACGAGGCGGTGATCCTCAACCGGCCCGTGGAAGAGCTTGCCGAGGACGAGTGGACGACGCTCTGGATCTACCCTGCGCGTCAGGCCCTGCTCGACCAATACCGGCTGGCCGAGACGGTCACCTGCGAGCAGAGCTGGAGATTCCTCGAGCCCACGCGTTACATCTACGTCCCCGAGGCACGACCGTGAAGTCCGTCGCCATCATCGGCGCCGGACCCGCCGGGCTGACGGCTGCCTACAAGCTCACCCAGCACGGCGTGCCGGTCACGGTGCTCGAGGCCGACCCGAGCTACGTCGGCGGTCTCGCCCGCACCGTGGTCTACAAGGACTTCCACTTCGACATCGGGGGGCACCGTTTCTTCTCGAAGTCCAAGGTCGTCGAGGATCTGTTTACCGAGCTGCTCCCCGACGACCTCCTCGAGCGTCCACGCTCGTCCCGCATCTACTACCGGGGCAAGTTCTTCTCATACCCCCTGCGGGCGGGCGAAGCGCTGCGGAATCTCGGCCTGCTCGAGTCGGCCCTGTGCGGGCTCTCCTACCTCAAGGCCAAGATCGCCCCGGTGCCCGATCCTGCCAACTTCGAGGATTGGGTGTCGAACCACTTCGGGCAACGCCTCTACCGGATCTTCTTCAAGACCTACACCGAGAAGGTGTGGGGAATGAGCTGCAGCGAAATCTCGGCCGACTGGGCGGCGCAGCGCATCAAGGGACTCTCCCTCGCGACCGCGATCTTGAACGCCTTCGGACAGAAACAGAGTCCGGGCAAGGGACAGGATGTCATCAAGACCCTGATCGACTCCTTTCGATATCCCCGCAAGGGACCGGGGATGATGTGGGAGGCGGCGGCGAACAAGGTCCGGGAGGGCGGAGGCACGATCCTCATGGGCCACACGGTCACCGGTCTGGAGCTGGATCGGGACAGCGGAAAGTGGACGTTGACCTGCGAACTTCCGGAGGGCGACCGACGGGGGATCGAGGCCGATCACGTGATCTCCTCGGCTCCGATACGTGAGCTGGTGGCCGGTCTGACCCCGCCGCCTTCGGCGACGGCAGCCCGGGCCGCGGCCGCGCTTCGCTACCGTGACTTCGTCACGGTGGCGATGATCCTCAAAGAGCGCGACCGTTTCGACGACAACTGGATCTACATCCACGACCCCTCCGTCAAGGTGGGTCGCGTCCAGAACTTCAAGTCGTGGTCGCCGGAGATGATCCCCGACCCGTCGCTGTGCTGCTACGGTCTCGAGTATTTCTGCTTCGAGGGCGACGGGCTGTGGACGAGTCCCGACGATCGCTTGATCGCGACGGCGGCCGACGAGCTCGTGGCCCTCGGGCTGGCACAACGAGACGACATCCTGGACGGCACCGTGGTGCGGGAGCGCAAGGCCTACCCGGTCTACGACGACGCCTACGCCCGCAACGTGGAGCTCGTCCGCCGGGAGATCGAGTCGGGTTACCCGAACCTCCACCTGGTCGGACGCAATGGCATGCACAAGTACAACAACCAGGACCACGCCATGATGACCGCGCTGCTGACCGTCGAGAACATCATCGCCGGAACGACGGTCTACGACGTCTGGCAAGTCAACCAGGACGCCGAGTATCACGAATCCGGAGCGTCCGGCCAGGACGCCACCGAGGTGGGACTTCGTCAGGTCCCGAAACGAGCTGTCCGCACCTGATCGGCGCCCGATCCGCCCAAGGGACCCTCAGTCCCTGACCACCTCGATCACGACCCAGGTGTCCGTCGCTCCGTCGATCTCACGCAGGGTGCACCCCGGCAGGCGGTGAAGGCGGTGAAGCGTCCAGCCGATCCCGGATTCGTGCGGCGGAGGCCGGTCGGGAACCGAGGGATCGAATCCTTCGAGCCAGGGGCGGTCGTAGAACAGATATTCGATGGGCGAGTCGCAGATGTACTCCTCCACCCGATCGTCCCGCAGCGCCGCCAGAAGCCGCTGATCGTTGATCAGCCCATCGAGATTAACGACCGGACGACCGGAGAAGAACCCGAGCTTGCCGGCGTCGCGCGCCCCGAGGACGGCATCCGGAGGCAGGGCCTGTCGGACCCAGGCGTAGATGTGGCGATCGCGGACCGCGCCGGGTTCCGCGGCGTAGAGATTTCGGCGCGCGGTGGCGTGGAAAACGAGATGGAACGCGAGAAGGCCGCAAACGACGACTCCGATCGCGCGTCGCGCCGCCGCGTTGCGCAGAGATTCAAGGACCGGTCCGGCCACCCCGCCGACGACGGCCGCCGCCAGCAGGGTCTCCGGGACGTAGTAGTACAGCCGGTAGATCGCCTCACCCGAGGTCCAGATCCATCCTGTGTGGACCGCGTAGTGCAACGCGGCGAACGCTCCCAAAGCTACCAAAGCGTCGGCGAGCGCCGGCCCTTCCCTGGAGCGACTGCGGGCCGCGACGATGAACAGGGCGGCGAAAGCCAAGAGCACGGCGGCTCCCCCAAGAGCGCCCGTGCGCGCGACCCAAACCCTGTTCGGAGCCGCGGAAACGATGCTGCCGGCCAGCAGGAGGGGCACGGAGCGCACACCGTAGCCGGCGCGGCGGCGGAGGTTCTCCGCCGATGTCGCACCTCCCAGCTCGTCTCGCTCGAGCCCCGCTTCGAGACCGACCACCCGGCCGCTTACCGGAACGGGGTGCCCGAAGCGCGCCGCGTTCCACACCAGACTCGGCCCGACGAGCAGGGTCGCGACGGCGACGAGCGCTCCGACGCGACCCGCGGCGACCTGCAAGCCCCAGCGCCTTGTCAGGTGAAGTGTCATGAGCGCGGCCACCGCAACACCTAGGAAACCGCCGTCGAAGCGAGCCAGGGTCACCAGGCCGAGCATCGCGCCAAGCTTGGCGACGGCGGCGACGGTCGGTGGCTTGTCAGGCGGGCTCACCCCACGTGGGCTCGTCGCAAGGGTTCGCTCGTAGGTCCACAGCGTCACGGCGATCAGCAGAGCGTAGAGCGGGGTCTCGAGTCCGTTGGGGCGGGACAGTCCCGTGGCGAGGAAGGGCTGCAACCCGAACAGCGCCGCCGCGATGACCGCGCCGGTGCCCCCGGTCCTTGCGCGCAGCGCGAGCCATAGCGCGACGGGCGCGGCTGCAGCGAGAGCGAACCACACCACACCGACCCCCCGGACGACGTCTCCGGGATCGCTCGCGATCCAGAAGACAGGCACCAGCAGCCAGCACCACAGCGGGTGGTAGCCGTTGGTGGGGTTGATGCCGTCGAAGGTCGAACCCGCTCCGCCGGCCAGATTGCGGGAGACGCCCAGATAGTAGTAAGCGTCGTCGTAGAATAGGAACGCCAGCGTCTCCTCGGGACCGAAGCAGGTTCGAATGCCGACGAATACGATGACGATGACGATGAAGGCCACAGCGAGCCGCTCGACGGTGCCGGGCCGGCCCGAGTCGTTGACGGTTCCCGAGCGATTCATCACCGGTACTATCTCACAGTGACACGCGACCCAGAGGAGGAGAACTCCTTCTACAAGCCGCGCTGGATCGTGATCGCCATTCTGGGGGCCACGCTCGTGGTCGCATGGCCGTTATTCCTGCCGTGGGTTTACGACACCCACGACGGCCACTACGCCTTCTACAACGCCGCCCAGTTCGACCTGGCGTTGAGGGACGGCCAGTTGCCCGTCCGCTGGCTTCCGGACCTGTTCGGCGGACGGGGGCTGCCTCACTTCGTCTACTACCACCCGCTGGTCTTCTACCTGACTTCGGTGCTGAACCTCACCGGGATGGGGTTCATCGCCTCGGTCAAGACCCTGTACGTGCTTTCCCTGGCCCTGTCCGGATTTGCGATGTACCGCTGGCTGCGCCGCGTGGTCGTCGCCGGTGCCGCGGCCGTCGGTGCCGTGGCCTACGTTCTGGCCCCGTTCCGTGTGTTGGAAATCCACGTCAAGGGGGATCCGCCCGCGGCCCTGGCCTTCGTCTTCGTGCCGCTGGTACTGATCGCGATCCGTCGTGCCGCGCGAGGAGACCGGGGCGGCGTGCTGGCGCTGGCGCTGGCGAGCGCGGGACTGGTGTTGTCCCACTCGGTGACCGCCTTCCTGCTCCTTGCGCCCCTGCTGCTTTACGCGGCCTTCGAGCTCGACCGTCACGCGTTTTCTGGCGGTCTGAGGCTCCTCGCCGGCGGCTCGATTGGAGCGATGTTGAGCGCGTTCTTCTGGCTTCCCGCGATGGCCGAGAAGTCCCTGGTGCACGTGGACAGCCCGCTCGGGATCCTGTTCTTCGACTTCCGCGAGCACTTCGTCGAGCCGTGGCAGTGGCTCTCCCCGCTGTGGGGCTACCACGGCTCGTTTGCCGGTACCCCGGACGATATGTCCTTTCAAATCGGTCCGATCCACGCAGTCGGGCTGATCGCCGGAATTCTCGCGTGGCGCACCTTGAAGCCCGGAGCCGCGCGCCGCGCCACGGGCTGGGCCCTGATCGTCGTGGCCGGGGCGCTGCTGGGCACCCTGGCCCTCAGCCGACCCGTCTGGGAGCTCGTCGGCCCCCTGCGGTTCGTGCAGTACCCGTGGCGACTGCTGTCGGTCGTCGCGGTCGGCTCGAGTGTGACCCTCGCCGCGGCGCTGGCGGCCTTGCCCGGCCGCCGGCTGCTCGCCGTCGGCGCCGCCGCGCCGCCGGTGGTCACGCTCGCTTTCGCCCTGGCCACCTGCAATCGCTGGTACGGGATGACGGCGGCGGCCTACGCCGTCGCGGGGATCCTCGTGTGGCTGGTCTACCGAGCTCGTGGCCGCCCGAGGAGCCTCGAGGCTCCGTTGATGTGCGTCCTGATGGCCGCCGCGGCGTTGCCCTGGACCGCAGTGCCGTTGCACGCCGCGTTCAAGGGTGAGCCGGCGTTGGTCGAGATTTCCGAGGCGGATCTCGCCCCGGAGCGCGTCCGCCTCGGCGTCCGCCGGACCACGGCTCGCGACGACTACTTACCTCGCAGCGTCGAACGGATCCCGCCGCGGGATCCGGATCAGGAGTACCTCCCGCCGGTCGGTGCCCTTCCTCCGTCCGACATCGTCGCGGAAGGAATTCGGGTGCTGGAGATTCGACGGTCCTCCGGCCGGTTTGACCTGACTTACTCGGCGGCGACTCCCGCCCGGGCCACTCTCAACCTCCACGACTTCCCCGGATGGCGCGCGTGGATTGTTGGGGACGCTCCGGGTGAGCTCGATCACGAGCACGACGACGAAGGTCGCATCGTGCTTTCGCTTCCGGAAGGGAAGCACCGGGTTCAATTGAGGTTCGAGCGTACCGCCCCACGGATATGGAGTGAAGGGTTGAGCCTGGTCGCTATGGCGGCAGTGTTGGTGTGGGGCCTTGTCCTGTGGGTCAGGACTCGTCGTCCCGCACCTCGATGATCTCGGGGGCGTCGCGCCGGGGCGACAGGAAAATGATGATCTCCCCGAGAAGGCCGATGGACGTGATCTGGACGCCGAGCACGATGAGGAGCACGCCCAGGATCAGGAGCGGGCGGTCGGCCAGCCCCGTGCCCAGGAAGAGCTTTCCGTAGGCCAGCGCCGCGGAGATCGCGACCCCGATGATGCCGAAGACCATGCCGATCAGCCCGAAGAAGCGGAGCGGCTTGCGCGTGAAACGAGTCAGGAAGTAGAGGTGAAGGATGTCGAGGAGGCGCCGGGCGTAGACCCCCGGGCCGAACAGTCTCAGCTTCCGATCCTCGGGGCGCTGCTCACCGGGGATCTCGGCGACGCGGAAGCCCTTCGACGCCGCCAGCACGGGAATGAACCGGTGGAGATCTCCGTAGAGCTGGAGCTTGCGGGCGGCCTCGAGGGTCAGCCCCCGGAGGTCACAGGTCAGATCGTGGAACCGTTGCCCGTAGATCCGACGAACGAACGCATGAAAGATCTTCGATTGCAGGCGGTTGAAGAGCGCATCGCGGCGCGGCTCACGCCGGGTCACCACCACCTCGTCGCCATTGTCGAGCCCGGCCAGGACCTCTACGATCACGGCAGGATCGATCTGGAAGCGGTCGGGGATCGTCAGGACGTAGCGGCCGCGGGCCCGATCGAAGGCGTGCTGCAGGGCGGCGGCCTCGTCGAATCCCCTGGCGAGCCGCAGGACACGAACCTCGAAGTGATCCTCCTTCAACCGCGAGAGGCTCTCTTCCGCGCGCTGGCGGGGACCGTTGAGGACGTAGAGGAACTCGGCTCGACGGCCGGTTCGTAGCAGTTGCTCGCGGAACTCCCGGTGAACCGCCGCGAGGTCACCCGCCCATCGCTCGGGCGCGCAGACGACGCTGATCTCGATGTCGCCGGTGGGCGCCGGCTCGGTCCTCTCGCTCATCGGCCCCCCGATCCTCTCGGTTCGATGGTCTCACGATCCGACACGGCGAGGACCCGGGACAACCTTTTGAGGTATTCCCGGTCCCCACGTGCCAGCAGGAGCTCGGCCAGAATGGACAGCACGATCAGGTGACCGAACAGGTAGATGAACATAACCGCAACCGAGGGGAAGACGATCGAAGAAGCGGCCTCCGGCAGCGAGAGCTGAACCAGCCAGACGCCAAAGCTCACCGTACCCAGCAGCAGAAAGGGCAACGACAACAGGGCAAACCACTTCCCCGGCCGGCTGGAGAACTGAGTGAGCATCTTGATGACGATCATGTCGTTGAGCACCTTGAACGTCCTCATGATGCCGTACTTGCTCTCTCCGTGGATCCGCGGGTGGTGACGGACGACCACCTCGTCGATGCGCGCACCCGTCATCGAGGACATCGCGGGCAGGAAACGGTGCATTTCCGAGTACAGCCGGATCGAGCGGATGACCGAGGCGCGGTAGGCCTTGAGCGAGCATCCGTTGTCGTGGATCGGAATCCCCGTGACCCAGGCGATCAGGCGATTGGCGATCTTGGAAGGCAGCGTACGGGACAGCCATGCGTCCTGGCGGTCCTTGCGCCAGCCGCAGACCACGTCGAAGCCCCGATCGATCCGTGAGACGACCCGTGGAATGTCGCGGGGATCGTTCTGGAGGTCGCCGTCCATGCTGACGATGATCTCCCCGCGCGCCCGGGCGAACCCCGCGGCCATGGCCTGGGTCTGCCCGGAGTTGCGCCTCATCCTCAGCATGCGCACTCGGCGGTCGCCATGAGCCTCGTCGGAGCCGAGCTCGAGGGTGCGATCGGTGCTGCCGTCGTCGACCAGGATCAGCTCCCAGTCACGGTCCCAGTCGCGAAGGGCCTCCCGGACCGCCTGACACAACGGCCTGACATTGTCCTCCTCGTTGAAAAGGGGGACCACGATCGAGATCTCCGGCGCGCCGGGGCGTTCCATGGGATCCATAGATAAATGCGTTCGGATCGAAAGACAAGAGGCACGGCCCCCGCGTAGCAGGAATCTACTCGAATGCCTATAGTGTGCGCCTATTTCCCGCCTGAATGCAGGAGACTCGACCGTGACGGATCATCTGATCGCCCCTCATGGGGGCTCGCTGGTTGACTTGCTCGCATCCGCCGAGCGTGCGGCCGAACTGAAGGAAGCCTCCCGCGACTGGCGGTCGTGGGACCTCACCCCGCGGCAACTGTGCGACCTGGAGCTCCTCATGAACGGGGCGTTCTCCCCGCTCCAGGGCTTCATGGTGAAGAAAGACTACGAGTCGGTGTGCTCGTCGATGCGGCTGGCGGACGGCACGCTGTGGCCGATCCCGATCGTGCTCGATCTACCGGAAGAGCTCGCGAAGGGCCTGAAACCCGGGACGAGCCTCGCGTTGCGGGATCCCGAGGGCGTGATGCTCGCGGCCCTGCACATCGACGACATCTACGCGCCCGACCGCGGGGCTGAAGCCGAGGCGGTCTACGGCAGCCGGAATCCGGAGCACCCGGGCGTCGCCCATCTGCTCAATCGGACCCACCCCTGCTACGTCGGCGGGCGGATCGAGGGGCTGCAGCGCCCGGGGCACCACGACTTTCGAGCGCTCCGTCACACGCCGGCCGAGCTTCGGACCGAGTTCCAGCAGCTGGGGTGGCGACGGGTGGTCGCGTTTCAAACGCGAAACCCGATGCACCGCGCCCACCTCGAGCTGACCCTCCGAGCCGGCAAAGAGGCCAACGCCAACCTGCTGATTCACCCGGTCGTCGGGATGACCCAACCGGGAGACGTCGACCATTACACGCGCGTGCGGTGCTACCAGGCGTTGCTCCCCCGCTACCCGCAGACCACGGTTCACCTGTCGCTGCTGCCCCTGGCCATGCGCATGGGCGGCCCGCGTGAGGCCGTGTGGCACGCGATCATCCGGAAGAACTACGGCTGCTCGCACCTGATCGTCGGCCGGGATCACGCGGGTCCAGGCTCCGTTTCTCGGGGCGAGCCGTTCTACGGGCCCTACGACGCACAGGAGCTGCTGCGCGAGCACGAGAGCGAGCTCGGCGTCGCGATGGTGCCGTTCCGGATGATGGCCTACGTCGAGGACAAGGACAGCTACATGCCTCAAGACGAGGTCCCCGAAGACTCTCGAGTGCTGAGCATCTCCGGGACCGAGCTCCGTCGACGCCTCGCCGAAGGGTTGGAGATTCCCGAGTGGTTCACCTATCCGGAGGTGGCCAAAGAGCTCCAGAAGAGCCATCCCCCCCGCCGCCGGCAGGGTTTCACGGTCTTTTTCACGGGACTGTCCGGGGCCGGCAAATCGACCATCGCGAACGTGCTGCTCGTCAAGCTGCTCGAGATGGGAGGCCGTCCGGTGACGCTGCTCGACGGCGACATCGTCCGCAAGAATCTCTCCTCGGAGCTCGGATTCTCCAAGGAGCACCGCGACATCAACATCCGTCGAATCGGATACGTCGCCTCCGAGATCACCAAGAACGGCGGGATCGCCGTCTGCGCGCCCATCGCCCCGTACGACCGGGTGCGCAAGGAAGTCCGCGAGATGATCGAGCCCCTGGGCGGATTCATCCTGGTCTTCACCGCGACGCCCATCGATGTCTGCGAGCAGCGCGACCGCAAGGGGCTGTACGCCAAGGCCCGGGCCGGCCAGATCAAGGAGTTCACCGGCATCTCGGATCCCTACGAGGAACCCGAGGATTGCGAGGTCGCGATCGACACGACCGACCTCAACCCGGACGAGGCGGCGCAGGAAATCCTGCTGCACCTCGAGCAGCAGGGCTACATAGGCGCCCGTCGGTCGTAGCGGCGCGCACGGAGATCGTGATGACGACGAACCCTTCGGATCCCCTTCCGCGGATCGAGCGTGCCCTCGCCGAGGCCCTCGAGGTCCTGAAGCAATTCACGTCGGGCGCGGTGGATGCCGACGACAAGGGCGGCGGCGATCCGGTCACCGAGGCCGATCGCGCCGTGGATACGCTGCTGAAGGAGCTCCTCCCCGAAGGGGACGAGGGCTGGCTGTCGGAGGAGACGGCAGACGATCCTATCCGGCTGTCGAGAGAGCGCGTGTGGGTCGTGGACCCTCTCGACGGAACCCGGGAATTCGTTGCCGGGATCCCCGAGTGGTGCGTCTCGGTGGCCCTCGTGGAGGGTGGCCGGGCCGTGGCCGGAGGCATCTCCAATCCGGCCACCGGCGAGACGATCATCGGCGCAGCCGGGCGGGGCGTGACCCTCAACGGGGCGCCCGTTCGGCTCAGCGAACGGACGTCGCTGGACGGTGCCGTGGTGCTGGGCAGCCGGAGCGAGGTCAAGCGCGGAGAGTGGGATCGGTTCCAGAACGCGCCGTTCGAGATGCGCCCGATGGGCTCGGTCGCCTACAAGCTCTCCCTGGTCGCCGCCGGTCGGGCAGACGCGACCTGGACCTTGGTCCCGAAGCACGAGTGGGACATCGCCGCGGGCGTGGCTTTGATCCAGGCCGTGGGAGGAGAGGTCTACACCCTCGACGGCAAACCGCCCCGGTTCAACCGGCCCAAACCGAAGGTCACGGGACTCGTCGCGCACCCGCCGGCCCTGGGGCCGGCCATCCGATCGCAGATCGACTTCGCGCTCGACCTCTAGCCCGTGGCCGCGTGGAGCCCCTCGGCCTCGCTCAGAAGACGCACGACCTCGAGCCGGAAGTGATCGAACTGCAACGGCTTGATCAGGCACAGGTCGGCGCCGGCGTCGTACATCTTCTTGATCGTGTCCTGCTCCGGAAAAGCCGTGATGGCAAGCACCTTGACGGCGCGCGTCTCCGGATTCTCGCGGATCGACTTGCAAAGGGACAGGCCGTCGACCCTCGGCATCCGGACGTCCATGATGACCAGATCCGGGCTGAGGCTTCCGATCTTGATGCCGGCCTCGTAACCGTCCGACGCCTCCTCGACCTTCAAACCCGGGTCGATCTCTTCCAGGACGCGACGGACGATCTCCCGGATGTCGGGTTCGTCATCGACGACCAGCACCGCGCGCTCGTGGTCGGGACCGCGGAAGAAGGACTCGTCCACCGGGATGTCGTATTTGCCGAGAAAGGCCCGGAAGTCCTCGGCGGCGATCCGGTAGTGTCCGCCGGGCGTGGAGAAGGCGCCGAGCTTGCCGGACTTGATCCACTTCAGGACCCCGTCGTTGGTCACCGCGCAGTATTTCGCGACTTCCGACGTGGTAAAAAACCGACGCCCCCCACCGTTCGTGCTACTCATGGCTACCGGCCCTCCCTCGCTGCCCCGTTGCGTCTTTCAGGGTTTTCTGCAATTTCTTGACGGAATATAGGGCCCGGCGACCGGCATGGCAACCGTCTTGTTGCTGCAACCAGGACGAGGCCGCTCGATGCGGAAAAGTCACTATTCGCGGTCTTTTTTTGGAAGGTGCCGCCCACGCGCCGCGTTGACACCCCGCGAGGGCGGGTGCTACTATCCCGGTTTGCCTTTGCTGGAGAGGAGTTTCGGCGTTCCGGACAGCGGAAGCGGACCGTAGCTCAGCTGGATAGAGCGACTGGCTACGAACCAGTAGGTCGGGGGTTCGAATCCCTCCGGTCCGACCACTCCCGGCGTCACGGGGCCGAGCGAGGGATCATCCGATGGACGAGGCCGGACGTCAGCAGCACGAGGCGTTCATGCACCTCGCCCTCGAGCAGGCCGCCCGGGCCCGCGAGGCCGGCGAGGTGCCGGTCGGCGCCGTGGTGGTCCTGGATGGAACGGTGGTCGGCACGGGCCACAACCTCTCGGTCGCCCTCAACGACCCTACCGCCCACGCGGAGGTTCTCGCCCTGAGGGAGGCTGCCTCCCGCGTCGGGACCTATCGACTGGTCGGTTCCACGTTGTACTGCACCGTGGAACCCTGTCTGATGTGTCTCGGTGCCTCGCTGCACGCTCGCGTCGGCCGGGTCGTGTACGGTGCATCCGATCTCCGGGTCGGTGCCGTGGCGCGGCTGGAGTCATTGTGGGAGAGCCGTGCGGGGCTCAACCATCGATTCGAGACGATCGGCGGGGTCCTGGCGGGTCCGGCCGCATCGTTCCTGCTGGAGTTTTTCAGGGAAAGACGGAAGGACGGCGCGCTGGCATTGTCGAGTGAGCCCGCGTCGCCGTCGGCATGAACATGAAGCGGAGAGGTACCGAAGTGGTCGTAACGGGGCCGCCTCGAAAGCGGTTTGTCTCCGTGAGGAGGCACGTGGGTTCGAATCCCACCCTCTCCGCCATTTTTTCAGGTTGATTCGAGCCGGGTCTCTCCGATGTCGTGGGAGAGACCGACGTCGGGGAGAGATGACCGAGTGGCTTAAGGTGCACGCTTGGAAAGCGTGTGTACGGGCAACCGTACCGTGGGTTCGAATCCCACTCTCTCCGCCAAGAGGGTAGACTTGCGGGGCTCGAGCCCTGTGCACTGCGATCCCGTGAATCCCGCCAGGCCCGGAAGGGAGCAACGGTAAGCGGATCATCGCAGGTGCCGCAGGTCCACTTGGGCCCCATCATGGAGGGGCGGGCGGAAGCCGCCCGCCCCCTTCGCCATAGACGGACTTAATGTACCGGGTCCTTGCTCGCAAATGGAGACCGCAGAGCTTCGAGGAGCTCGTCGGGCAGCAGCACATCACGCGCGCCCTCACGAACGCCATCGAATCGGAGCGGCTGGCCCACGCCTACATCTTCGCCGGCGTTCGGGGCATCGGGAAAACCACCGTCGCGCGAGTCCTGGCCAAGTGCGTGAACTGCGAGAAGGGTCCGACGCCGACTCCCTGCAACGAGTGCGCCCCGTGCCGTGAGATCACCGACGGGCATTCCCTGGACGTGCTCGAGCTCGATGCCGCCTCCCGCCGGGGGATCGACAGCATCCGCGAGCTTCAGGAGGTCGTGTCCTACTCGCCGGCTCGGGACCGCTATCGCATCCTGATCCTCGACGAGTTCCACATGCTCACCAAGGAGGCCTTCAACGCGTTGCTCAAAACGCTGGAGGAGCCTCCCGCGCGGGTGATGTTCGTACTGGCGACCACGGAGATCCAGAAGATCCTCCCGACGATCCTCTCTCGTTGCCAGGTCTTCGAGTTCCGCCGCGTCGCCGCGCCCGCTCTCGCGGTCCACCTTCGAATGATCTGCGACGCCGAAGGGGTGAAGATCTCGGACCATGCCCTGGATCGGATCGCCTGGGCCGGCGAGGGATCCGTGCGCGATGCCCTGTCGGTGCTCGAGCGCGTGCTCGCGTTCTGCGGGAGCGAGGTCACCGACGAGGATGCGCTGCAGACCCTGGGTGCCGTGCGCAACGAGGTCCTCGAAGATCTGATCGGCGGCCTCGCCGAACGCGACGCCGCCCGCATGCTGGCGGTGCTGGACGCTCTGGTGGCCGAAGGACACGACCTCGTCCACTTCTGGGGTGAGCTGGTGGCGGTGCTGAGAGATCTTCTGCTCCTCAGCGTCGATCCCGAAAGCGCGGGGCTCCTCTCTCGAACGCCCGAACACACCGAGGCGCTGCGGCGCGCGGCCGGGGATCTCTCCCGCGAGGACCTGCTGCGGGTCTTTCAGATCGTCGCGGATCTCGAGGCGCGGCTCAAGGCAACCAGCCAGCCGCGGTTCCTGTTCGAAGCGACCCTGGTTCGTCTGGCGAGCCTGGGTGCGGTGCGACCCATCGAGGAGCTCATCTCCACGTTGGGCTCCGGGCCCCCCGCGCGGAAAGAAACCAAGGCACCGCCCCGCCAAAAAAAAAAGCGCCCCGCATCCCCCGCGGTAGCTCCTGAAACGGCAAAGCCGACGGCCGCTCCCACCGAACGACCGGAGCCCGTGCGGGTCGTCGAAAAGCCACGAGAGTCGAGCCCTCCCCCGGTGGCTGAAGCGCGCACACTCGATGCGGCCCCCCCGTTCTTCGCCGACCTGGTCGCCGCTGTGCAAGACACGAAGCCGATGCTCGGGGCGATTCTGGAGCAAGCGGTGGGCGTATCGCTGGACGGCAACGTTCTGGGTCTGTCCTTCTCCGAAGGGGCCGGTCCGATCGGGAAACGACTCGAGCAAACCGACTCCAGGGAGTTCCTGGAGCGCTGCACGGAAAAGGTGGCCGGCCGCCGGCTCAGGATTCGCGTCGGCGCGTGCGACGCTCCCGCGCCCCGTCCGAAGGCCGCTCCCCCGCGCCCCTCGGCACCGGCCTCGCCCCCCAGGCCCGCGGCCGTCCCCGAGCCTCCGTCGGAACGGGGAAGCCATGACGAGCTCCTGGAACGCGCCAAGAACGAGCCTGGCATCCAGAAACTGCTCTACGAATTCGGCGCTCAGGTCGTCGAGATAAGCCCGCTCGAAACACCCACGGAGCCGGCAGGCGGCGAGACGGAAACCGGCCGGACGAAGGAGACCCGATGAACTTCGGAAAAATGATGAAGGACCTACAGAAGATGCAGGCCAAGCTGCAAGACGAGATCGACGTCCTCGAGATCGAGGCCACCGCAGGCGGCGGCGTCGTGACGGCGCGCATGAACGGCAAGAAGGAGCTGCTGGCCCTGAACCTCGGAGCCGACGCCATCACGCCGGAAGACCCCGAGATGATGCAAGACCTCATCATCGCCGCGATCAACGAGGCCGGACGAAAGGTGGACGCCGAGATCCAGCGCGTTACCCAGGGCATGGCCGGCGGGATGAAGATCCCCGGGTTGTTCTGAGACCCCGGGGAGTGACGACGTGAACTCTCTCGCGGGCCCGATCGAGCGTGTGATCGCCGAGTTGAGCAAGCTGCCGGGCATCGGTCGCAAGACGGCTCAGCGTCTCGCCTTTCACCTCCTGAAAGCTCCGGAAGACAACGCCGCGGCTCTCGCCCAGGCGCTGATCGAGCTGAAGGAAAAGATCCGCTTCTGCTCGAGCTGCTTCAATCTGGCGGACGCCGAGCTGTGCCCGATCTGCACCGACGAGCGGCGCGATCGCAAGCTCCTGTGCGTGGTGGAAGAGCCGACGAATCTGGCCGTCGTCGAACGCACCGGCGCCTTCCGCGGGCTCTACCACGTCCTCGGCGGCGCGCTGTCCCCGCTGAAGGACATCGGCCCCGACGACCTCAACATCCGACCGCTGATGGAGCGGATCCGCACCGGCGAGTTCCGAGAGGTCGTTCTGGCCACCAGCCCGAACGTCGAGGGCGAGTCGACGGCGGTCTACCTCGCCCGCCTCCTCCACCCCCACGGAATCGCCACGACTCGGCTGGCCCAGGGCCTGCCCGCGGGCAGCGACCTCGAGTTCACCGACGATCTGACCCTCCAGAAGGCATTCGAAGGGCGTCGCGAATTCTAGATCCCGGCCGACTTGCCTCGGCGCGGTGCCGGGCGCTAAATTAGCCGCTGGCTGCCTCTGCTGTGGCGGGGGATTTTTATTCGATCACCGATCTGGAGGTTCCGGCAGCTCCATGTCGATGTCCGATTTCGTCATCCTCGAAGGCGATTACTCCAGCTTCACGAAGATCCTCGAGAAGCTGGGGCGGGACTCCAATGCCAAGTTGGTCTTCCTGCTCGACAAGAACGGCCAGCAGATCGCATCTACCGGAGACCTCGACGGCATCGACCCGACGTCGCTGGCGTCACTGACCGCCGGTAACGTCGCGGCCACCGAAGGCCTCGCACAGCTCGTCGGAGAGCAGGAGTTCTCGATCCTCTTCCACGAAGGACAGAATGAGAACCTGCACATCAACGTCGTGGGAGGCCGGGCGATTCTCCTGGTCCAGTTCGACGAGAGGTCGTCGCTGGGTCTCGTGCGGCTTCGCGTGAAGAAGGCCAGCGTCGATCTGAGCGCGGTTCTGGAAGACATCGAGGCCCGGTCGGAAGCACAGCGCGCGGCCACGGTCGGCTCGTCGCCCTTCTCCGAGATCACCGACGATGACATCGACGCCTTGTTCAGTTGATCCTCGTAGGCAGCTCGCATGACTTTCATCAACTATGCCGCCCGCGAGATCAACTGCAAGATCGTCTACTACGGTCCGGGGCTCGGCGGCAAGACCACCAACATCCAGCACATCTACGACCGCAGCAACAACGGCAACAAGGGAAAGCTCATCTCCCTGGCCACCGAGTCCGATCGCACGCTGTTCTTCGACTTCCTGCCCATCGAGCTCGGTGCGATCCGCGGTTTCAGAACCCGCTTTCACCTCTACACCGTGCCAGGTCAGGTCTTCTACGATGCGTCGAGGAAGTTGATCCTGAAGGGCGTTGACGGCGTCGTCTTCGTGGCCGACTCCCAGGAAGCCCGAATGGACGCCAACGCGGAGTCGATCAGCAACCTCCGCGACAACCTCAAGCAAAACGGCTACGACCTCGACCGCATCCCCTACGTCCTGCAGCTCAACAAGCGCGACCTCCCCACCGCCATGGACCGCGAAGAGCTCGCCGCGCACCTCAAGATCAAGGACGAGCCCGTCTACGACGCGGTCGCCGTCAAAGGATCCGGCGTCTTCGACACCCTCAAAGCCATCATCCGCCTCGTCATGCTCGACCTCAAGAACCGCTGACCCCTTCCCCCGCAACTGCAAGCCCCCGACTCGTATCGCCGCGCTTCCGTTAGAAAGGCATCGAGGTCGTGGGCCCGCGGGGTCCGGGAGGGAAACACCCTCGCTCCCGGCGAGCGCTCCTCCGCGCGACGTCGTGTCGCGCGGATTCGCTCCGGCGAAAACTCGTCGGGCCGTCGCAGGGCCCTCCTCGTTTTCACAGGCCGCCGGGAGCGAGGGTGTTTCCCTCCCGGACCCCGCTACGCTTCTAGTGGTGAACGTGCAGTGCGAGATCTACGCGAGGGCACTGCTTTCCCTGATCGCGCAAGACCCCACGACTGCCCATTAACCAAGGTAGGCCCTGCATCTCGGGATCCGCGGAGCGGGGGAGTTCCCTCCCGAAACGATTGGTCGCGGAGACCGGGTCCCCACACGGTGGGGGCCTGTCCGGAGACCCGGCAGGGTCGCGATTCGAGCGCCGCGGGGCCAGCTGCAAGGCGCCGTGACGATGGCGATGCCACGTATCGTTGAGGAGCGGCAACGCGGCAGATGGCCTCGCGCCGCCGGAACGCGGCCCTGCCGGGTCTCCGGACCGGCCCCCTTGGCGGCGACCGGACGCCGTGGGGATGGGGGTCCCCGCGTTCTTAGCGGCCGGTCGTCGCCGGGCGGATGTGGGTGGTTGAGCGGCCTGTTTCGGGAGGGAACTCCCCCGCTCCGCGGATCCCGAGATGCAGGGCCGTGGGCCACGACCTTCCCCGTGGCCCACGAGCGCAGCGGCGTTCTTACGGTTACCGTGCATGAGATACGGGGCGGAACCGGGGTTATGGGCGCCGAGGTTGACAGTCGGAAAGGGTGCAGCTAACATCCTGCGTTTGCATCAGCTTGGAGATCTGAAAATGTATGCCGTGATCCAGACGGGTGGAAAGCAGCACCGGGTCGAGATCGGAGAGGTCGTCCGGGTAGAGTCGCTGACCGGCGACGCCGGCGAGTCCGTGGTCTTCGATAAAGTGCTAATGGTCGGTGAGGGCGACTCGGTTCGTGTGGGCGCCCCCATGGTCGACGGCGCCACGGTTCGTGGGACGGTCGTCTCCCACGGACGCGCCAAGAAGATCCTGATCCACACCTACAAGCGCCGCAAGAACTCGAACCGCCGTTCCATGGGACATCGACAGAACTACACCGCCGTGAAGATCGACGCGATCGAGGGTTAGGAGTACGAAATGGCTCACAAGAAGGCGGGGGGAAGCTCCAGGAACGGTCGTGACTCCCAAGCCCAGCGACTCGGCGTCAAGCGGTACGCCGGCCAGCTCGTCCAGGGCGGCACCATCCTGATCCGGCAGCGCGGAACGCCGATCAAGGCCGGCCCGAACGTCGGTCGCGGCAAGGACGATACGCTCTTCGCGTTGGCGCCCGGACGCGTGGAGTTCAGGGACCGCGGCCGGCTGGGTCGATTCGTGAGCGTCACGCCCGTCGATTGACCGGCACGGCGCACCTGACGGCCGGCCTGGCACCCGGTGCCGGCCGGTCTTCGTGTTTGTGGAGCCCGGACCCGGATCCGATCTCGTGTTCATCGACGAAGCAGTCATCACCGTCATCGGAGGAGGCGGAGGCGACGGATGCTCCTCCTTCAGGCGGGAAAAGTACGTCCCGAAGGGCGGTCCCGACGGCGGCGACGGCGGTGGCGGCGGGTCGGTGATCCTGGTTGCGGACCAGGGGGTCTCGACGCTTCTCGCGTTCCGGTACAAGAGGCACTTCCGCGCCGATCGCGGGCGCCACGGCCAGGGCGCAAACAAGACCGGGCGCTCGGGCGAGGACCTGACCGTGGAAGTGCCGGTCGGAACGCTGATCACGGACCCTGATCGTGTCGAGGTTCTGGCGGATCTGGCGGTGCCCGGCCAGGAATTCGTGGCCGCGCGGGGAGGACGGGGAGGGCGCGGCAACGCTCGCTTCGCCGGCCCGACCCGGAGGGCGCCGACACGCAGCGATCCGGGCGAGCCAGGCCAGAACCGCATCATCCGGCTCGAGCTCAAGTTGCTGGCGGATGTCGGCCTGGTCGGCCTCCCCAACGCCGGCAAGTCGACTCTGATCTCGCGCATCTCCGCCGCGCGGCCCAAGATCGCCGACTACCCGTTCACGACCCTCGAGCCGCACCTCGGTGTGGTCGATCCCGGAGATGACCGGAAACCCTACGTGGTGGCCGACATTCCGGGACTGATCGAGGGCGCTCATCGTGGGGCGGGGCTGGGCCACCGCTTCCTGCGCCACGTCGAGCGCTGCCGCCTGCTGCTCCACCTCATTGACCCGACCGAGGTCGATCGCGACCCTGTGGAAGCCGTCGAGACGATCCGGGGCGAGCTGATTCGTTACGGCGCCGGACTCGAGCACAAGCCGAGGATCCTCGTGCTCACCAAGGCGGACGCCGTCCAGGACACCGACGTGGCGGACCGACTCGCGACCTGGGCGCGGGAACAGGGATTGCGACATCATGTGATCTCTGCAGTGTCCGGCGAGGGTGTCGCAGGCCTCGTCCGGGATGTGGCCGATTCCCTCGACCGCCTTGCGCCGGAGTCTCCTGCCGAACCGGGGATGGAGCCATGATCGGAGTCCTCGGGGGCACGTTCGACCCCGTCCACTTCGGTCACCTTCACGCCGCCGAGTGCTTCCACCGGGTCTTCGCACCGGAGCGGATCCTCGTGGTGCCCTGCGCCTCGCCGCCGCACAAGGCCCGCTCCGACCTCAGCCCCGCCGAGCATCGGCTTGCCATGCTTCGGCTGGCCGCCGAATGCCGCGAGTGGCTCGAGGTTTCCGAGATCGAGATCGACCGCGGCGGGATCTCCTACACCGTGGACACTCTCCGGGAGCTGGCGCGGAGCTCCCCGAAGGTCGCTCCCGTGTTTGTCATGGGCATGGACTCGCTTTTCGAGATCCACACGTGGAAGAGCCACGTCGAGTTGCTTCGGGAGTTCGATCACGTGGTCGTGGACCGCCCGGGCCGGGATCTCGGCCGCGCCCGTGAAGCGCTGGACGCCGAAGTGATCCGCCGTCTCGTGCCCGTCGTTTTCTCGGATGGAGCGGCGGCCGGTCTTCCCGGACCGCCGCCCGGCCGGGGAGGACGCGTCTACCATTTGCCGATCCCGCCCCTGGCCGTATCGTCCAGCGAGATTCGACTCGAAGCCGGCCGCGGGGCGACTCTCGACGGGCTTGTGCCGCCCTCGGTGGCCCGGTATATTCGAGTCCACCGGTTGTACGCACAGGAGGCGACCCGCTGACTCCACAATTGATCGAGTGCATCGAGGCCGCACAGGACAAGAAGGCCGAGGATCTCGTCGTCCTGGACCTTCGAGGACTGAGCGACATCACCGACTTCTTCGTCATCTGCCATGGCAGTTCCGAGCGGCAAGTGCTGGCGATCACCGATGCCATCGAAGAGCGGCTCGGCCGGAACTCCGCGATTCACCCCAACCACGTGGAAGGACGCAAGGTCGGAGAGTGGGTCCTGATGGACTACATCGACTTCGTCGTCCACATCTTCGTCGAGAAAAGGCGCGCGTTCTACAGGCTGGAGCGACTGTGGGGCGACGCTCCCCGTCCCGAGCTGCCGCCGTCCCCGGACCCATCCTCCGCCGGGGCTCCGTCCCCCGTCTGACGGCCGTCGGAGGCCGGCCGCGCTCGAGGGTGAATCCGAGTGGCGGAATTCGTGATTCGTAGCCCCGAGCTTCGCGAGCTTCTGGCTCTGGCCGAGAGGGCGGCGCGCACCGAGGCCAACATCCTGGTCACCGGCGAGTCGGGAACGGGCAAGAACCGACTGGCGCGCCACATTCACGACGTCAGCGAGCGGAGATCGGGACCCTTCATCGAGGTCCCGTGCGCCAACCTTCCGCCGGAGCTTCTCGAAAGCGAACTATTCGGTCACCAGAAGGGTGCCTTCACCGATGCGCACGAGGATCGCCGCGGGCGCTTCGAGCAGGCCGACGGCGGCACGCTCTTCCTCGACGAGATCCAGGAGCTGGCGCCCGAGGTACAGGCCAAGGTGCTCCGGGCTCTGGACGAGAAGCGGTTCGAGCGACTCGGCGGTCGTGAGACGCTGGAGGTCGACGCCCGCATCGTGGCCTCGACTCGCGAGGATCCGGATCGGCTGGTGGCCGAGGGACGACTTCGGGAGGACTTGTTCTACCGCCTCAACGTCGTGCGGGTCCACCTGCCCCCCCTTCGCGATCGTCCCGACGACATCCGGCCCCTGGCGCAGCAATGCCTGGAGGAGGCCGAGCGGCGTCACCGCCTGCCCGGCAAGCGGCTGTCCAGAGAGGTCCTCGCGCGACTGGGAGCGTACCCGTGGCCCGGAAACGTGCGGGAGCTGGTTCACGTCATCGAGGCGGCGGCAATCCTGGCCGTGGCGGACGAGATCGGTCTCGCCGATCTGCCCGCCGAGCTGCGTATGAGCAGTCCCGCCATGCTGGGGGAGGCGGCGACTCGAGAGATGTCTCTCGCTGAGCTCGAGCACGCTTACATTCGCGAGGTGCTGCGGCGGACCGGCGGGAACAAGTCGGCTGCGGCGCGGATCCTCGGGATCCACCGCAAGACCTTGCATGAGAAGCTCCGCGCTCGCTCTTCCGAGGAGTCCTGACTCTAACCCTCTGCTCGAGACCCTTCGCGATTCCGGTATCGGCCGGTGCTCGTCCCTGGGTGACGGCCTGACTTGAGCACGATGGCTCGGCCCGGAGCGTACCCCACTCCCGGCGAGCGCTCATCCGCGCGACGTTGTGTCGCGCGGATTCGCTCCGGCGAAAACTCGGCGGGCCCGTTGTGGGGCCCTCCTCGTTTTCACAGGCCGCCGGGAGTGGGGTACGCTCCGGGCCGAGCCATCTTGAGGTCGTGGATGGGGGGGGTGGGTGATGAAGATGCGGGTGCTGTGTGTCGGGAAACCTCGCGAGCGTGGGATGGTGGGGTTGCATGACGAGTATGCGGGGCGGATTCGGCGGCTCGGTGTGGAGTACGACACTTCGTTCGTGGCCGAGGTTCGTGCCGATGGGCGGTACTCCGACGATCACGTTCGTGAGCGGGAGAGCCGCGCACTGCTGGAGGCTCTCGACGGTAAGGGAGCGTTGATCGCGCTGGACCGTGGGGGACGGTCTTTGAGCAGCGAGGAGCTGGCCGGGCGCTTGGAGCGTTGGGCGATGCCCCGGGCGCAGTTCCTGGTCGGGGGGCCGCTCGGGCATCACTCGAGCCTGTTGCGCGAGGCCGGGGACGTTTGGTCGCTGTCGTCGCTCACCTTTCCCCACGAGCTCGTGCGGGTGATCCTCGCCGAGCAGCTCTACCGCGCCCTCACGATTCTCCGCGGGTTGCCGTACCACAAGTGACGCGACGCTCGACTTCCCCTTGCTTGACGCCCCTCGGGGGCTGAATTAACCTTGCTCGGACGGCGCCGGGTGGGCCGGCGTGCCCGTCGGCCTCTAGCGGGAACTCTCGATGAGAATTCGGACCTTCATTCTTATCCTCGTCGTGCTGGCCTTTTTCTGGGGGCTAACGGTACTGTTCGTCAAGAACGCCGAGGTCCTGCAGCAGCCCTTCGATCTGGGCGACGGCACGGAGCTCCCGATCGGCATCACCCTGGTGATCGTCTTCGTGATCGGGGCCCTGACGACTCTGGTCTTCGGACTGTCGAGAGAGATGGGGCGTCTGACCGACCGGTGGCGTCACTTCCGCGCGCGTCGCAAGTCGGACGAGATCGAGGAAGAGTACTCTCGCGGGCTCGTGGCCGTTCTGGAGGGGCGCGAAGAGCAGGCGCTGAGTCACTTCCGCGCCGTCCTGGAGCTCGACAGCCGGCACTTCAACACGCTGCTCAAGCTCGGCGAGGTCCTCCGCACCCTCGGGAAGCACAACGACGCCATCGAGTTTCACCGCAAGGCGCAGCATCTCAAGGAAGACGACACCCGGCCGCTGTATTCCCTGTGCGAAGACTATGAGGCCAAGGGTGACATGACCCGCGCCCGCGCGGTGCTCGGGAAGATCCTCGCCATCAACAAGAACTCGGTGTCGGCGTGGCGCAAGCTGCGATACCTGCACATGAAGGAAGAGAACTGGGACGACGCCCTCGAGGCCCACCAGAAGGCCGAGAAGTACTCCCGTGCGCACGACCCGAGGGACGAGGCCGACCGCAGGGTCGGAAAGGGCATCCGCTACGAGATCGCCAAGGGACGCCTGACGGCCGGCCGGCCCAAAGACGCCATGGGAATCCTGCGCCGGCTGTTGAAGGAAGAGCCGCACTTCATCGCGGCCCACGTCCTGCTGGGCGAGGCTGTCAGCAAGTACGGACAGGAAAAGCAAGCCGTCGAGGCGTGGAATGAGGGGTTTGCGAAAACGGGTTCGCCCATTTTTCTGACCGTCCTCGAAGAACACTTCCTTCGACGGGACAATCCGCTGGGTGCCATCGAGGCTCTCAAGCTGTGCGTCAGTCGCTCGACGAAAGACACCCTGCCTCGCTTTTATCTGGGGAAGCTCTACTTCCGGCTGGAAATGCTCGACGACGCGTTCTCGGTGTTGAGCTCCCTCGAGGGGAGATCGTCGTACGCGCCGACGCTGCACTATCTGCTGGGGCGTATCCACGAGCGCCGGAAAAGCTTCGCGGAATCCGCGGTGGAGTACCGCAAGGTGATCAAGGAGCTCGAGCTCGTCCAGCTCGAGTATCGCTGCCGCGCCTGCGAAGAGACCTTCATGGATTGGAGCGCGCGGTGTCCGGCCTGCGGGGACTGGAACACCGTCGAGGTCATGCTGCGCGAGGAGATCTCGCTCGAAGAGCTGGGACTTTCCGAGGCTCCTGTTTACTCCAGCCGCGACGACAAGTAGACCGGTCCCACCTCCTCCGAAACGGCCGTGACGTCAACCGGATCGGTGCGCCGGATTCGCCGGCTGCGGCGGCTCGCGCTCCACCATCTCCTGTCGGTGCTCCTCCCGGCGGACTGCTTCGCGTGCGGCCGCCCCCTGGGGCCGGTGCATCTTCTGGGCGCCTGTCCCGATTGCTGGTCGGCGCTTCGCCCGATCGGTACCCCCGCCTGCCCGAGCTGCGGCGCGCCGCGGCCGACGGGGACCGACCTTCTCGGTCCGGCCGGGGGACGCTGCGCCCCGTGCCTGCTGCGGCCGAAGAAGACGGACGGGGTGCGGGCGGCGGTCCTCTACGACGCCGTCGCCCGGAGCTTCGTGCTGCGCGCCAAGTTCGGGGGGCGGCGTGAGCTGCTCACGATCCTCGGCCGGCAGCTGGCTGTGGTGCTCCGGACCACGGGGTTTGCCGAGCCCTGTACCGTCGTGAGCGCGGTGCCGTCCCATCCCTGGGTTCGACTTCGTCGCGGCTTCAACCCCGCCCTCGAGCTCGCGCGACCCGTCGCGAGGCATCTCGGTCTCCCCCTGGCGCGTCGGGCTCTGATCCGGCGCCTGGGCGGGCCGGCGCCTTTCAAGCGCCTGAGAGCGGCCCCGCGACGAAGCGCCGCCCGGCGAGCGTTCCGGCCGGGATACTCCCTGAGCGGGGAGCGAGTGCTCCTGATCGACGACGTCCTCACGACCGGCGCGACCGCCGAAGGGTGCGCCGCCGCCCTTCTCGGCGGCGGTGCCGAGTCGGTGCGACTGGCCGTGTGGGCCCGGACCCCGCTCCGTCGCGGAGCCGTTTGACCCCCTCGAAAGGGCGACCCTATAATGCCGGTTTTCCGCCGAGAGGAACGCGATGCAACGTCTCACCGTCCACGCACTGCTTGCCTGCGTGCTCGTCGGACCCTTGTGGACAACGGCCCGGGCGCAGGATCCCGCGACTGCGGACGTCAAGGTGGTTCTGGAGCTGAGCCAGCGCTTCTACTACGCGGGCGACCCGTTCCCGCTGCGGGTCAGCATCGGCAACGACGGCGCAAAAAAGGTCGCCAACCCGATAAAAACGCCCTTTTTCAAGGGCTTTGAGGTTCGCGCGAGCGACGGCGAGGTTATCGAGCCGACCGGCGCCCCCGGGGTGTCCGAGCCTTCCCGGCCGGACAAGCTGGCGCCTGGCTCCTTCTACGGGGCGATCGTCGACCTGACCGAAATCTACCCTGAGCTCCTCGAGGTCGGCCGGTACGAGGTGCGCTGGGCCGCGAACGGCGTCGAGTCGGAGATCATCGCCGTCAAGATGATCCCGAGATACGACCCTTCCAAGGACTACGTGGCCCGCCTGTCGACCAGCGAGGGCGACATCATGATCGAGCTCCTCGAGGGCTCCGCGCCGCTGGCGGTCAAGAACTTCGTCGACCTGGCCCATGCCGACTTCTATGACAACCGCTCTTTCAACGAGATTCGGTCGGATGCGTTCATCGTGGGCGGAGGGTCGGCCGGCTATACCTATCCCGCGGAGCTCTCGCGGCTGCCCGTGGTTGCGGGAACGGTCCTGATGAAGCCCATGAGCCCCTCCCCTCCGGCCAACGGGGCGGAGTTCATCATCGCGCTCCGGCCGGAGCCGGGCTGGACCGGGCAGTTCACGGTCGTCGGACAGGTCGTCGAGGGTCTCGACGTCGCCCGGAAAATATCGCAGATTCCGAGCACGGGGAGAGCCGGGAACCCGGCTTTCAAGCCCCTCGAGGCCGTCGTGATCCAGGACGTGGCGATCATGGAAAAGCCGGACGGGGAGCGCCGTCCGCAGGTTCCGGCGAGTTGATTCTTGACCGGCGTCGAGGTTCAGCGTATAAGTGTCGACGGCACAAGGGGCGAGGGCGTTCTAATTCGAGACGAGATCCAGGCGAAAACAGGACGAAATCTCGATTTGAAACGTCGCGTGCCGACTGCCAAATATCGCTTGACGTGGCCGCGAAAGGCCGTATAACTACGGCACTTTCGTTATTGATCACTGGTGGAGGTTCCCGGAGCGGGGAGGTCATGTTTATGAAGATGGCAAGACGGATCGGTATGGCGGCAGCGTTGATCGCGGCCGCAGGTTTGCTCGTGCCCGCCATGGCGGCGGATTACACGACCAAAGACTTTTTGATGAGGATCGCAGCCGAGAAGAAGCTTGCGGCCTCGTCGCCCGATGTCGCGGCGAGCTCTCTGCGGCAAGCCGGGTACACACTGCCGGCGCTCGATCTCGACAGCGCGCTGACCGAAGGCGACGTTGTGGGGATCTCGAACGCGCTCGGGATTCGCGTCACGACGAGCCAGCCCGGCGCGCCGTTCAGCGAGACCCAGGCGGACGGCTACTTCGCGGCGTTCTCGAGCGAGCTGAGCTCCGACGTCCAGCCGACGGCCGGTGATCTCGGCACCGACGTGATCGGGAACAACGGCAACGGCGCGAACCCGCTCGAAAAGGGCAAGGGCAAGAAGGTGGGCCTTCGTAGCCCCAGCGATCCCGTCTAAGCGGGACGTATCGATCGAGTTAGTGACGGGCCGCCATCACCTGTACGGGTGGTGGCGGTTTTGTTTGTCACGGCAAGAGCCTCGGCCGATCAAGAAAGCACGGGGCGCCTGTAACGGTTTCAATGGGGAGGTCAGGTAATGAGGAATAGACGCCGAACGTGGATGACGACATGCACCGTCCTCCTGGGTGTGTCTCTGATCGCAGGCGTGTCGGTCGTGGGGGCGCAGGACCAGGCAACCGTCGGGGATCTGTTGATCAAGATCGCCGAGGCGAGAAAGGCCGAAGCCCGTACGGCCGCGGATGCCTCCACCAGCCTTCGGGCGAGTGGATTCGCCGTGCCGAGCCGCGGTCTTGATGACCCGCTCACCGAGGGGCTGATGGTCGAGATCGCCGGTGCCTTCGGCGTCAAGGTCACCACATCCTCGCCAGGCATGTTGATCGACGCGCGGCAGGTGGATTCCTTCATGGCGGCGTTCAGCACGGAGCTGAGCGGTGACGTCGACTCGACCACGGGCGACGTGCTCGGCACCGATGCGCCTGGGAACAACGGCAACGGCGCGAACCCGCTCGAAAAGGGCAAGGGCAAGAAGAAGGGTCTCCGCAGCCCATCCGACCCGACTTAGTAGCCGGTCGCGACCGTCCGGTCGTCGTGGCTTCCGGGGGGTGAGCCGCGTGGGCTCTATGGCACCCGGGAGCCACATTTGACCTCCGCGAGACGCACTCCTCACACGTCGATCGTACTGCTCCTGTTCTTCATCTCGGGCGCCTCGGCCCTCGTCTACGAGGTCATCTGGCTCCGAAAGCTCGTTCTGATCTTCGGATCGACGCTGTTCGCGACCAGTACCGTCCTCTCGACCTTCATGGGCGGGCTTGCGCTGGGGGCCTTCGTCGCCGGGAAGATCGAGGATCGCCGGCGGTTCCACCCTCTCAGGCTTTACGGCATCCTGGAAATCGCGATCGGCGTCTACGCGCTGGCGGTTCCGACGCTGCTCGACTCGCTCTCGCCGATCTACAAGGCGATCTGGGAGGCCGGCGCCTCCGAGTCGTTCCTCGTCCTGAGCCTCGCGAAATTCGTCGGCATCGCCGCGGTCCTCCTGCCGCCCACCGTCCTGATGGGTGCCAGCCTCCCGGTACTCGCCCGGCAAGTCGCCGACGATGCCGCGCGAATCGGCGGCAAGGTCGGATCCCTGTATGCGGTGAACACCTTCGGGGCGGTGGCGGGTACCTTCATCGCCGGGTTCATCGCGGTCCCGTGGGTTGGCGTGCGGGCCACGATATGGATCACCGCCGCGGTGAACATCCTGATCGGCGTGGCTGCGCTCCTCATGGCAAAGCGCATCGCGTCTCCCTCGGCGGAGCCCGCACCCGAGAAACGCCGGGCCGCGGATCGCATGCCGAGGCCGGCGCGAGTGTGGGTCGCCCTGGCGGCCTTCGGAGTCTCGGGATTCGCGGCCATGGCCCTGGAGGTCGCGTGGACCCGGGCCCTCGGACTCGTTTTCGGGAGCTCGGTCTACGCCTTCGCCCTGATGCTCCTGGCCTTCCTCGCCGGCCTGGCGATCGGGAGCGCGATCTTCTCCGCCTTGTTGAGTCGGCGACCGGACCTGGATCCGGGCACGTTGCTTGCGGTGCTGCTGGGCTCGGCGGGAGTTTTGGCCTACGCGACGGCGTTTGTTTTCGAGAAGCTGCCGCTCATCTTCGCGCAGATCTACTTCGACTGGCGACCTCCCCCCGAGGGATGGTTCGCCGTGCAGTTCTTGCTGAGCCTTCTCGTAATGTTTCCGGCCACGGTCGCCTTCGGCGGGATTTTTCCCACCGTCGTCCAGCTACACGCGCGAGGCCTGGACCGGGTCTCGGGCTCGGTCGGCACCGTCTACGCCTCGAACACGGTCGGGACGATCTTCGGCGCCGCGGCCGCGGGCTTCTTCCTCGTCCCCCAGCTCGGCGTTCGCAACACCGTGGTGCTGATGGCGGCTGCCGAGATCGTGCTCGGTCTGCTGGTGGCGTTGGTGGTGATGTCCTCGGGCCTCTCGAGGAAGCTCGCTTTCGCGGCGGCGATGGCAGCATCGCTCGTCGTCGTCGGCGTCGCACGCCCGGGATGGGACGTCCTGCTCATGAACAGCGGCGTCTACATCAACCTCCAGGACCTTCCCGAAGACTCCGACTGGAAGGACTTCAGAAAGTACACCCAGGAGAACACGGTGCCGCTCTACGCCCGCGAGGGACTGACGGCGTCGGTGATCGTGGCCGACCAGCCCGCCTACTCCAATCGTTACCTGGCGGTGAACGGCAAGGTCGAAGCCTCCACCAGCAACGACATGGAGACCCAGCTCATGGCCGTCCATCTCCCGCTGCTCCTCCATCCGGATCCTAGGGACGTGATGGTGATCGGCCTGGCCAGCGGCATCACCGTGGGTGCCGCGGCGACCCATGGAGTCGAGCGCATCAAGGTCGTGGAGGTCGAGGCGGCCATGATCCCGGCGGCGCGGTTGTTCTCCGAGTTCAACGGCAATGTCCTCGACGATCCCCGCGTCGAGATCTCGGTCAACGACGCGCGCAACGACCTCGAGTTCTCGGCCGACACCTACGACGTCATCGCATCGGAACCGTCCAACCCCTGGATGACGGTCGCGGCGAACCTGTTCACCGAGGATTTCTTCCACATGGCGCGGACGCGGCTGCGCCCCGGCGGGATCTTCTCCCAGTGGCTGCACACCTACTATCTCCCCACCGAGGACATGCGCTCGATCATCGCCGCCTTCCGGTCGGCGTTCCCGAACGTGTGGGTCTTCGAGACCTTCGAGGGCATTGACCTGCTGCTCCTGGGATCGGACCACCCCCTGGAGCTCGACCTGGAGCGGCTCGAGCCCCGCATGGCCGATCTGCGGATCCGCATGGACCTGGCCCGGGTCAACGTCCGCTCGCCGGTGGACCTCCTGCCCCTGTTCCGGTTGGGCGATGCCGAGGTCGAGCGCCTCATCGACGGCGCACCTCGAAACACCGACGACAACGCCCGGGTCGAGTTTTCGGCCCCCAAGGCTCTGTACTCGGACACGCTGGAGGCGAATCTGGATTATTTGGAGCGTTTTGCGGCGGATCCGATGCTCTATGTGAAGTCAGGCGCGACCTCTCCCGCCGGCGAGGAGGTCCGGCTGGAGCTCGCTCGAGCGTGGGCGCGGAGGGGAAATATCGAGAAGGCAGCCTCCGAGGCGCGGACGCTGCTCGACGGTCCCCTCAAAGAGGACGCGGAGGCATTCCTAAAGAGCCTGAACTTGTGATTATGACAATGCCGATATCCGAGAAAGTCGGGGTATTCAGCCCTTGCCTCCAGCTTCTCTTGTGAGTACATCTAACCACGCGAGGGAGCGTTCCACGTCGATATTTCGAGGTGCTTCATGAGGACACTCCGGGGGGTGTTTTTCTTTCTGGCTGTCGTTGCTGTCTCCCTGACCGCAACGCTACCCGCTCTGGGGCAGACCGACCGTTGGGTCGACGACGACACCTGCCCCGCGATCGGCACCGGAGAGGAGACTGACCCGTACTGCAAGATTCAGGACGCGATCTGCGAGCTCAAGGACATCAGCGGTGGGGGCACCGTTCACGTCCTTCCCGGTAGCTACAACGAGGCCATACGGTTCTTTCCGAGGGTGAGCGTCGTCTCGACCGACGGCCCCGCCGTCACGACCATCGACGCCACCGGACAGTACTGCTACACGTCCGCGTGCGACGTATCGACGGTGACACCGTGCGCCGTTGCCTACTTTCCGACGAGTTCGGCTCACCTCGCGCGCGGCGAACGTCTCGAGGGCTTCCGCCTGACGGGTGGAGGCGGGATCAACCAGACCTGTAGCGGCGGCTGCGACATCATGTCGGGCGCAGGCATCTTCATCCTGAACAGCTCACCCACCATCACCCGCAACGAGGTCGTCGGCAACGTCTTGCAGGGAGATCCCAAGGTCT
>Ga0316191_10000254_pt1 | contig 32845 bp, 31 predicted proteins | sample Eddworburr2cm_MG_FD_204928 | JGI IMG/M metagenome (GOLD analysis project Ga0316191, IMG submission 204928) | Coastal sediment microbial communities from Maine, United States - Eddy worm burrow 2 cm | ecosystem: Environmental > Aquatic > Marine > Coastal > Sediment | place: USA: Maine...
GAAGGGGAAGCCCCGTCTACGAGCGCAGGCAAGGCGGAAGAGCCTGAAGGGGAAGCCCCGTCTACGAGCGCAGGCAAGGCGGAAGAGCCTGAAGGGGAAGCCCCGTCTACGAGCGCAGGCAAGGCGGAAGAGCCTGAAGGGGAAGCCCCGTCTACGAGCACCGACGAGGCGGCGGGAACTGAAGAAACCCCTGCTGATGACAGTCCCGCAAAGGCGTCAGCCTAATATCCGCGAACCTGAAGAGGGTAGAAATCAATGGCACGTTATTTTCGTCGTCGCAAGTTTTGTCGCTTCACCGCGGAAGGGGTGGAAGAGATCGACTACAAGGATCTTGCGACTCTGAAGAACTACATCACTGAGACAGGCAAGATCGTCCCGAGCCGGATTACCGGCACTAAAACGCACTACCAGCGCCAGCTCTCGCAGGCGGTCAAGCGGGCCCGCTACCTGGCCCTGTTGCCGTATACCGACCGTCATTGAGGCGTTCGGGCCGCCGGTTCGGTCGGACCCTGTGAAACAGTTTGCAGACTGGGTCACCCGGAGAGCCTATCGGGCGGGACTCGTAGCTGCGGCGCTCGCGCTCGTTCCACCGCTGGGCATCGTCGGTTCCGGTGTACTGGTACTCACCAGTCTCCGGCGTGGCCCCGGACTGGGATGGGCGGCGGCGGCGATGGCCACATTGGTCCTGCTTCTGGCAGCGGTGGCCGGAGGTGCCGACCCGCTGTCTGCGGTATTTGCAGGATTGGTTTTCTGGGCTCCTGCTGTCGGCATGGCGGAGGTCTTGCGCAAGTCCGGGTCGCTGGACCTCTGTGTACAGATTGCGGTCGTCGTCGGCCTGCTCCTCACCGTCATGTGGATGACGGCAGCGGGTGGAGCCTGGACAAAGACGCTGGCCGATGAAGTCAGGCCACTGCTGGAAGGATCGGGCTTCGAGCCTGAGGCGATCACGGCGGTACTGGTTCTGGTGCCGGGTGTGATGGCGACGTCGCTGCTTATTGCAGCCCTTTCAGGCCTGTTCCTGGGGATGTATTGGCAGGCCGCGTTGACCAGCCCCGGCGCGCTGGGGACCGCTTTCAGACGACTGCGCGTGGGGCGTCTGCTGGCAGTGATCGGCCTGGTCGTTCTGGTTGGCGGCTTGGTTACAGGTCATGCCGCATTCGCAAATTTGCTGCTGATCCTGGCGATAGGATTCATGCTGCAGGGGCTGGCGATCGTACACGGCCTGGCCGCACACCGAGGGTGGCCGCCGGGGGCGCTGATTCTGGTCTACGTGCTGCTTGTCTTCGGAATGAGTTTGATGGCACCGTTATTGGCTGTCTTTGGCCTGGCGGACAACTGGTTGGACCTGCGGTCGCGATTCCCGGGTCGGGCGTAATAGTTTCGTGAAAAGTTCAGGATCGCCGTCGGGGCGATGTGAAGGAAAAAGGTGACGAAATGGAAGTAATACTGCTGGAAAAGGTCGAGAATCTCGGCGGTATCGGCGACAGAGTGAAGGTGAAGCCGGGTTACGGCCGCAATTTCCTTATCCCTCATGGCAAGGCCAAACTTGCCACTGCCGAGAACATGGCTGAGTTCGAGGCGCTTCGGGTCGAGCTCGAAGAAAGAGCGGCGGGCGAACTGAAACAGGCCCAGGAGCGTGCGACGGCGGTTGCGGCGCTGAAGCTGGTGATTCAGGCCAAGGCGGGTTCAGAAGGCAAGCTGTTCGGGTCCATCGGCACGATCGACATTGCCGACGCGGCAACAAAAGCCGGTGTGGAAATCGCGCGCAGCGAAGTCCGTCTGGCGGAGGGGCCGATCCGCGTGGCCGGCGAGCATACTGTAGAAATTCATCTCCATTCTGACGTCAACGTGGAGCTGCCCGTCGTCGTTGACACGGAGGAATGACCGTCCGACAGGGATCCGGACCGAGGGTGCCACAGCTGTGGTATCGTCGAGCGAAGATTTTTTCTGACGGTTGCCCAGGTGGTTGGTATAGCTGAGAAACAAAAGGCGGTATTCCGGGGCACCGAAGCAATCCGCGTTCCGCCGCACTCTGCTGAAGCCGAACAGGCCGTGCTCGGCGGCCTTATGCTGGATAACAAGGCTTGGGAGAGGGTGGCCGATATTGTGGTCGCGGAAGATTTTTATCGCCGCGATCATCAGCTGATCTTCGGGTCCATCGGTGATCTGGCGGATCGTGGTCAGCCATGTGATGCGGTGACCGTGTCTGAATTCCTGGAACGCCGCTCGCAGCTCGACGATGCTGGCGGGCTGGGGTATCTCGGCCAACTGGCCAAAGACACCCCCAGCGCGGCCAACATCGTTGCCTACGCCGAAATAGTCAGGGAACGCTCCATGCTTCGCGCCCTGATCAGTGTGGGGGGCGAGATCGCCGCGAGCGCCTATGATTCGGAGGGTCGAGAGCCGTCTGACCTGGTCGATGAGGCCGAGCGCCGCGTCTTCCAGATCGCAGAGAGGGGTCAGCGGCGGGGCTCCGGGTTCGTGGCATTGAAATCCATCCTGCCGGCCGCCATTGACAGGTTGGACGAACTGCAGGGGTCCGAGGGCCATATCACCGGTTTGGCCACCGGCTTCGATGACCTCGACAAGATGACCGCCGGATTCCAACCGGGGGATCTGGTCATCGTGGCCGGGCGCCCTTCCATGGGCAAGACGAGTCTCGCCATGAACATGGCGGAGAATGCCGCTATCAGCGGCGGCGTGCCGGTGGCGATATTCAGCATGGAGATGTCAGCGGAACAACTTTCATTCCGAATGATTTCGTCGCTCGGTCGCGTCAATCAGTCTCACCTGCGGACGGGCAACTTCTCCGACGAAGACTGGCACCGGATCAACGCCGCCGTCACTATCATGTCGGACTCCAAGATTTTCATCGACGACACGCCGGCTCTGAACCCGACAGAAGTGAGGGCGCGATGCCGGAGACTGCGACGGGAGCACGGGCTGGGGCTAATTGTTCTCGATTATCTGCAGCTGATGCAGGTGGCCGGTACGGCTGAGAACCGTGCCACGGAGATATCGGAGATCTCGCGGTCGCTAAAAGCACTGGCGAAGGAGCTCAAGGTTCCGATCATTGCCCTGTCGCAGCTCAATCGCAGTGTCGAGCAGCGCACGGACAAGCGACCCGTCATGTCGGATCTGCGAGAGTCGGGTGCTATTGAGCAGGACGCTGATGTCATCGCGTTCATCTACCGGGACGAGGTTTACAACAAGGAGACGATGCGCAAAGGCATTGCCGATATCATCATCGCCAAGCAGCGTAACGGGCCCATTGGAGAAGTGGCGCTGACCTTCCTGGGCGAGTTCACAAAGTTCGAGAATTTCGCGCCTGACAGCTTCGGAGATGAGGCCTTCGGGTGAATCGCGCGGCACGCGCAACCATAGATTCCTCAGCGCTGCGCGCCAATCTGGCGGCCGTTCGCCGGGCTGCGCCGGATTCGAGGATCATGGCCGTGATCAAGGCCAATGCTTACGGCCACGGCATTGTACCGGTGGCCCGGGCCTTGCAAGAGTCAGACGCCTTCGGGGTGGCCCGAATGGAAGAGGCCGCGGCGATCCGGGGGGCAGGGCTGGATGGGCGCATCGTCCTTCTCGAGGGCGTGTTCCACGCCGAGCAACTGGAGCTCGCCGCCTCGCTCAAGGCCGAACTGGTAGTCCATTCTCCCGAGCAGCTAGAGATGCTGGAGCAGTACGCCGGGCGGCACCGCTTTCGGACCTGGCTGAAAGTCGATACCGGGATGAATCGTCTGGGTTTCCCGCCGGACGGGGTCCGGGACCTCAGTCGTCGGCTTGAATCCTGTCCTGCCGTGGCAGACTCTCCGAGATTGATGACCCACCTGGCGCGGGCAGACGCCACCGCCGACCCTGCAACGCAGAATCAGATTCGAATGTTCTCAGAGGCGACCAGCGATCTGCAGGGCAGCCGCAGCATCGCAAATTCGGCCGGCGTCCTGGCCTGGCCCGACAGTCATGCGAACTGGGTCAGGCCGGGGATCATGCTCTACGGTGTCTCTCCGTTCGAAGACCGGACAGGACCGGACCTCGGGCTAACACCGGTCATGACCCTTGCCAGTGAGCTCATCGCCGTCAAAATGGTGGCGGCCGGCCAGGCCGTCGGCTATGGCGGCACCTGGATCGCCAGCAGCCCAACCAGAATCGGGGTCGCGGCAATCGGATACGGTGATGGATACACCCGACATCTAGGCTCCGGTGCGCCGATCCTGGTCGGTGGGCAGATGGCCCACCTGATCGGTCGTATATCCATGGATCTGGTCACGATAGACCTTGAGGGCGTGGACGGGGCGAAGGTAGGCGACGAAGTTCTGCTGTGGGGGGCTGAGTTGCCTGTGGAGCAGCTGGCGCAGGCTGCCGGCACGATTCCTTACGAACTACTCTGTGGCGTCACGCAACGGGTCGCCATGCGAGTCGTCTGAGCGCAGATCCGCGCGGTCTCCAGTGGAGACTCAGGCGTCGAAAAAACCCATCTTGATTCCTGCAAGCTCGATTACATCACTATCCTCAAGCTTGCGGGCCTGACCACCTATCCTCGCTCCGTTGACAACAGGGAAGTCATCGGGGCTGCGCGAGGACACATGGACGAGATAGTAACCTTCAGAACGTCGGGTAATCGCGGCGACTTGTTTGCCCGGCTGTCCCAGCGTTGTCAGCGCTTTGATCAGGTCCAGTTCCCGGCCGGCGTAGGGTCCGGTCAGCACCTGGAGTCTTCCAAGTTTTGGCCCGCCTCCGTTGGTCGGACCATCGGCAGCCGGTGCGGCTTGGTGAACAGCATTCCTGACGTGCTCCAGCGCGACCTGCTCCTGAGTTTTCGGATTGATCACCATCGTCTTCTCGAACTCATCCTGATCGACCTCAGCCGCTTGCTGGTCTACGAAGCGGAGCTGATGCTGGCCGATGGTGATGACGTCAGCGTGCTGTAAGGCGTGCTTCTTGATGAGCCGGCCGTTGACATACGTACCGTTAGTGGAATTGAGGTCCTCGAGGAACGAATCATTGAGAATGTTGATGATCAGCGAGTGATGACCGCTGACGGCGGGATTGTCGATGCGCACGTCATTGTCCGGGAGCCGGCCGATCGTGTAGCGCTCCTTCGACATGTTGTACTCTGCGAGTACCTGCTCATCCAGGCTTAGTATGAGTCGTGACATAACATTCCTGCGTTTACCGGAACAAGCGTTTCAGACGCCCCATCATCCCCTGACTCAATGCAAACGAGCTTTTGACTTCCGCCAGGGTTACCGTGATGTTGTCACGCCCACCGTTCTCGTTCGCCAGTTCAATCAACTGATCAGAAACTGTTTCAAGGCTAGCACCAAACGTACTGATAGTTAAATGAATGTCCTCGTCCTCTACCATGTCGGTAAGGCCGTCCGAACACAGTAAGTAAACATCTCCGGGAAGAACAGACTCTTCCTGGACCTCTACCTCGACCGTAGACTCGACGCCGAGGGCTCTGGTCACGTAGTTTCTGTTCGTCGATCGCTGCGCTTCCTCAGGCGAGTAGAAGCCGCGGTCTACCAATTCCTGAAGAAGAGAGTGATCGAGGGTCAGTTGCTCGAGTCGGTCGCCTCTAAGCCGGTAAGCCCTGGAATCGCCCACGTGCGCGATGGACACTCGATCGTCATAGAAAAGACAAGCGACCAGGGTCGTGCCCATGCCCTTGCATTGCGGCTGGCTTTGCGCTGTCTGCCATATGATCTTGTTCGCCCGACTGACCGAGTTCCGCAGGACGATGCTCTGCCTCATCAGGCCGGATTCACTGTCGATCTGCCCACGCGATTCCCTGTCGATACCTTCTCGCGCGAGGTTCATGACCGTGCGGATCGCCAGTTCAGCAGCCACCTCTCCGGCGTTGTAGCCACCCATTCCATCCGCCAGCGCGATCATGCCGACGTCCATGTCTGCCGACGCTGCGTCCTCGTTGTGGTCGCGGACCCTGCCGGTATCCGTGCCATGGACTACCCGGATCTTGCCTTTCAGGTTCTGGAACTGATCTGATTTCTTTTCTTTCATTCAGCCATCGCCCTGGCTACGTTACGCAACGCCGACGCCATCTGTGCTCCATCTCCGAAACGTTCTTCCGGTCGTTTCTGCAGCGCCCGGTCCAGGATTTCATCAACTGTGGCGTCAAGATCATCGCGGGCCTCAGACGGGGGAATGTGCGGCCGCGAGACAATATTCTGCATCAACCCTACCATCGACTCCGAACGGAAAGGCAGCTTGCCTGTCAACAACTGGTATAGGGTAACACCAAGAGAAAACAGGTCAGAAGCGGCGGTGACCGTCCCGTCTGCAAGTTGCTCCGGCGATTTGAAGGAGGGTGTCCCGAGGACCAGCCCGGTCCGCGTTCTACCGGCGTCGGTGATGTGGGCAAATCCGAAGTCGGTGATCTTTAGCCGATCGGTCAGTACATCGAAGATGATGTTCGACGGCTTGATATCCCGGTGGATCACGCCTTCTCTGTGGGCATAATGCAATCCCTCGGCGGCCCGGGATACGAGTTCCAGCGCCTCGTCGACATCGAGCAGGTCATATTCCGCCGTGTAACGGCTCAGCGGGTGACCGTCCAGGTTCTCCATCGCGACCCAGGCCGTACCGTCGTCCTCTCCGCTCTCAATAATCTTCCTGATCGCGGGATGTTGCAGCCTCGCCGCGGCTTCAGCCTCCCGAAAGAAGCGTTTGCGCACTTCCTCCTGGTCGCGGGGCTCGAATTCAGTCGCCAGCGCCAGGGTCTTGATCACGACGGTGCTGCCATCTGGACGCCGCGCCAGATATAGCGCCCCCAGCGTGGCTTTGCCCGTTTCGCGTATCAATTCGTAGCCGCCGAACATCTGCATTCCATCATTGAATCATGCGGTCGCCTTTCTAGCATCGCAGCCAACATTTCACAATGATGAAATTAACACTCCTGGAGTCTGCTGTGACGGGGCACTAAGCTGGCCATCCCGGAGTAGACTCTCGGGCACAATCCACTCTCAATCAGAATTCAGGTCTTCCGATGGCCAAGATAAGGCGCGTATTTGCATGCGGAGAGTGCGGGGCGACCGCACCAAGATGGCAAGGGCAGTGTCCCGGCTGCGAGGCGTGGAACACGATGCAGGAGAGTTCCGAAGGTCCGGAACGCGGTCGGCGAGGACGGGGGTATGCGGGAGAGGCACCGCGACTGTTGACCGACATCGGTGAAGCCGGCCCGGCCCGCATAGGAACCGGCGTTGGCGAGATGGATCGGGTGCTCGGCGGCGGCCTGGTCCCCGGATCAGTGACGCTACTCGGCGGCGATCCCGGGATCGGCAAGTCAACCCTGCTCCTGCAAGTCGGAGCCGGCATGACTTCGGCGGTGCCGGTCCTGTATGTCACTGGCGAGGAATCCCTCCAGCAGGTCGGGTTACGTGCGCGCCGGCTGGGTTTCGCCGGTAGTGCATTGCAGGTGCTCTCGGAGACCTGCCTGGAGTCGTTGCTGGAGCAGGCGACAGAGTCAAAACCCAGCGTGATGGTGGTCGACTCAATTCAGACCATGTTCAGCGAGGCGCTGGATTCGGCTCCCGGCGCGGTCAGTCAGCTGAGGGAATGCACAGCGCGGCTGGTACGTTTCGCCAAGCAGTCCGGTGTATCCGTCTTCCTGGTCGGGCACGTCACCAAGGAGGGGGTCATCGCAGGTCCAAGAGTCCTGGAACACATGGTAGACACCGTGCTCTATTTCGAGAGTGATCCCGGAAGTCGCCTGAGAGTGATACGCGCGGTCAAGAATCGCTTCGGAGCAGCCAATGAGATCGGTGTCTTCGCCATGTCCGAGGAAGGCCTTCGGGAGGTGAAGAACCCGTCGGCGATATTCCTGTCCGGGCGCACCGACTCTGTGCCGGGCAGCGTGGTGATGGTAGCCAGGGAGGGCAGCCGGCCCTTGATGCTGGAAGTCCAGGCCCTGGTTGATGGGAGTTATGGCGGCAACCCACGCCGGGTCGCGGTGGGTCTGGATGCCAGCAGACTGGCGCTGTTGCTTGCGGTGCTACATCGCCACGTCGGTGTCGCAATGTACGATCAGGACGTTTTCGTCAATGTGGTTGGCGGGGTGCGAGTGCTGGAGACCGCCGCCGACCTGCCCATATTGCTGGCTGCTCTGGCCAGCTTGCGGGACAAACTCGTACCAAGAGAAACCGTCACATTTGGTGAAGTCGGCCTGGCCGGCGAGGTTCGCCCGGTCCCCTTCGGAGAGGAACGGCTGCGTGAGGCCGCCAAGCACGGATTTACTCGTGCGGTCGTGCCTGCCGCCAATGTGCCGAAGGCCGGCATTGAGGGATTCGAGATCGTGGCCGTCGAACGGTTAGCTGAGGCAGTCAGCGAGGTTTTTCGGTAGTGCCTTCTGCCAAGGCTGTCGCAGGGGTAGCCGGCGGGTTGACACGGACGGACTTGATCGCGTTTCCGGATGCCTGAAGGATGTCCATGGTGTAGCCGTCAATAGCCAGACGGACACCTGCATCCGGGATCGTCCCCATCTTCTCCAGGATCAGCCCGTTGAGCGTCTTGGGACCCTCCACGGGCAGAGTCCAGTTCATGGTCCGGTTGAGCTCGCGCACGTTGGCGCTGCCCTGGACTACGAATCGACCTTCTCTGTCCTGCTGCACATCCCGATAGGCATCGGATGGGGCGGTCGTGAACTCGCCGACAATCTCCTCGAGGATGTCATCCATCGTCACCAGGCCCTGGATGTCTCCATACTCGTCAACTACGAGCGCCACACGGCGTTTCGCTCGCTGGAAATTGAGCAACTGCCTTTGTAGTGGTGTCCCCTCCGGTACGAAATAGGCATCTCGGACCCGCGATTCCAGGGACGCGCAGTCCAGGTCCCCGTCCACCATGAGCTTCAGGATGCTCCTCAAGTGCAGGATGCCGATCGTGTTGTCCAGCTCGCCGCGATAGACGACCAACCGGGTGTGCTGACTCTCTTCGAGCTGCTCGAGCAGATGATCCCAGTCGTCATCCAGATCGATGCCGATAATCTCGTTGCGGGGCACCATGATGTCGTTAACAGTCACTTTGCCCAGGTCAAGAATGCTGACCATCATCTCCCGGTGACGCCCGGGGATGAGCGCCCCTGCTTCGGCGACGACGGTCCTGAGTTCTTCGCCGCTGAGAGCAGTGCCCGACGGACCCTTCGTTTCGATGCCGAGAAGTCGCAGCAGGGTATTGGCCATCAGGTTGACCGACCAGACCAGGGGGTAAGAGATTTTCAGGAGGGGCGTATAGATATAGGCGGCCGGGAACGCCAGCCTCTCCGGCTTCAGTGCAGCGAGGGTCTTCGGAGCAACTTCAGCGAATATGAGGATGACCAGCGTCAGAATGCCGGCGCCTGCAGCCACTGCACCTTGGCCGCCCACCCGCAGCGCGATGATCGTCACCAGGGACGACGCGAAAATATTAACGAAGTTATTGCCGATGAGGATCAGGCCTATCAGCCGGTCCGGTCTCCGCAGCAGTCGCTCGACAAGCTGCGCAGCCCGGTAACCCTCCTGCGCTCGGTGGCGCAGCCGGTAACGGTTGATGCTCATTAGCGCTGTCTCAGTACTGGAGAAGAACGCAGAGAGCAGAATAAGGATCGCCAGAACACCGAAAAGCGCTCCCAGCGGTACCTCGTTCAAAAGATGGGAATCCTCCGAGACAGACGTTGCGGGTTAGTGTGGTTCAGGATTCCCGAGAGTGTCAAATGGAGCGCATCGTCAGCCCCACTGGCGGCTGAGCAGCACCTCGAGGACCACACGGCTACCAAAGTAGCCGAGAACAAGGAGGCCGTAGCCGGCGAGGGTCCATTGGATGGCTTTGCGGCCACGCCAGCCTAATCGCCAGCGGCCAAGCAGCAGTATGCCGAAAACGACCAGAGCGACGATCGACAGGACGGTCTTATGGAACAGGTGTTGGGCGAAAACATTGTCGACGAACACCAGCCCGCTGAATACAGACAGCGTAAGGAGAACTACACCCGCATGGATGGTCGCGAACAGCACCTGTTCCATCGTTTCCAACGGCGGCAGAATTCGTAGCCAGACGGCCAGGCTGCGTCGGCGAAGCGCCCGGTCCTGAAAATAGATAAGGACCGCGATGAGTGCGCCTACGCTGAGAAGCGTGTAGGCAAGTACGGATATGGCGATATGGGCCTGCATCTCCCAGCCAAGCCCTTCAAGAGAGCGCGTGAATTCGCCTGCTCCACTTGCCAGGGCGCCTATCCCGGCGACCGGCAGCAACGCGGCACTCAGGCCTCGCAGCCGTGGCTGGAAGCCGGCCAGCAGGCCGGCGAGGGCGAGTCCGAAACCGACCAGCGAGAAGACATTGGCGATGCTGAGACCCAGTCCGGGCACCGAACTGATGGACCGGGACAGCAACAAGCCGTGGCAAACAAGTCCCAGCGTCCCTGCGGCAAAAGCCGGCAGGGCCGCTTTCACGCCCGGCAATTCATCGCGGCTATATCTCAGAGAGACAAGCAGCCAGGCGGCGATCAGATAGCAAAGCAGAACGACGATGCGGAGCACAGGCTTGTCGGGTTGGCTGGCCTTGGATTGGCGAGGGTGATGATGTCACAAGCCATGTCTCAATAGAAGTCGTCAGGCGAGGCATCAGGGCAGCTATAATCAGCGGCTACTCCAGATACGGATTTCTTGCAGATGTTCGAAAGTCTCAGTGACAGGCTATCCAGGGCTACTGCGGCCCTGAAGGGCCGTGGTCGTCTCACAGAGGACAATATTCGCGACACTTTGCGCCAGGTTCGCATGGCGCTTCTCGAAGCCGATGTCGCATTGCCAGTGATCAAGGGGTTTATCGACCAGGTCAGGTCCAGGGCCGTCGGCTCGGAAGTCCTCAAGAGCCTGAGTCCGGGGCAGGCGCTGGTAAAGATCATCCACGACGAGCTGATACAGACCCTCGGAGAGGTCAATGCCAGCCTGGATCTTGCGACTCAGCCACCCGCGGTCGTGATGCTGGCCGGCCTGCAGGGCGCAGGTAAAACGACGACAGCCGCGAAACTGGCCCGCTGGTTACAGCAGCGGGAAGGAAAGTCGGTTCTACTGGCCAGCGTCGATATTCATCGGCCCGCTGCGATCCTGCAACTGCAGCGGCTGGCGGACCAGGTCGGTGTTGACTTCGAGCACTGCGAGTCGAGCGAGGATCCGATCGCCATAGTCGAGCGCGCCCTCGATCGCGGTCGTCGTAAAGCCTACGATGTGGTCATTTTGGATACCGCGGGTCGTCTTCACATCGATGAAATGATGATGGGAGAGATTCGCCGCGTACACCAGGCCGCCACGCCGATCGAGACGCTATTCGTTGTCGACAGTATGGCGGGCCAGGATGCCGTAAATGCCGCGACCGCATTCGGCGAGGCGCTGCCGCTGACCGGCATTATCGTCACCAAGGCCGACGGCGACGCTCGCGGCGGCGTAGCGCTGTCCGTACGCCGGGTCACCGGCAAGCCCATAAAGTTCCTCGGCGTGGGTGAAAAGATAGATGCCTTGGAGCCGTTCCATCCTGATCGGGTCGCGTCGCGAATCCTGGGTATGGGGGATGTTGTCACGCTCGTTGAGGAAGTAGAGCGGCAGGTCGACAAGACCCAGGCCGATAGGTTGGCGCGCAAGCTCAAGTCAGGCAAGGGCTTCAACTTGAATGATCTCCGTGAACAGTTCCAGCAAATGCAAAGCATGGGGGGGCTGGCTTCGCTGGTCGAGAAGTTGCCGATGAACATCCCCAAAGGCCTGGATGCGGGCGTGGGTGAGGCCCAGTTACGTCGTCAGGTTGCGGTGATCGACTCGATGACGCCCAGGGAGCGCCGCTACCCTCGGGTGATCGACGGTTCGCGCAAACGCCGGATTGCGGCTGGCGCCGGCGTCCAGGTCCAGGACGTGAACCGGCTTCTGAAACAGTTCACACAGATGCAGAAAATGATGAAGAAGCTCGGCAAGGGTGGGCTTGGCAGGATGATGCGCTCGATGCAGGGGCGGATGCCGCCGGGTTTTGGGCCCCGCTGACGCTTCCAATTTACCGAATTTCCAGTAAAATTGGCGGTTTGACCGTTTGTCTGGCCCGCGTGCTGAGTCGTACCGGGACACTATCGAGGAATTCAAGAAAATGGTGACGATTCGCCTTTCCAGGGGCGGCGCTAAGAAGCGCCCGTTCTATCACATCGTGGTCACGGACAGCCGTAACCGTCGGGATGGACGCTACATCGAGCGTCTCGGCTTCTTCAATCCTGTGGCTACGGGCCAGGAGCAGGATCTGAAGGTCGATCTGGCGCGGGCTGATTATTGGCTCTCGCAGGGGGCAAAGCCCTCCGATCGAGTGGCTGGATTGCTGAAGAAAGTTCGCAAGCAGGCCGCCTGAGGCGGCCTGATCGGGCGCCGATCCGGTGTCCTCCTCCGAGCGAGAGCGCCTGGTGATCGGGCGGGTGTCCGGATCCTACGGTGTTCGGGGCTGGGTGAAGATTCATTCGTTTACCGAGCCGCGGGAGAACATCCTGGCTTACGGCGAGATACAACTCGGGCGGGATGGGTGCTGGAGAGACGCGACCCTCGCCGAAGGGCGGCGCCAGGGCAAAGGTCTGGTGGCCCGTATCAGCGGCATTGGCGACAGAGATCAGGCGGCTGGCCTGGTGGGAGAAGACATCGCGATCCTGAGATCGCAGCTCCCTGAGGCGGTTGACGGGGATTTCTACTGGGTCGATCTGATCGGTCTGGAGGTAGTCAACGAAGACGACGTGAGCCTAGGCAAGGTCAGCAAGCTGATCGAGACAGGGGCCAACGATGTCCTCGTTGTTGACGGAGAACGCGAGCGGCTGATTCCTTTCATCAGGGAATCAGTTGTCAAGGCGGTCGACCTGGATTGCGGAACGATCCGGGTTGACTGGGAGACTGATTACTGATGGCTGACCGGGCAGCGATGCGACTGGAGTTCGTGACGCTGTTCCCCGAACAGGTCATGCTGCTGACCGCGTTTGGCGTCATTGGACGCGCCGCGGACAGGGGACTTATAGAGTTCGGGACGGTGGACCCGAGGGAACATACTTCGGACGTCCACCGCACGGTGGATGATCGGCCCTACGGCGGCGGCCCGGGGATGGTCATGAAGGCCGAGCCGCTCAGGGCTGCGATCGGCGAGGCGCGTAGCAGGCTACCGAAAGGCAGCCCATGCGTCGTGCTTACCCCCCAGGGGCGTCCGATGGATCAGGCGTTGGTGAGGGAGTTGGCGGCGTATCAGGGGCTGGTATTGGTCGCTGGTCGTTACGAAGGGCCGGATGAGCGGCTGATAGAGCTGGAGGCCCAGTACGAAGTCTCAATTGGGGATTTCGTCTTGAGCGGCGGGGAGATCCCGGCCCTGGTTGTGGCCGATGCCGTGACACGGCTGGTTCCCGGAGTGCTGGGAGATGCGGAATCCGCGGCTCAGGACTCGTTTGAAGACGGGCTGCTGGACTGCCCTCATTACACCCGCCCCGAGGTGTTTGAGGGACTGCAGGTGCCGCCTGTGCTGCTGTCGGGTGACCATGGAGCGGTCCGCAGATGGCGATTGCAGCAGTCGCTGGGCAGAACGTGGTTAAGGCGACCAGACTTGCTCGAAGAGCTGGATCTGGATGAGGAAAGGAAGGTGCTGCTGGAGGAATTCGTTGCCGGGACAGGCGAGGAATTCCCTGGCTAGGAAAGTTGGCCTGCGGGCAGGTGAAAATCATGAGCAATATCATCGAAGAACTGGAACGCGAACAGATGACACGGGAGTTCCCCGAGTTTGGCCCTGGCGACACAATAGTCGTTCAGGTCAAGGTCAAGGAGGGTAACCGGGAGCGTCTTCAGGCGTTCGAAGGCGTCGTCATCGCCAAGCGAAATCGTGGGCTGAACTCCTCTTTCACGGTACGCAAGATGTCACACGGCGAGGGTGTGGAGAGAGTTTTCCAGACCCACAGCCCGTCGATCAGCGGTGTTTCCGTGAAGCGTCGCGGTGACGTCCGCCGAGCCAAGCTGTACTACCTGCGTGAACTCACGGGTAAGGCGGCGAGGATCAAGGAAAAGGTCTAAGGCACGTCGGTCAAGGTGTTTCTTCGATCGACTTGGCGGGCCAAGGACAGGGCAGTCGCGCTTGCGGCTGTCTTGTACTGCCTTACCGGTTGTTCCCTGTTTATCGGCAATGCCGTCGACAACGCCGCTGACAATCTGACTACGGCAATCCTGAATCAGGATGATCCGGAGACGGTACGCGACGGGGCGCCAGCCTACTTGTTGCTGATGGATAGCCTGGTGGAAGGTGCCCCGCAAGACCCCGAGATTCTGCAATCCGCGTCGTCCCTGTACGCGGCCTATGCCGCCGTTTTCGTCGAGGATCCAGAGCGTGCCGCGAGGCTGGCGGTCAGATCCCGCAACTATGCCGCTCGCGGCCTGTGCGAGACGCGCAAGTCAGGTTGCGGTCTGGTCGAGCTGCCCTTCGATCAGGTGGAGAGTCGCCTTGCCGGTTTCGGCCAACAGGATGTCGATGCCCTCTACACGCTGGCCGTGTCATGGCTCGTCTATATCCGGACTCACAGTGAAGACTGGAAGGCTATTGCGGATCTACCGAAAGTAGAGGCGCTCCTGCAGAGGCTGCTGCAGTTGAACGAAACCTACGAGAACGGTAGCGTCCACTTGTTCCTCGGCGTTCTCAAGACCTTACGGCCCCCCGCGCTGGGTGGAGAGCCAGAGGTGGCCAAGGCGCACTTCGAACGTGCCATTGAGATCTCTCAGGGCCGGGATCTCAGCGTCAAGGTCGAGTACGCACGCAACTACGCACGTGTTCTCTACGAGCGCGAGCTGCATGACAGGCTTCTGACTGAAGTCCTGGAAACTGATCCCGTCTATCCGGGTCTTACCCTGATGAATACCGTGGCTCAGCGCGAAGCCATCGTATTGCTGGAAGAAGCGGACGACTATTTTTAGCCCTCCAAGAGATTTCCCTATGTTCAGAAAATTCTTCTGCGTGGCATGCCTGCTTGTGGCACCGGCCGCCCTGGCGGCTCAGACACAGATCAAGATTGCCACGATTGCCCCCGAGAATTCCGGGTGGATGAAGCAGATGCGTGCCGGAGCCAAGGAGATAAGTGAGCGCACCGATGATCGCGTCGTTCTGAAGTTCTATGGCGGCGGCGTCATGGGGAATGACGCCAAGATCCTACGCAAGATGCGTATCGGTCAGCTCCACGGAGCGAGCTTTACGCCCAGCGCCCTGACTGAACGCTATCCGAATCTGAATCTGTATGGGTTCCCGCTGTTATTCGATTCCCTCGATGAAGTGGACTTCGTCCGCGAGCGTTTCGACGACCGGATAGTGGCCGGCCTGGAGGAGGCTGGCCTGGTCGGTTTCGGTATCACTGGCGGTGGTTTTGCCAAGATCATGTCGAACGTTCCGGTGACTGGATATGACGACCTGAAAGGCAGAAAGGTCTGGGTGCCGGAGGGCGATAATTCCACGCTGGCCGCCATGGAAGCGCTTGGGCTCTCGCCGGTAGTCCTGCCGATCACCGACGTCCTGACCGGACTGCAGACGGGCCTGATTGACATCGTCGGTACGCCGCCGGTCGGCGCCGTCGCCTTGCAGTGGTACACGAAGGTCAAGTATGTGACCGACTTCCCGGTTGTTTATACCTATGCCGTTCTGGTCGTTGAAAAGAAGGCTTTCGATCGCTTGTCGACCGATGATCAGGCCGTGTTCAGCGAGGTGATGAGCGGAATATACCGAGCGTTCGACGAGTATACGCTGGCGGAAAATGAAGGCGCCGTCGAGGCCCTGAAGTCGAACGGCATCGAGTTTCTCGAACTCGCGCCCGGTGAGGTCGACAAGTGGCGCGAACGCGTGTTGCAGATCAATCTCGAGAATGTGGACAAGGGGATGGTGTCTGCTGACCTCTATCGCGAGATGCTGACGGCTCTGCAGGAGTTCCGTGCAGCTGGTGCAGCGCTCGACTCGAGTGAGAGTGCGACCCGCTGATGGAGTCCGGGTCGCCGCGCTGGTTGGCTACTGCCGCTCGGCTCTCCCGGCGTCTGGAAGATTCGCTGCTGGTACTGTTGCTGGCGGCAATGATCGCCATCGGCGGATGGCAGATCGTTGTGCGAAACATCATCGGCACCAGCCTCAGCTGGGCGGACGAATCTCAGCGACTGATCCTTCTGTGGATTGCGCTGCTGGGCGCAGTTGCGGCGTCCCGTGACAGGAAGCAACTTCGTATCGATCTGGTCTCCCGATATCTGAGCGGTCTGCCGGTACGGTTTTTCGAAGCCCTCGCTGATCTTCTCACCTGCGCCGTATCCGCCATCATCGGCTGGTACTCACTGGAGTTCGTGCGCGAATCGTTTGGCTACAGTGACACACTGGTGGGTAGTCTGCCGGCCTGGGCGATCCAGTCGATACTGCCTTTGTCTTTCTTTGTCATCGCCTGGCGGCACTTGCTCGACGCATTTCTGGCCGTCATGGGAAGACCGAGAGAGAGAGCCAGCAACCTGTGAGTTTCGCACTGCTATTGGCGGCCCTGGCGCTCGCCGGAGTTCCGTTGTTCGTGGTCATCGCCGGCAGCGCGCTGTGGGGTTATCACAACGCCGACATCGATCTTCAGGCGATTGCCATAGAGATATTCGGCATCGCGGAGATGCCGATTCTTGCGGCGATCCCGATGTTTACTTTCGCCGGATATCTGTTGAGCGAGGGCGGTGCTCCGGGCCGACTTGTGCGGCTCAGCCAGGCGCTGCTCGGCTGGCTCCCGGGCGGCCTGGCGATCATCGCCCTGGCGGCCTGTGCGATTTTCACTGCGTTTACCGGCGCGTCAGGCGTCACGATCATCGCCCTCGGGGCTCTCCTCTATCCTGCACTGAAACAAGCGGGCTACCCGGAGAATTTCAACCTCGGGCTGGTGACGACGTCCGGAAGCCTGGGGCTCCTGTTCGCTCCATCGCTGCCACTGATCTTGTACGGGGTCGTGGCGAAAGTCTCGATCGACAAGCTATTCGTCGCCGGTATCGTGCCAGGCACGCTCATGATCGCGCTGCTCGCGGCATGGAGCCTGTGGGTCAATCGCGACAACCGCGTGCGGATGGAAGATTTCACATGGCAAGAGGCCCGGGATGCGGTGTGGGCGTCCCGCTGGGAAATCCCGCTGCCCGTTATCGTCCTTGGCGGCATCTACAGCGGTTACTTTGCCGTGTCAGAAGCGGCCGCCGTCACGGCCATTTACGTGCTGTTTGTCGAGATGATCGTCCACAGAGAAATCCCGTGGCGCCGGCTTCCGCTGATCATGAGAGAGTCCATGGTGCTGGTGGGCGGGATACTGCTGATCCTCGGCGTGTCGCTGGCCTCCACCAACGTGATGATCGACGCCGGTGTGCCGGGAATGTTGTTCGAGGCGACCAGGGGGCTGGTGTCGGGGCCGGTCAGTTTTCTCTGGCTGTTGCTCGGATTCCTCCTGGTGTTGGGGGCCCTGCTGGACATCTTCTCCGCCATCGTCCTGGTCGTGCCGCTGCTGATCCCGGTGGCGGTAGGTTACGGCATCGATCCGATTCACCTGGGCATCATCTTTCTGGCCGCGATGCAGTTGGGGTATCTGACGCCGCCCGTCGGGCTGAATCTTTTCATCGCCAGCTATCGCTTCGACAAGAGCATCACGCAGATATATTTATCGACACTGCCATTCCTGCTGATCTTGATGGCGGCCGTTATCATGATCACTTTCATCCCTGCCATGTCGCTCGGGCTGTTGTGACGCGGCCATGCGCGCAATGATTGGTGACAGCGGCATAAGAGCACTGCCGGTAGACCGATTGTCGGCGCCGATCGCTTGCGGCATCCTGATCTTGGGTTCCATTATCGCGATGGTGGCTCGGGCGGAACCGGCAGACCTCGGCAGGATCAGCCTCCCGGAGGGGTTCAGGATAGAGGTATTTGCTGCTGACGTTCCGAACGCCCGTTCGATGGTCTTGGGTGAGAGAACATTGTTCATCGGTACCCGGACGGTCGGCGACGTTTACGCGATTCCCCTGGCGCGCAGAGCGGACGGCACCGTAATGGCAGGCCAGGCTCATACGCTTGCGAGCGGGCTGAGAAGGCCGAATGGCGTTGCTTTCAGGGACGGCGATCTGTTCGTGGCTGAGGTCAATCGGATCCTCCGGTTTGAGGATGTGGAAAACCGGCTGGACAGCGCTGAGTTCTCGGTCGTGACAGACGACTTTCCTTCAGCCAGGGCTCACGGCTGGAAGTACATCGCGTTCGGGCCGGACGATAAGCTCTATGTTCCGATCGGTGCACCCTGCAACGTGTGCGATCGGCCCGGATTCGGCGTCATTACTCGCATGGATCCCGATGGGACAAACCACGAGGTGTTCGCCGAAGGGGTCCGCAACACGGTCGGCTTCACCTGGCATCCCGATACCGGGGTCATGTGGTTTACGGACAACGGTCGCGACCGGATGGGAGACGACGTTCCGTCTTGCGAGCTGAACCGGGCGCCTGCGGCCGGGATGCATTTCGGCTTCCCGTATTGCCATGGCGGAAACGTCCTGGATCCGGATTTCTCTGCAGGTCGTTCCTGTGACGAGTTCGCCGCACCTGCGATCCGGCTGGGCGCCCACGTGGCGCCACTGGGACTGAAGTTCTATAACGGCCAGATGTTCCCTGAAGAGTATCGTGGCCAATTGTTCGTTGCCGAACACGGCTCCTGGAATCGCTCCGAACCGGTCGGATACAGGATCACGCTGGTGCGATTTGAAAACGGACAGGCCGTCGGTCGCGAAACCTTTGCTGACGGATGGCTGCAGGATGGGGAATCCTGGGGCCGGCCGGTCGACGTTCTGGTTCTTGCGGATGACTCCTTGCTGGTCTCCGACGACAAGGCTGGCAGAATCTATCGCATCGTCTATTCCGGGGACAGTCAGGGCAGCCCATCATGATCCACGCGCTTGCACGTTTCTTGAGGTTCCTGTGGCACGTGCTCGACGGCCTTCGACGCGTCGTTCACCTGGTTCTGATGCTGATCGTACTGGTGCTTGTCCTTGCACTGCTCTCGACGACGCCGATCGCCGTCCCTTCCTCTGCCGCGCTGATTGTCTCACCCTCGGGAGCACTCGTAGATGAGTTGAGTGGAACGCCGCTCGACCGCGCTCTGGAAGGTGCCACGGACGGCCAGCGCGAGACGCTCGTCAAGGACCTGGAGGAAGCCATTGACAGGGCCCGCGATGATGATCGCATTGAGGCATTGGTCCTGTCCCTGGATGAGATGGGAGCCGCCGGCCTTACAAAGCTCAACAGACTTTCCAAAGCCATTGGTCGTTTCAAGGGCAGTGGCAAACGGGTCGTGGCCGTGGGCGGGGGCTTTTCGCAGGGGCAGTATTTCCTGGCAGCCCTGGCGGACGAAATCTACCTCAATCCATTGGGCGGGCTGTTTTTTCAGGGATTCGGTTTCTACCGGACTTACCTGGGCTCTGCCCTCGAGAATCTGTCGATCGACTGGCACGTGTTCCGGTCCGGTGAGTACAAGACGCTATACGACAACCTGACCCGTAGCGAGATGTCAGAAGTCGAGAAACAGGAATCTCGTGTACTCATCGATCAGCTTTGGGCCGGCTACCGTGAGCATGTCGGGGCCGCTCGCTCGCTGGAGCCTGTCGCGGTCCAGCGGTTTGCAGACGACTATGTCAATCGCCTGCGTTCGGCCGGTGGCGATATGGCGGAGCTGGCCAGGGCTGAGGGCCTGGTGGACGAGTTGCTCACCCATGACGAGGTGGAACGGCGACTTATCGATCTTGTCGGCGAGGATGCCGAGCACGGCAGCTTCACGCAGATCGACTTCCGCGACTACCTGGCTGCGACTCGACTGACAGCGGGAGCTGTCGTCGACGGTGAGGCGAAGGTCGCCGTCATCGTCGTCAGCGGTGCAATTCTCGACGGAGAACAGCCTCCCGGGACGGTGGGTAGCGAGAGTCTCTCCGGCCTGATCCGCGAGGCGCGGCAGGACGAAGACATCCGGGCCGTGGTCCTGAGGGTGGATTCGCCTGGCGGTAGTCAGTTTGCTTCCGATGTGATCCTTGCCGAGCTCGCTCTGTTGCGTGAAGAAGGCAAGCCGCTCGTGGTGTCCATGGGCGACATCGCCGCGTCGGGGGGGTATCTGATCTCTCTCGCCGCAGATGAAATATGGGCTCATGACGAGACCATCACGGGGTCCATTGGTGTAGTCGCAGCGATGCCGGCATTCGATCGCGCTCTGGAGCGATTGGGGATCCGGGTCGACGGTATCGGCACGACCCGCTACAGCGGCGACTTCAATGCTGCTGCCGGTTTGAGCGCCGATGCACTCGAGATACTCCAGTTGAGCGTGGACTCCAGCTACGCTCGCTTCCTGGCGCAGGTGGCGGAGTCACGATCGATGAGTGTTTCGGAAGTTGAACAACTGGCCGGCGGCCGAGTGTGGACAGGCCGCGATGCACATCGTCTTGGACTGATCGACAGGATCGGCGGGCTCGAACAGGCGATCCAGTCGGCCGCGTCCATAGCCGAGTTGGAAGACTACGAAGTACGGTATCTTCGCAAGCCGATCAGTCTCGAGGATGCGCTGGCTCTGCACGTGATTGAGCAAGGCGTGGCATTCGGTGCTCGCTTTGGACTCGAGTTCGATACCCGGACGCTTGTAACACGGCTGACCGAGCGCTACGCACCCGACCTCGCTGGCCTTCTGCAGCTCAGTGACCCCAGAGGGCTCTACTATCACTGCATGTGCGCCTTCCGTTAGGCAGAGTCTGCCCGCCAGTCAAGGATAACTTTGCCCGATCGCCCGGAGTTCATGATGTCGAAACCGGCCTGAAACGAGTCTATCGGGAAGTGATGGGTGATGACCGGTAATACATCCAGGCCGCTCTGCAGCATGCTGGCCATCTTGTACCAGGTCTCGAACATCTCCCGGCCGTAGACGCCCTTGATGACCAATCCTTTGAAGATGACCTCATTCCAGTCGATGGCTGTGTCTCCCGGGGGGATGCCGAGCAGGGCAACCTTGCCGCCGTGATGCATCGTCCGGATGAGGTCGCGGAAAGCGTCGGGATGACCCGACATCTCCAGTCCCACGTCGAAGCCCTCTGTCATGCCGAGTTCCGCCATCACATCGTCAAGCGACTCACGGGTGACATTTACGACTCGATTGGCGCCCATATTGCTGGCAAGGTCGAGCCTGTAGTCGTTTACGTCGGTGATGACGACGTGGCGTGCGCCAACGTGACGACAGATCGCTGCCGCCATGATGCCGATAGGGCCCGCCCCGGTGATCAGGACGTCCTCTCCGACGAGGTCGAAAGACAGGGCAGTGTGGGCTGCGTTCCCCAGCGGGTCCAGGATCGAGGCGATATCGTCGGTAACGGCCTCCGGCAGCACGAATACATTGCTGGCCGGGATCACCAGGTACTCTGCGAAGCAACCCTGCCGGTTGACGCCGACACCAACCGTGTTGCGGCACAGGTGACGGCGTCCGGCGCGGCAGTTGCGGCAATGCCCGCAGGTGATGTGGCCTTCGCCTGAGACACGGTCACCGGGTCTCAGGCCCTTGACCTCGCCACCCATGTCCTCGATGACTCCGGAGAACTCATGCCCCACGGCCATCGGTACCGGAATCGTGGCCGAGGCCCACTCGTCCCAGTTGTAGATATGTATGTCGGTGCCGCAGATCGCCGTCTTGTTGACCCGTATCAGAACATCGTTGTGCCCCGGCGCCGGTTCCGGGATGTCCTCGAGCCAGATGCCTCTCTCGGCTCTCTGTTTCACCAAGGCCTTCATATTTAATCCTTGAAAGTCATTAAATTACGCCGAGATCCTTACCTACTGTCTCAAACGCAGATATGGCCTGATCAAGATGTTCATGTTCGAGACCTGCGGACATCTGAGTCCTTATCCTGGCTTGCCCCTGCGGCACTACCGGGTAGGAAAATCCGATGACATACACGCCGAGCGCGAGCAGCCGGTCGGCTATTTCGGAGGCCAGTCTGGCGTCCCCCAGCATGACCGGGATGATGGGATGCTCGCCCGGCAGCAGATTGAATCCCAGAGCTGTCATCTTGTCGCGGAAGTAGCGCGTGTTGTTCCACAGGCGATCACGCAAAGCCCCGCCATCTTCGAGAAGATCGAGGACGCGTAGGGAGGTGGCCGCGATGACGGGGGCAAGGGTATTGGAGAACAGGTAGGGGCGCGACCGCTGCCGTAGCCAGGCGACGATCTCCTTGCGACCGGACGTGTAACCTCCTGATGCGCCACCGAGCGCCTTGCCGAGTGTTCCTGTAAGAATGTCTATGCGGCCCATGACCGCGCGAAATTCGTGCGTGCCGATGCCGTTCTCGCCCATAAAACCGGTCGCGTGGCAGTCGTCGACCATGACCAGCGCTCCGAATCTGTCTGCCAGATCACAGATGGCTGCCAGGTCGGCGATCGTGCCATCCATCGAAAACACCCCGTCGGTGGCGATCAGTTTGACCCTCGAGTCGGCTGCATCACGCAGTTTGTCTTCCAGGTCGTTCATGTCGTTGTGTTGGTAACGAAAGCGGGCCGCCTTGGACAACCGGATCCCGTCAATAATCGATGCGTGATTTAATGAATCACTGATCACCGCATCCTCTGGTCCCAGGAGCGTCTCGAACAGGCCTCCATTTGCATCAAAGCATGACGAGTAGAGGATCGTATCCTCGGTGCCGAGGAACCGGCTCAGGCGTTCTTCCAGTTGCTTGTGAACCGTCTGTGTGCCACAGATGAAACGTACCGAAGCCATGCCGTATCCATACCGCTCGATGGCTTCGTGGGCCGCCGCAATCAGATCGGGATGGTTTGCCAGCCCCAAATAGTTGTTGGCACAGAGGTTGATGACCTGGCCGCCACCTTCAATTCCAATCGATGCTTGCTGGGGCGTGGAGATGACACGTTCCGCCTTGAAGAGCCCTGCGGGCCTCAAGGCTTGCGTCTGGTCAGACAATGAATTCAGGAAAGCGGCGTCCATCTTGATCGTCTCCGGTGGAAGGGCTCGAATTATAGCAGCCGGTGTAGGTTAGACTGCGGGACACTGGCTCCTTTTCTCATGCCATGTGGCAGGCGCAAAGTGCAACAGGACGAACTTGAAAGGGTCCCTCCCGTAAGACTGGACAAGTGGCTCTGGGCCGCCAGGTTTTTCAAGACCAGGGCCCTGGCAAAGGAAGCCGTCGTCGGAGGAAAAGTGCATCTGAATGGGGTGAGGGCGAAACCCGCCCGCGACGTGCGCCCGGGAGATCGACTGCAGATATCCCGTGGTACCGAAAGGTTCGACGTCAGAGTCACCGGGCTCAGCGGACGGCGGGGTTCGGCGAAGAGCGCTGTCACTCTTTATGAAGAGAGTCAGGACAGCATTGCGCGGCGGGCCAGGGACCGCGAGGAACGCGCTCTCCGGCGGCGCGTGGCGCCGGTACCTCCGGCCAAGCGACCCGACAAGCGATCGAGGCGACGGATCATCCGTTTTACCCGCGAGCAGGAGGATTAGCCTTGGGGCGACCGCTGACGCCGCTACTGGCTGTAGACGTGATCGTCGAGATGGCAGATCGTCCGGGGCGGCCTGTCGTCCTTGTGGGTCGCCGCAATCCGCCGCTGGGCTGGGCGATCCCCGGAGGTTTTGTGGATGTCGGCGAAACTGTTGAGCAGGCTGCTGTCCGCGAACTTAGGGAGGAGACCGGGCTGGACATCGTGGACCTGTCACTGTTCGGTGTGTACTCGGACCCGGAGCGGGATCCCCGTGGACACACGGTCAGCGTCGTCTTCACGGCGGCCGCAACCGGGACACCCCTGGCTGGCGATGATGCTGCCGAGGTGCTGATGGTCCTGCCGCAGGAATCGCCGGCGACGGTATTCGATCATGCGCGGATTCTGAATGACTATTGCCGAACCCGGCGTGAACGTGCGTAGGCCAACGGTCCGGCCGCTGCGGACGATTGCACCATAACTTATAATTCCTGAATAAAGAGTCCGCTGTTCCCGGCACGGGAAAACGGCTCGAGACAATAGATATTGCGGGGGAGGATACGGCCTTGCACGCGACCAGCCCGATTGCACCAGAATCATCTCGTTTCATTTTCTCTCCGGACGGCAGATCGTCCACGGCGATAAGCGAATCCATAAACGGCCTGTACCTTGCCGATGAGACGGAGGTCATGAAGGAGATGCTCGACCTCGCGAGGGTCGGCGACGGCCAGAAGCGCCGCATCCGGGCGACCGCCGAACAACTCGTAGAGGCGGTGCGAAGCAACCGGGGGAAGACGGGCGGACTGGACGCGTTCATGAGCCAATATGACCTCTCGTCTCAGGAGGGGGTGGTCCTTATGTGTCTGGCGGAGGCCCTTCTGCGAATTCCTGACAGCGATACTGCCGACAAGCTCATCGCTGACAAGCTGCTGGCAGGAAACTGGCGGGATCACCTGGGCACCAGCGACTCGGTTTTCGTCAACGCTTCCACCTGGGGCCTGATGCTGACCGGCCGCATTATCCGACTCGATTCCGACACACTGGTCAGCCCCGGGCGCCTGATGAAGAAGATGGTGGCGCGGGCCGGCGAGCCCGTAATTCGCGGTGCCATGCGGCAGGCCATGAAGATCATGGGTCATCAATTTGTGATGGGTCGCACCATCGCGGAAGCGATGCAGCGGTCACAACAAGGCGACAACAGCAACTATCGCTACACCTTTGACATGCTGGGTGAGGCGGCGTTAACAGCCGAGGACTCGCGCCGATATTTCGAAGCCTATTGCAGTGGCATCGACGCCATCGGAGAGGCAGCCGCAGCCGCGCCCTCAATCGATGCGGCTCCGAGTATCTCGGTCAAACTTTCAGCCCTGCATCCGCGCTACAGTTTCGCGCAGCGGGATAGGGTGATCAGTGATCTGACGCCGTTGTTGCGTGAACTCGCACTGCGGGCCAAGAGAGCGAACATCGGCTTCACGGTGGATTCCGAGGAAGCGGATCGGCTGGAACTCTCTCTGGAGCTTTTCGAGGCGGTCTACCGTGATCCGGAACTGGACGGTTGGGAAGGACTGGGCCTGGCGATACAGGCGTATCAGAAACGCGGTCTCGCGGTCTGTCGCTGGGTGATCGATCTGGCGCGGGACGTGGGGAGACGGATCGGCGTACGACTGGTCAAAGGGGCTTACTGGGACGCGGAGATCAAGCACGCCCAGGTCGAGGGTCTGGACGGGTATCCTGTCTACACCCGAAAGCCGAACAGCGACGTTTGTTACCTGGCTTGCGCGCGGACCTTGTTGGCCGCGGAGGCGGAGACCTATTGTCAGTTCGCCACTCACAACGCCCAGACCCTGGCGAGCATCGTCCACCTGTCAGGTGGCAACCACAGCTACGAGTTCCAGCGACTCCATGGCATGGGTGAAGAGCTGTACGCCGAAGTCATGGGCGAAGACAGGCTGAATCTGCCCTGCCGCGTCTATGCTCCGGTTGGCAATCATGAAGATCTGTTGCCGTACCTGGTGCGCCGCTTGCTGGAGAACGGCTCCAATACTTCATTCGTGAATCGCATCGTCGACGAGGAAGCGCCGATAGACGCGATCGTCGAGGACCCTGTGGATACCGTCTCACGGTTCGACTCGATGTCTCACCCGAGGATTCCAACGCCGCGAGATCTTTTCGGAGCCGAGCGCAGAAATTCGCGGGGGTTGAATCTATGCGACTCCAATCGCCTCGTCCCACTTGCTGCGGAGATGACTCATAGCCTGGCCACAGCGAGAACTGCCGGGCCGCTGGTGGCTGGCAATCTCCTCGGCGGGGGCTCGGTCGAGGTAGTGGATCCGGCGGATGTGCGCCGAGTTCTGGGCCGGGTCGATTTTTCATCGGAGGAGACATGCCGACTCGCCGTGGATGTTGCCGCCGCCGCGTACCCTGTGTGGAACGGGACTGCTGCCGGACGGCGCGCCGACATTCTGGACAAGGCGGCCGATCTGTTCGAAAGTCATGAAGCCGAACTTCTGGCCCTGTGCGTTCGCGAGGCAGGCAAGTCTGTCCCGGACAGCGTCGCCGAGTTGAGGGAAGCAGTGGATTTCCTGCGCTACTACGGTGCCCGGGCACGGCTGGATTTCGGTGAGCCGATCGATCTGCCCGGGCCGACAGGCGAAAGCAATCGACTCCGAAGGGAAGGGCGCGGGGTGTTTTTCTGCGTCAGCCCGTGGAACTTCCCACTGGCTATCTTCGCCGGTCAGGTTGCCGCGGCCCTGGCGGCCGGCAATTCTGTCATCGCCAAGCCGGCCGAACAGACGTCGCTGGTGGCATTCCGGGCGGTGCAGCTCTTGCACGAGGCCGGCGTGCCCGTCGAAGTGCTGAACTTCCTTCCCGGCCTCGGTCCGGATGTGGCTCGTCCAATTCTCCCGGATCCGCGCATCGCAGGAGTGGCTTTCACCGGTTCTACCGAAACAGCCCAGACGATCAACCGTCAGTTGGCAGCGCGGGAGGGCCCGATCGCTACGCTGATTGCCGAGACTGGCGGGCAGAACGCAATGCTCGTAGACAGTTCTGCACTGCCGGAACAGGTCGTGCTGGACGCTGTCCATTCTGCCTTCAATAGTGCCGGACAACGGTGTTCGGCACTGCGGACTCTGTTCGTTCAAAGTGACGTGGCCGAAGGTACGATCCGTCTGCTCAAAGGCTATATGAAGCAGCTGGTTGTTGGAGATCCGGCCTTCCTGAGGACCGACGTGGGACCGGTCATCGACAACGACGCCTTGCAGATACTCCGCGATCACGACGAACGGATCACCAGCGAGGGACGTCTGATCGAACGCTGTGAACTCGGGCCGGAGACTGAACACGGGACGTTCTTCGCGCCGATGGCGGTTGAGATCGACAGTCTCGAGCAATTGCCCAGAGAGGTGTTCGGACCGGTGCTGCACGTGTTGCGCTACAAGTCCAGAGACCTGGACAAGATCATCGATCAGATCAACGCGACCGGCTACGGCCTGACCCTGGGTATACATTCGCGTATCGACTCCCAGGCGATGGAGATCGCCCGCAAGGTGAATGCAGGCAACGTATACGTCAATCGGAATCAGATTGGCGCGGTCGTGGGCGTTCAGCCGTTTGGCGGGCGCGGCTTGTCCGGGACCGGGCCGAAAGCGGGCGGACCCGATTATCTGCATCGCTACTCGACCGAACGCACCGTGACCATCAACACGTCGGCAGTGGGTGGCAACGCCAGTCTGCTGTCGCTGGAAACCGAGTGAGCAGGTTCGAGTGACCATATCCGTCTTCGACATATTCAAGATCGGAGTCGGCCCGTCCAGTTCCCACACCATGGGCCCGATGAGGGCCGCTGCCAGGTTTGTAGGCAACCTGGAGTCGCAGGGCGTGCTGTCGCAGGTCAAAAAGATCGGCATCCAGCTCTACGGCTCTCTGGCACTGACGGGGAGAGGTCACTGTACCGACATGGCGGTGCTCGTCGGTCTGGAGGGCGAAGATCCAGAGACGCTGGATACCGGCATGGTGACCAGGCGACTTTCACGAATCCGGGAGACCGGCCGCCTGCATCTTCAGCGAGGGCCGGAGATCGCGTTCGATGAGGAGATGGATCTGCTGTTCCACGACGACCAGGTCCTGCCTCGTCACCCCAACGGCATGCGATTCACGGCGCTCGGCCGGGATGGCGACGTATTGCTCACGGAGGAGTTCTACTCTCTGGGGGGAGGCTTCGTCGTTCGCGGGGACGAGGAGCAGGCCTCCGGAGACAGCCTCAGTGCGCCGCCCTATGCCTTCGAGTCGGCGGCTGAGTTGCTCGATCTTTGCAATCAGAGCGGCTTGAGGATTGACCAACTGGTCCTCGAGAACGAAATGACCTGGCGCAGTCAGGACGAGATTCGCGATCGCTTGCTCAAGCTCTGGTCCGTCATGCAGGACTGTGTCAAGAAGGGGTTCCACGCCGAGGGGCTTCTCCCCGGGAGGCTGAAAGTGGCGCGCCGTGCACCCCGGCTCTACCGGGAGCTATGCGGTGACGGTGCGGCCGGGGACTTTATGGATTGGGTGAACGCCTACGCTCTTGCGGTCAACGAAGAGAATGCCGCCGGCGGACGCGTAGTGACGGCCCCGACCAATGGCGCGGCCGGCATCATCCCGGCAGTGCTGCACTACTATCGCCGTTTCATCAGTAGCGCAGACGAAGAGGGCGTCTTCAAATTTCTTCTGGCGGCGGGCGCGATCGGTACTCTGTACAAGAAGAACGCTTCTATCTCCGGCGCCGAAATGGGGTGTCAGGGAGAGGTCGGGGTCGCTTGCTCGATGGCCGCCGGCGGTCTCGCGTCCGCGATGGGCGGTACGGACGCCCAGGTGGAGAACGCCGCAGAGATTGGCATGGAGCACAATTTGGGGCTGACTTGTGATCCGGTGGCCGGTCTCGTGCAGATCCCCTGTATCGAACGTAATGCGATGGGCGCGATCAAAGCCGTTAACGCCGCTCGCATGGCGCTGCGGGGAGACGGGCAGCACGTCGTCCATCTTGACCAGGTGATCGCCACCATGCGGCAGACCGGACTGGACATGTCGCATCATTACAAGGAGACGTCCCAGGGCGGACTGGCCGTGAACGTGACGGAATGTTAGCTGGCATTGGAGAGGCTGTGATAAAACTCATAAAGATACTGATACCCCTGATCCTGATCGTCGGCACGGCGAAGAGCCTGGCGCAGTCGGGAGGCCAGCCCGAGATCTATGTCAGGCAGGACGCCAACGCTGATTTCAGTGGATTCAAGACCTACGGTGTTGTGGAGCCGGGCGCGCCCTTGAGCGACGCGGCGCCCGCACGGGGCCGGGGGGCTTCCCAACCGGATGACGCACGGCGCCTGGCCGCAGGCGAAGAGGCGATCCAGCGGACCATCAAGGAGGCGCTGACGGAGCGTGGGTTCAAGCCGGTACAGGAGGGCTCTCCTGATTTCTTCCTCGGTTACGATGCCCTGGCCATCCGTTTCGATGACCCGCTGAATCAGCCAGGCGAACTGATCCGGCCCAGCTGGGGCAACACGGTCAGCGTCGTTCGTACCCACTCCGTATTTGACTCGGCGGCAGCGTTTGAAGGGCGTCTGACGATCTTCGTTGTGGATGGGCAGTCGAAGCAAATCGTCTGGAGTGCCACGGCCGAAGGCAACATTCGCAATCTGCGTAACATCGAGAACAACGCTCATCGTCTGGTCTCTGAAATGATGAGCAAAATGCCCTGAGCCGGGAAGGCCGGTGAGTCTTTCTATCCAGTCATGTGGGTCAATGCCGGGCAAGTGTCTCGCGGGCATTTAAGGGACGGCTGGCATTTTTCCTCGCTCGACAATTGCCTTGGGCAAGTCGAGCAATCCAAAAAAGAGAACGGCGGCGTATCCAACGCCGCCGTTCCTGTTTTCATGAGTCACGACAAATCTTCGAGACCCATCTCAGAACCCGACCGGGCGGTCTGTCAGCCACGCTTCAGCGGCTTCAATCCACCTCAGAAGCGGTCGAGGTTCATCACCTTGGTCCATGCATCGACGTAATCACGCACAAACATCGCGCGTGCGTCGTCAGCCGCATAGACTTCCGCGACAGCCCGTAGCTCGGAATTCGAACCGAAGATAAGGTCGACGGGCGTGGCCGTCCATTTGAGCTCGCCGGTCCCGCGATCACGACCCTCGTAGAGACCTTCGGATGCGGATGACTTCGACCACTTTGTCGACATGTCGAGCAGGTTCACGAAGAAGTCGTTGCTCAAGGTTCCGGGCCGGTCGGTAAACACACCGTTTTGAGACTGTCCGGCATTGGCATCCAGAGTCCGCATGCCGCCGACCAGAACGGTCATTTCGGGAACGGTCAGGGTCAGCAGGTTGGCCCGATCCACCAGCAGTTCCGCCGGGGAACGGTAATGAACCGCGCCGAAGTAGTTGCGGAATCCGTCCGCGGTCGGTTCGAGCACGGCAAACGATTTGACGTCAGTCTGCTCTTGCGATGCGTCCGTACGTCCCGGCGTGAAGGGAACCTGTACCTTGTAACCGGCGTTCTTTGCGGCCTGCTCGATAGCTGCCGCCCCGCCAAGTACGATCAGATCGGCGAGCGACACCTTTTTGCCGCCCGACTGGGCGTCATTGAAGTCTTCCTGAATGCTCTCCAGGCGCCCCAGCACCTTGGCCAGATCATCCGGATCGTTGACTGCCCAATCCTTCTGTGGCGCAAGGCGAATGCGCGCCCCGTTTGCCCCACCGCGCATGTCGGTGCCGCGGAAGGAGGCGGCCGACGCCCAGGCGGTCCTGACAAGCTCAGGAATGGTCAGCCCCGATTCGAGAACCTGCGACTTCAGCTGTTCGATGTCCGCTGTGCTGATCAAGTCGTAATCGACTGCGGGGACGGGATCCTGCCAAAGCAGTGTCTCCGCGGGAACCTCAGCGCCGACGTAGCGCGCACTCGGACCCATGTCCCGGTGCGTCAGCTTGAACCAGGCCTTGGCGAAGGCGAGTTCGAATTCCTCCGGGTTCTCTTTGAAGCGCATCGAGATTTCCCGATAGCTGGGATCAAACTTGAGCGACAGGTCGGTGGTGAACATGATCGGCGCATGTCTCTTCGACGGATCGTGCGCATCCGGCACCAGGTTGGCAGCGGCTCCATCGGCGGGGATCCACTGGATCGCCCCTGCGGGGCTCTTCGTCTGCACCCACTCGAAGGCGAACAGGTTGTCCAGATACTGGGTGGTCCACGCGGTCGGGTTGACCGACCAAGCCCCTTCCAGACCACTGGTGATCGTGTCGCCAGCATTGCCGCTACCGCACTTGTTTTCCCAGCCAAAGCCTTGCTGCTCTATGGGGGCTGCCGCGGGTTCGGGCCCCATGCAATCGGCCGGTTTGGCGGCACCATGGGCTTTGCCGAACGTGTGACCACCCGCGATGAGTGCAACGGTTTCTTCATCGTTCATCGCCATTCGGCCGAAAGTCTCGCGAATATCCTTGGCGGCAGCGAGCGGGTCCGGGTTGCCGTTCGGTCCCTCCGGGTTCACATAGATCAGGCCCATCTGGACAGCGCCGAGTGGCCGCGCCAGTTCCCTGTCGCCGCTGTAGCGCTTGTCGTCAAGCCATTCGGTCTCGGGTCCCCAGTAAACCAGGTCGGGCTCCCAGTCGTCCTCACGTCCACCGGCGAAACCGAAGGTCTTGAAGCCCATGGACTCCAGCGAGACATTGCCCGTCAGAACCATCAGGTCGGCCCATGAAATCTGCCGACCGTATTTCTGCTTGATCGGCCATAGCAAGCGTCGCGCCTTGTCGAGATTGCCGTTGTCAGGCCAGCTATTGAGGGGCTCGAATCGCTGCTGACCGCCGCCGGCGCCGCCGCGGCCGTCAGCCACGCGGTAGGTGCCCGCGCTGTGCCACGCCATCCGGATCATGAATGGCCCGTAGTGACCGTAGTCTGCCGGCCACCAATCCTGTGACGTCTTCAGCAACGCCTCGATGTCCTTCTTCACGGCATCGAGGTCGAGACTGGCGAATTCCTCAGCGTAGTCGAAGTCCTCGCCCAGTGGGTTGGACTCAGCGGCGTGCTGGCGCAGAGGCGTGAGGTCCAGCTGCTCAGGCCACCAGAATTGGTTCGATTTCGGCTCGCCCTGAGACAAAGCAGAGCCCAATGGCACGACGAGTACCATCGCTGCCACCAGGGCAGAAAGTAAGGGAAACGGTCGATTTCGCATTGAAATTACCTCCAATTGGGAAGGCAGACAGCATTTGGACAAAAAAATGCTCGCTGCCGGTGACGTACTGAGTAGTTTAGTCGAGCTAGTGGGTGGCAGTGGATTGATAATTTCTATGATCGCGATAGCAGGGGACTATCAGCTGCTGCCACTGCCCTGAGTAGATGCTGCTCAATGAGATCGTCGAGCGCGACGGTTCAGATTCTGCCGCACTGACAGCGACGCAGAGCCGGGCAGGCGACCGGCTACTCGATCTCTTTGCCGAGCAGGCGGGACTTGGCTTTGCGGGAGACCCTGAACTTCACGTCCAGGTATCGATAGAGGAATTCAGGGACATCGACCTCGCAAGTGGACTCCAGACCTTCGAACCCAGGCGACGAATTTACTTCGCAGATCCGGAACCCCACCTCCTCGTCGTAAAGAAAGTCCAGGCCCGCCATGTCCATGTCCAGAACACGCATGACCTCGGCCACCGAGAGCGCATTGCGGGGCCCTGTCTCGAACGGCTTGGCCGTGCCACCCTGAGAGTAGTTGGATTTGAAACCGGACTTGGCAATCCGTTCCATCGCCGAAACGATGTGGCCGCCGATGGACAAGACCCTGACATCCCGCCCACGACTCTCTGCCAGGAACTGTTGCAATACGAGTTGTGCGGCGGGATTGTTGGCTTCCACAAACTGCAAGAGGTCGAGCAGTTTTTCTCTGTCATCGCAGAGATAGACGCCGCTGCCCTGGGTGCCGACAAGGGTCTTCACGACGACCGGAAACCCCATCTCCCGCTGTACGAAGTCCGCATCGATAGGGAACTTGACGAGGATCGTCTTTGGCACGGGCAGGCCCGCGCTGGCGAGAATCTGCAAGTGCAGCAGCTTGTCTTTTGCGAGTTCAACGGCGTCCGCCCCATTGACGCAGTAGACGCCAAGGTGTTCCAACTGACGCAGTACAGCCATGGCGAAGTAACCGGTCGTCGAGCCCATGCGAGGAATGACGAAATCCGGCAGATCGACCTTCTTGCCCTGGACGAAGACGCCATCTTCCCCTTCAGAATTGACCAGCAACTGTACGTCGGCGGGATCGACTACGCGGACGTCGTATCCATGACCCGGGGCGGTATCAACCAGCCTGTCA
>Ga0316191_10000257_pt1 | contig 32798 bp, 25 predicted proteins | sample Eddworburr2cm_MG_FD_204928 | JGI IMG/M metagenome (GOLD analysis project Ga0316191, IMG submission 204928) | Coastal sediment microbial communities from Maine, United States - Eddy worm burrow 2 cm | ecosystem: Environmental > Aquatic > Marine > Coastal > Sediment | place: USA: Maine...
CCGAGACCAGGGAGCGCCGCCACCAGCCCGTCGATAAAGCGGTCTCCGAGTCGCGCTGTCGGCCACTCTTCCAACTCGCCAAGATCGATGACATGACGGATAACCGGAAAATTCGCGTAGACGTTCGGTCCGACGTACACGTTCGTCGACAGAGCCTTCATATCTCCCCCTGCTTGTCGCGTCTGCCCCTCAGGGGCCGGCCGTGGCCTCGCGCTTGTTAATATCGTAACGGCCGCCGGATACCAGGATGTGCAGCGTGATGTCGATCAGGCTGACCGGGTCGCTGCGATGAGCCTTGTCCATTGACGAGTAGGAAATCCGGGACGGGTCCACTATTGTGATGCCGCCGCTGCCCACGACCTCCAGGCAGTTGTCAGGGTCGATGAATGCCGCCGTGTCCTCATCCAGCCCAACCCCTAACGCGAAAGGGTTATAGGCCAACGCGGTCAACAGCCGCCCCAGCCGATCGCGTTGACGGAAGTGCTGATCGACGATGACATGATTGGTCAACCCCAGCCCGGGGGCGAGGGTGACCATATCGGGGCTCGGCGTCGAGCCCTCGTAACCGCCGGCGATCATGTGTTCGGGCAGGAACGCTGCCCCGGCCGAGGTGCCCGCCACGTGCATGCCATGCGCGTTGCGGCGGCGGATGAGCTGAGCGACCTCGGTGCCGCCCAGGGTCGTTGACAGGCGCAGCTGGTTGCCGCCGGTCATGAACACGCCGTCGGCGGATTCGATCTGTGCGAGAGATTCGCCTGACTCGCAGTCCTCTCGCTCGAAGATCGGCAGCACTTCTGCCTCGCGGACACCGAGCTTGCGGAACAGGCGCCGATAATGAGGACCGGTGTCCTCCAGTTCCGAGGCCGTCGGGATAATCGCGATGCGCGCATCATCTCCGCCACAAATGTCCAGAAAGCGAGCCAGGATTTCGGGATTGTGCAGCTTGTCTTCAGCTCCGCCTATGGGAATGATGAGTCCCCGTTCGGAACCGTCCTGTGGCCTGGATGGCACGATCTTCTCTCCGCATGCTGGATGAGTGGCGGCTATCGCTCACCGGGACCGGGACATAGTGCATCAAGGCGGGCGTCCGGCGCCGGCGCGAGCGGGGCGCCGCAGAGCAGACCATTTTAGCACGCCGGCACCGGCCGAGGAGGCCTCGTCCAGCCTTCGGTCGAAGGACTCGAAGCCGGCCAGTAGCTCTGTCCTCAGCCCGTCATGAGACTTGAAATCGGTGATCGCCAGACAGATATGACATTGTAGTAGCTGTTTTGGTGACTGGGTCGCGCAGGGCGACCCGGCGCGGGTGGCGGAGGAGAAAATGCTACGCGGTCTGCAACCCGACTGATGATCGCGGGGCTGTTGGTTGTCTTGGCGAGCGGCTGCTCCTGGCTGTTCACTGACACAGACAGCAGGACCGGCGTTTCAAGCAGTCTGGCGGACTACCTCTACCCGAGGGATGAAGTCCCTCCGCCGCCCGGTGACAATATTCCGCAACTCAATCTGCCTGTTCGTGTCGGGCTCGCTTCTGTACAGAGCGCCTGGGGCGGATCGGCTGGAGAGTCAATCGACGCTGGTGGACACGGCGGAGACCCGCAGGGACACAATGGGCCAGAGCTTCGAGCCGGCGATGGCAGGCATGACGGTCAATCTCGACGCAGAACTCGACCGTTTCAAAACCCGTGTCACGGAAGAGCAGGTGGCTGTCGTGACCTACAAGCCCGGGCATGAGAAGAAGGGAGGGGCCGGCAGTATGGACCTGGTTGTCGTTCTGGTCGTTGGCGCTTGCGCGCTCGCGGCACGCCGGAGTCCCAGGCGAACCAATGGGTGTGGATGTTGGTCAAAGTAGACTCACCACTCTCGAGGAAAGCCGGTCGACGATGATTGCCGCACAAGCCCGCGGCCAGCGGCTGGTCCGGACGGACACGAACATGGAAACCACGCCGATGCGACACAACGCGATCCCGATGGCGGCAAGACTTCTGGTATTGATGACTTCCGCCATCACGATCAGTGCCTGCATGGAAGCCAGGATGGCCAGTTCCGACAGGCAGTATGGCTTGGTGACCACTTTCACCTCGAATGTGCCAGCCAAGATCTATCCTGCATACATCGCGGTGATTGACGGTAACAGCGTGCAGACCACGTCAGCCGTCGGCGGGCTCTCTGCGCGCAAGCACACCTTCCGGCTGCCCCCCGGAGATCACAAGCTCCGTATCGTCGCCGATCTGCGAGACGCCACCGGCACGCTGGCGAGCGGCACCACCTTCACGCCACGCGGAGAACAGCCCGGGAGCCTGGAGCTGTTCGTCGAGGAGGGCCGGCGCTACTACATCGGTGCGCGCCTGACAGGCAATCGCAAGGACGAATGGGAACCGGTGATCTGGCATACCGAGGACATCGAGAATTACCGCCACACAATCGTCGAGTGATCCACCTGTCGACAATCACCCGACTATTTCGGTCAATACGTATTACTCCGCATTGGTAACCGCTCCCGCGGACCCATCTTTCAGGTGCCGGAGGAGTACTTTCCTTCGGCGGCAGGGATGCTGTTTCATGGAGGAAGACCAAATGTCGACTGTACGCGAACTGATCCCGAAGAAAGTCGGGAAACTCCCCAAGAGCGGGCACTCTACGACCTGGCCCCTCACCCAGAATGTGGAGGATATGTTCGAACACTTCTTCAATCGCTTCTGGATGGAGCCGCTCAATGTCAAGCGCCCGATGATGCGTGAGTTCGAGGGTCCGCTCGAAATGCGGTATCCGCTCATTGACCTCATCGATCGCGACAACGAACTGGTCGTTCGAGCCGAGCTCCCGGGTGTCAAAAAGAGTGAGATCGAGCTTGCCATTACGGATGAAGGCCTGACCATCACGGTGGATCGGGATCTCAAGGAAGAGGAGAAGACCGATCGCTTCTATCGCTGCGAACTGGCCCACGGCGCCCTCGAAAGGACCGTGATGTTCCCGATCGGTGTTGAGATCGAAAAGGCCAAGGCACAGCTGAAGGAAGGGGTCCTCGAGATTTTCATTCCGAAAGTGAAGAGCGTGAAACGTCGCGTGCTCAAGGTCGCGTGACGACGACGGCGCCAGGCCGCTGATCTTGCGGCCAGCTGTCGCAGGCCGGGGTGGCGCAAGGCTGCTCCGGCCTTCGCTTGCCGGTGCGCGTTGCTCTCGGTATCGCGGTGGCGCATCTTAGCCGTCATGATGGACTCTCCCGTCAGCGTCGCCGTCGTGATGCGCAGCCGCAACCGCGCGCCTTGTAGCGACGGCCGACTGGTGCTGCACGCCATCGGCATCGAGTCAGAGCTGGTATTCATCGACGGCTGGTGGGCACTCATGGTGGCCGAAGAGGAACTTTCCCGGGCGGCGGGCGAGTTGGCGGCCTACCGCCAGGAGAATCTCACTCGCAAGCCTCGTCCCGCTATCCGGGTGCCGGTGATCTCCGCTGGTCGGCTGGGCTTGCTGGCCTACGTCGCGGCGCTCGTCGCGGTGGCTGTTCTCGCCAATGGCTATGCCTTCGGCATGGACTGGTTCGATGCCGGCGTTATGCAGACTCAGGCTGTCAGGTCCGGCGAGTGGTGGCGAACCGTCACCGCGCTTACGCTGCACGGCGACGCCGGCCATCTGACCGCCAACCTGGTCTTCGGCATCGTATTCGGCCTGTTCTCCGCTCAGGCCCTTGGCGGAGGGCTCGCCTGGTGCGGCATCCTCCTGGCGGGTGCGCTGGGCAATGGCCTCAACGCGCTCATCCAGCAGCCCGGTCATACTTCCCTGGGTGCCTCGACCGCCGTCTTCGCCGCTCTCGCCATCGTCGTGGCCCACTCCATGCGCTACTGGGGCCTGCTGGCAGGCGGTGCGTTGCGGCGCTGGAGCCCACTGGTGGGCGGCATCCTGCTGTTGGCCTATACCGGCAGCGGCGGTGAGCGTACCGATGTCGCCGCACACCTGACGGGATTCGTGGCCGGCCTGCTGGTCGGGTGGATCGGTAGCCGCTTGCCCGAGACAGTGTTACGGAGCCCACGGCTGCAGGCGACTGCGGCTGCGTCAGCGCTGCTCCTGCTCGTTTCTTCCTGGCTCGTCGCTCTGATCGTGGCCTGAAACAGGGCTATTTCCGCGGCTGGCGGTTGAAGATGACAACGGCGGCGATCGATGCGATGACGCCGGGGACGATCTCGTAGAGGTCGAACAGGCCGCCAGAGAGTTGTTTCCAGAGGATGACGGTCAGTCCGCCCGTCAGGACGCCGGCGATAGCCCCGGATCTCGACATGTCACGCCAATAGAGTGACAGCAGGATCACGGGTCCGAACGCTGCGCCGAATCCAGCCCATGCATACGCCACCAGGTCCAGCACCTTGCTGTCGGGATCCATTGCCATCACGAACGCCAGCAGCGCGATGGCGACGACTGCCAGACGCCCGACCCACAGCAACTCCCCGGGCCTGGCGTCGCGGCGGAACATCCCCTTGTAAAGGTCCTCCGAGACTGCTGATGAAGCCACCAGTAGTTGCGAGTCCGCCGTGCTCATCACTGCGGCCAGGATGCCGGACAGGCAGATACCCGCGACAACCGGGTGCAGCAACAGGGTAGCCATGAGCATGAAAACCTTCTCGGTGTCCGGACCTTCAAGCGGCGAAGACAGCAATCCAATGCCGGTCATGCCGATGAGGGCGCCGGTGAGCAATGCGACGCTGACCCAGACCATGGCGATGCGCCGCGCCTGCGGGATTCGCTCTGCGCTGCTGGCGGCCATGAACCTCGCCAGGATATGCGGTTGGCCGAAATAGCCCAGCCCCCAGCCGAGCAGAGAGGCGATCGCGATGATGCTCAAGGGGTCGCCACCGGCGTCGGTGAACGGATTCAGAAATTCCGCATTGACGTCGGTCATCCCTGCCACCACTCCGTCCAGGCCGCCCGCTGCGGCGACGCCCATGACGCAGACGATGATCAGTGCGACGAACATGAGCACACCCTGGACCAGGTCGGTCCAGCTCACGGCGAGGAAACCGCCGACAAAGGTATACAGGACGACGACCAGGCCACCTGCGGTCACCGCCCAGGCATAGTCCAGTCCGAAGACCTCTTCGAACAGGCGTCCGCCTGCCACCAGTCCGGAGCTTGTGTAGAAGGTGAAGAACACCAGGATGAAGAGGGCGGACAGCAGCCTCAGTGCGCCGGAGCCGTCATCGAACCTGCGCTCCAGATAGTCCGGAAGCGTCAGGGAATCGCCGTATGCCTCGGTGGCCTGGCGCAGTCGTTGGGCGGTAAATTTCCAGTTGGCATAGGTGCCGAAAAACAGCCCCAGGAGCAGCCAGCCGGCCTCCATGCCGGCCGCGTAGGCATAGCCCGGCAGTCCCAGCAGTAACCAGCCACTCATGTCCGATGCCTGGGCGCTGAGCGCCGTCACCCAGCGGCCGAGTCGCCGGCCGCCGAGGATGTAGTCCCTTAGATCTTGCGTGCGGCGCCATGCGACCACGCCGATAACGATGACCACCAGGATATAGACGACGAAGGTCAGTGCGATGGCTTGGCTGGACTGGATGGTGAGCCCCCTCGGCAAGAGTGCCGCCAGTTTAGCGCAGCTCTCCGGGCTGGATGTCGGCCTACCCGGTTCGCGTACAATGTCCGCCCAGTGCTGCCCGGATCGCCGGGCGGCTGGGCGGAGAATAATAATGACGAAGCCTCATCAGACAGATACCCCTGCCATCCAGGACGTAAAGCAACTGGGTCTGGCCGCCTCGATCGCCAGTCTCGGGTACGTGTTCTGGATCGTCGGCGGCATGGAGATGGTGGAGCGACTGGCCTACTACGGAGTGCGGGCCGTCTCGGGTCTGTATGTCACCGCGCCGGTGTCGGAGGGCGGACTCGGCGTGACGGCGCAGGACCTGGGACTGATCTTCTTTATCTGGGCCCTGTTCCAGTCACTGGTGCCGGCGCTGGTGGGCGGCCTCTCGGATCGGCTCGGCTACAAACGCACGATCTTCCTGTCCACCGTGATCAAGATCGCGTCCTACCTGATCATGGCGACGTTCCCCAGCTTCTGGGGGTTCACGATCGGGGCGATCGTGCTGGCGATCGGTACCGGTATTTTCAAGCCCGGCATCCAGGGAACGCTGGTCAAGGCCACCAACCGGCAGAACAGTTCGATGGCCTGGGGGATCTTCTACCAGACCGTGAATATCGGCGGCTGGATGGGGCCGCTGCTGGCGGCCCAGATGCGGCAGCTGGCCTGGGCAAACGTGTTCTACGCCTGCGCGGCCATCATCTCGATCAATTTCCTGCTGTTGCTGACCTACAAGGAACCGCATATCGAAGATCGGCTGGAGCATCAGCGCAAAGTGAAAGCAGGCGAGATCGAGCAGGGCAATCTGATACATGATTCGCTGGCGGAACTGGCCAAGCCTCACCTCTGGGTGTTCCTGGTGATCATGTCCGGCTTCTGGTTTATGTTTAACGCCCTGTTCGACATCCTGCCGCTGCACATCCGCGACTGGGTTGATACCTCCGTCATCGTCACCGGTCTCTTCGGGCCGGATGGCGCCACCAGTTCGACGGCTATCTTCCTGCTCGGAATGAACCAGGAGGGCACTCACATCATGCCGGAGGGCCTGCTCAACGTGAACGCTGGCCTGATCATGATCACCTGTTTCCTGTTCGCTCACTTCAGCGGCAAGATGCGCGCCACCAACAGCATGATCCTCGGCACGATGTTGACCGCCGGCGCTTTCACGCTGATCGGATTCTCGGCAGGCGCCTGGGCCTGCTTGCTCGGAATCATGATTTTCAGCGCCGGTGAGATGTTCTCCAGTCCCAAATTTTCCGAGTTCATCGGCAACTTCGCACCCGAGGACAAGAAAGCCATGTACCTGGGGTTCTCAAACCTTCCGCTGGCGGTCGGCTGGGTGACGGAAGGCTACTTGGGGGCCAAGCTCTACGGCACATTTGCGGCCAAGGAGACCCTGGCGAGGGAGTGGCTGGCCGGCAACGGCATGGCGCCGGAGCAGATTTCCGCCATCCCTGCTGGCGAGGCCTTCACCCGTATGGTCGAGTTCACCGGCCGCACGCCGGAGGCCTTGACCCAGATGCTCTATGAGGCCAACAACATCGGTGTGGTCTGGTACCTGATGGCGGTGATCGCGGTCGGCGCGGCGATAGGTTTGTTCTTCTACGGGCGCTGGATTCTTACGCTGGCTACGCCTTCCGGATCGCAGGCTCCACAGCCGGCGGCGGGATGAACGCGATCCCGGGACCCCAGCCGGTGGATCCCGGGTCACGTCCCGGCCAGCCGATGCTCAGCTGTCCAGCTCGAAGGCGATAGTCTGCATGGCCCGTCGCGTGATCGGCTGACCGTCGATGAACCGCGGTTTGAATTTCCATCGCAGGATCGCCTGGATCGCGCTGCGATCGAACACCTTCCGCGGTTCCGACGCGACGACTACGGGATCGATGACCCGGCCTTCAGCAGTGATGGTGAATTCGATCTCGACCCAGCCTTCCGTTCCCTCCAGCAACGCCTGGCGCGGATAACGCGGCGAGATGCGGACGATGGGGATCACGTCGCTGTCCGGCGCATTGGGGTTGCGACGTCCGTACCACTGTCCGAGATACGGCCCGCCCCCGGCGCCGAAGTTCATCTCGATGTCCGGCAAGTCCATGTTGAGGGCCGACACCGGGATGTTCTGCGGTGTGTTCATCTGCATCTTGGGAGGGGGCGGCGGGCGGTCTGGGGGCGGGGGCTTCTTCGGAATCCGCCTCTCCTTCATCCGCGTGAACTCGTCCTGCTCGACCCGGACGAAATCGACGACCTTGGCCCCGGCATAGGCCTTGTCGTAGTTCCTCGGCTGGCTGACCAGCATGCTGTCGAGGCGGAACAGCAGGGCCGTGACTACGGTGGCCAGAGACACGAATGTGAAGGCCTTGAGGGCTCCGGCGGCGACATGACCAACTCCGGAGAGCGTGGAGAACTTGTGACTTGTACCGGCTGAGGTATCCATCTTCTACTCCTGAATTCCGGCTGGGCGTACGAGGCGGGCCACCGCGTATAAATTCGGAGTTCCTTATGAGGGTATAGCAGACAACCGAGCCGGTCTCCTCCTCGATTGATCCAGCGGTGGCGGTTTGCGGAAGCGGTTGCTCACAGAAGACGGAGGGCCAATGTAAGTCATTGATTGTTAGCAAAGATGCGTGACGCGAGACGGCCTCATATACTGTGCGCCCGGCCGCTCAATTTCACCAAGGAGAACAGCCTCGTGACAGCCATCGTTTCCCGCATCGGTTTGACTGCAATCCTGATGTCTCTGTTGCTCGTCACACCGCTGGCCTGGTCGCAGGCGGGTAAGGATGAATCGACGACGGTCGCGAAGGCGCTGACCGAAGAGCAGGTGCAGGCGAACGACAAGGCGCTGGCCACTGTCGAGACTATCCGCTCCCGCCTGGCAGTGCTGGAAGAGAAGGCCGGTCGTTCCGGCGGCGTCGCCAAGACGATCTACCAGAGACGGTTGAAGGACAATTGGCATGCATTGCTTGCTGCGGCCATCTCTTTCGCCGACAGGATCGTCAGTCAGTCCGAAAAGGGCTATGACGTCTCCGCATACCGCGGAGACGCCGAGGTGCTTCTGGACAAGCTCCCGGGCGAAGTTCGCCGGAACATCGGTGTGGTCAAGATCTCGGCTGAGGACATATCAAAGCCGAATATGCCGGCGGCCGAGCAACTCGCGCTGGACGCAAGACTTTTTGCTACCACGAAAGAGAGAGACAAGCTCTATCGGACGCTGCTGAAAGCCCTGCAGCTGGCCGAGAGATTCGGCGTGCCGACGGAGGTGGATGGCACTGCGTTGCGGGAGATGCTGTCCGAACGGGCGGAGGCGCAGTCGGTGTATCTCGAGGTGTCGTCGGAGGACGCAGAATCACTGCACTTTCAGGCCACCGGATTGCCGACTGACGAGGATCTGAAGAGTCGCGTCAGCGTTGTGGATAATCGGGTACGGATGATCGCCAGTTCGCTGGAGGAGACCGTCCGCATGATGGACGCCCTGGAGATGGACACCGCCCGTTTCCGCCAGCAGGTCGTAAAGACGACCGGAGAGATATCCTCGGACGTTCTGGACACCCGGGTGATCGGCGGGATACTGGAGGACTGGGTGGAATCGGTGGGTCTGGCCATCGCCAACACCGCGCCCTCTTTCCTGGTGAAGTCGCTCACCTTCCTCATCATCGTCTATATCTTCCTGCTGCTCGCACGGCTGGCGCAGCGTCTCGTGACCAAGGGCATCGATGCCTCGGGACTGAATATCTCCAGGCTCCTCAGGCGGATGGCGATATCTACGACACGGACCATGATCCTCCTCATCGGCGTGCTGATCGCCCTGTCCCAACTCGGTATCGCGGTCGGACCGCTGCTCGCCGGCCTCGGCGTTGCAGGCTTTATCCTCGGTTTTGCTCTGCAGGACACGTTGTCAAATTTCGCCTCCGGCATGATGATCCTGTTGTACCGGCCGTTCGATGTGGGCGACGTGGTCGAGACCGGAGGGGTATTCGGCAAGGTCAGCCACATGAGCCTCGTTAACACGACGATACTGACGTTCGACAACCAGACGCTGATCATCCCCAACAACAAGATCTGGGGCGACGTGATAAAGAACGTGACCGCCCAGAAGGTGCGCCGCGTCGATATGACCTTCGGAATCTCCTATAGCGATGACATACCGAAGGCGGAATCGATTCTGCGCGAGATCCTGAGCTCGCACGAGAAGGTGCTCGAGGATCCGGAGCCGGTGGTGAAACTGCACACGCTCGGTGAGTCCTCCGTGGACTTCATCGCCAGGCCGTGGACCACCAGGGATGATTATTGGGACGTCTATTGGGACGTTACCCGAGAGGTCAAGATGCGCTTTGATGCCGACGGCGTGTCGATCCCGTTCCCACAGCGGGATGTGCATCTATATACGCAGGCGGGTGAGGAAGTCGGTACGCCGCTCAGCGGACAGGACCGCCCACATGACGCCGAAGACGGTTCGGACCCACACTCGGTCGCCGCCAGCCCGGTCGAATCGGATACGCACGGGTGACCCCGCGTGCCATACCGGGCGTCCGAACTGACGGCCCCGCTGCAAGGCTGATGCCAGGGCACAACCCGACTGGTGCGGGCTGCGGATTCAGCTATTAATGATGCATGGGGACTGGTCACATGCGGCTTGTTTGAGTCTGGTGACGCCTTTGCAGCGAAGGATCTTCTGATGAATTCCAACCCAGACGTCGTCGACACGGGTTTGTCGCCCGCGGCGGGCCGTGGCCCTGCCTACTCGATCCAGCGCGCCTACGCCGGTTTCATGATGTGGCTGATAAGCCGCCTGTTGCAGGCGGCCTCGGCCGTGGACCCGGTTATCCGCAGGGACATCGACCGGCTGCCCGACGACTTCTCTTTCTCCATGCGGGTGCGTTCCGGGTCGCCTTCAATGACGATGATAAAGGTCGGCGACCGATTGCGCGCGATCCCGTCCTCCGCCAGGCCGCAAGCGGCCCTGGTCTTCGGGTTCAAACACGTCGCCCACGCTTTCCTGGTCATGTCTTTCCAGGAGTCGACGCCGCGTGCCTTCGCCAACGATCGACTGGCGGTCGACGGAGATTTTGCCTGCGCCATGAAGATAATGAGGTCCCTCAATCGGATGCAGGCGCTGGTCCTGCCGCGCTTCATCGCCGTGCGGGCTCTGAAGGCGTACCCGCCAATCGGCGTCGTCGAGAAACTCGGCCTGGCGGCCCGTATCTATGGCCGGCTGCTTATCGAATTTTTCAAGCGAGATTGATCATGAGCAAAGAGTATTTCGAGTTCGTCTGCCCGGTTAAGATGGTGGCCGGATTCCGTGCTCTCGAGCACATCCCCTTCGAACTGGACACCCGCGGGTCCGTCCGGCCGATGATCGTCAGCGATAAGGGAGTCGTAGGAGCCGGGCTGGTGGACATCGTCGTCCAGGCGATCACGTCCGCGGGCGGTCAGGTCGGACCGGTGTTCGACGACGTGCCGCCGGATTCGTCAATGGATGCCGTTAATGCCGGTGCCGCGATCTACCTGGAGTCTGGCTGTGATGCCATCATCGCGGTCGGAGGTGGCTCCGTCATGGATACCGCCAAGGCGATGAACATCATGGCCACCGAGGGTGGCGGCGATCCCCGGCGCTATGCGGGCTATAACAATCTGAAGCACAGACTGAAACCCTACATCGCAGTGCCGACAACCGCCGGCACCGGCTCCGAAGTGACGGCGATCAGCGTCATCAAGGACACCGACGCCGGCATGAAGACCTTCTATTTTTCCCAATTCCTGATGCCGGACGTCGCGGTTCTGGATCCGCGGATGACTCTGAAGCTGCCGCCGATGATCACCGCGGCGACCGCCATGGATGCGATGACTCACGCGGTAGAGGCCTTCACCTGCCTGGCAAAGAACCCCTTGAGCGACGCCTATGCCGAGGCGGCGGTAGGCCGCATAGCCAAGTGGCTGGTGCCGGTGCTGCAGAATCCCGATGATGCCCGCGGGCGGCTGGAACTGGCTCAGGCGGCGGCCATGGCGGGTATCGCTTTCAGCAATTCCCCGGTTGGCCTGGTGCATGCCCTGGCACACACGATTGGCGCGATGTACGGGGTCCATCACGGTGCGGCCAACAGCATATTTCTGCCCTATGTCCTGGAGTTCAATTTGCCCGCCAGCCGCGCCGAGATAGGCGAGTTGTTGTTCCACCTTGCCGGAGCGGAGGATTTCGCGGGCACGCCGGTCGAGCGACGCGCCGAAGCCGCCATCGCGCGGATCGTGGAGTTGAAAGAAGCGGCCCACGCTATCTGCGGACTCCCCAGGACTCTCGCCGAGACCGGCAAGATCCAGAAGGAGGACCTGCCGAAGATCGCCGAGGCGTCACTGGACGACGGCACTGTGGTGATGAACCCGGTGGACGTGACATTCGAGGATGCCTTGGCAGTGCTGGAGCGCGCCTGGGGTGGCTGAGGGAGACGATCAGGACGGAGCAGGTGCCATCGGTTCGCGGTCGAATCGCGTCAGCCCGAGACGCCTGGCGCATAGTGTCGCCGACTCGAATTCGTCTTGGCTCAGGCGGCGATCGAGCGGCGGGTAGCGGTTGGCGTGGAAACAGGGCCTGTATTGGTCCATGAGATTCACGTAGGTCGCCGGCGACAGCTCCCGGCTAACAAACTCGAGTACCTTGCCGGTGGCGGACGCGTTCCCCGGGAGTACCAGGTGACGGACGAGCAGCCCGCGTCTGGCGACACCGTCCCGGTCGATCTGAAGGTCGCCTACCTGGCGATACATCTCTCGTACCGCGGCGCGGTTGACGTCCACATAGTCACGGGCGTGTGACAGCCGGCGGGCGGCCGTCGCGTCGCCGTACTTCATGTCCGGCATGTAGATATCCACGATACCGTCCAGAAGTCTGAGGGCCGGCAGACTGTCGTAACCACCGGTGTTGTACACCAGCGGGAGATTCAGACCGCTGTAAGCGGCGATGGCGACAGCTTCGATAATCTGTGACACGACATGGCTGGGCGTGACCAGGTTGATGTTGTGGCAGCCCTGGTCCTGCAACCGCAACATGCAGTCCGCCAGGCCAGCGGCATCCAGCTCTCGGCCGGTACCGTGGCGCCCGATCTCCCAGTTCTGACAGTACTCGCAGCGCAGGCTGCACCAGCTGAAAAACAGGGTCCCGGAACCTTTCCAGCCGCGGATGGGCGCTTCCTCGCCGTGGTGCGCGCCATAGCTGTGGACGATGGCGTTCTCGCCCGTATGACAGACGACGCCGGCCAGGCCCTTGAGTCGGTCTGCCCGGCAGTCGCGTGCGCAAAGGTCACAATCCACGAGGTGGCGCCGGGCCTCCTTTGCCCGTGCATCCAGCTGCCCGCGGGGCAACAGGTGACGATATGCAGCCTGGAATTCCATTGTCACAAGCAGGCGTCGGTCCGGCCGGGCCTGTCTGCTCAGCTTAGCAGAGACCGCGATGGGCGCCAGCCCATCACCCGGATAACCGGACTGACGTGCTCAGGCGGCCGACCGACTCGGGCTCAGGTTCAGCGAGCTTGCGTCCGCGCCTTCGAGACAGGCATGAATCTCGGCGACCGCCGCCAGGGCGATGGATGCCGGCGACTCAGCGCCGATATCCAGGCCAACCGGCCCACGGATGCGATCCTTGAGCGCTTCCCTTTGCGCATCATCCAGCGCCTCGATGAGCTTCCCGCGCCGTGCCGTCGGCCCCAGCAGACCCACGTAGGCTGGCGGGCGCAGTGCCAGGGACCTGAGAAAACCCACATCGGCATTGAAGTTGTGCGTCATCAGGAGAGCAGCGGATACGCTTCCCAGTTCCACCGTATCCGCCAGCTGACCCGGCTCCGAGAACACCTGGACCACATCCTGGGGAAAGTGGCCGGCTCCCGGGTTCACCTCCCGGTGATCGGCGATGGTCACGCGCCAGTGCAGGTCTGCCGCGGTCTTCGCCATCGGTACCGCATCAGGACCGGCCCCGATGATGAGCAGGTGGTGCTGACGAGGTATGACGTCGATCAGCACGCTGGATCCGTCCGCCAGTTCAATCACGCCGGGACGACCACCGGGGAGCCGTTGCCGACAGGCCTCCGTCAACTCAGGGAAATCATCGGGCGGCAGGCCAAGGGCGGTCACACCATCGCTGTCTAACGCCAGGGAACAGCCGATCCGAGGTCCCGTGAAGGTCGTGGCCAGGACCAGCTCGCGCCGCGCCTGCACCGCATCAGCCAGGTGGGCGAGAGGCTGATACCCGTTTGTCGGCGAGAGTGGCTCCAGCAATAGCTTGACCAGCCCGTTGCAGCCGAGACCCAGGCCCCAGATCAGGTCCTCGTCGCCGCGCATGTCGTACTCGACCAGCGCGGGTGTAGCCGATTCGATGGCCGCGCCTGCGCGTTCCACCAGGTCACCCTCGAAGCAGCCTCCCCCGAGGACGCCGTGGTAGTTCCCCGATCCGTCGACCAGCATGCGGGCGCCTGCTTTCCGATAGGTAGATCCTTCGGTCTCGACGATCGTGCACATGACGATCGACTCGCCCCGTGCCTTCAATTCACGATATGCGGGAATGAGTGCCGGAAAGTCTCTGCTCATCTCGATCCTCGTCGATCCGATTTGAAATTGACGGCCGAAGCCTGCCGCTGATACGCGCGGTGCCGGGCGGCGGCCAGCCACTGACTAGGTAGAAGGGCTGATACCGGTGAGCACGGCCCTCTGCTACGTACATAAAGGGTAACTAATAAATGCACCGGAGCCTACGGACTTCGTCATGGGGCGGAATGCCAGATAACGGCAGACCCGGCCCAGGCGCCGTCAGGACCGTCCTCCGGGCGCGCGGGTTTTCACCGCCAGGCGTATTGTCGCGGTTGCGATACGGAGGTCCGGGTGAGCAAGAGCTATTTCCATCGAGGCGGTGAAGAGCCGTTGCTGGGCCGGACCATACCGGAGCATTTCGCCATCGTCGCCGTGCGGCATGCCTCCCGGGAGGCGGTCGTGTCGCTGCCCCAGGGGCAGCGACTGAGCTACGCCGCACTCGCGGGCGAGATCGACCGCCTGGCCCGCGGATTGCTGGGCCTGGGCTTCGGCAAGGGCGATCGTATCGGCATCTGGTCGACCAATAACGTGGAGTGGCTGGTACTACAGATGGCCACGGCCAGAATCGGTGTGATTCTGGTCGATCTCAATCCGGCCTACCGGCCACAGGAGCTCGAGTTCGCGTTGCGCAGATCGGAGGTCCAGGGTCTCTTCACCATCCCCGACTTCAAGACCAGCCGTTACCTCGAGATGCTTGCCCAGATCGTTCCCGAGCTTCGTCAGCACCCCCCCTCGGACCTGCACTGCGCCGGCCTCCCTGCACTCCGCCGGGTGGTTGTATTTGATCCGCGCAGGGCGTCGGACACCCAGCGTCCATTGAGCGGGCTGACAAGCTGGGAAGAGGTCATCGCCGCCGCGGACGCTGTGCCCGGCTCACGTCTCGATGCAGTCTCAGCAACGCTGGAGCCTGATGACGCCATCAACATCCAGTACACATCAGGCACGACAGGCTTCCCCAAGGCGGTTGTACTGAGCCACCACAACATTCTCAACAATGCCTGGTTCGCAGCGCGAGCCCTGGGTTTCGATGAGCGGGACCGGCTGTGTGTCCCGGTGCCTTTCTATCACTGCTTCGGCATGGTGCTGGCGAATCTCATGTGTCTGTCGGTCGGCGCATGCGTCGTCATTCCGGTGGAATACTTCGACCCCCTGCCGGTACTGCGGGCCGTTGAGAGCGAGGCCTGCACGGCCCTGCACGGCGTGCCGACGATGTTCGTGGCGGAACTCGAGCGGCCCGAATTCCCGTCGATCGACCTGAGCAGCCTGAGGACCGGCATCATGGCCGGTGCGCCGTGTCCCCCGGCCCTGATGAAGCGAGTGATGGGGGACATGCACTGCGCGGAGATCCTGATCGGTTACGGACAGACCGAAGCTTCGCCACTGACCCATCTCACGGAGCGTTCCGATAGTCTCGAGCGGCGCACGGAAACCGTCGGCCGCAACCTGCCGCATCAGGAGGTCAGGATCGTCGATCCGGAAACGGGACGCACGCTGCCGCTGGGGGTGATCGGCGAGATCTGTTTCCGCGGCTATCACGTGATGCAGGGTTATTACGGTGATCCGGAAGCGACCGCCGAGGCAGTCGATGCTGGCGGCTGGCTGCATTCGGGAGACCTGGGCACCATGGATGGAGAGGGTTATGTGCGTGTCACTGGCCGGCTAAAGGAGATGATCATCCGCGGTGGAGAGAACATCTACCCTGCGGAGATCGAGCGCGTGATATCGGGTCATCCGAAAGTCGCCCAGGTTGGCGTGGTCGGCGTACCTCACGAGTTCTACGGTGAGGAGGTCATGGCGTGGGTGCAGCTGCATGCCGGCGAGCAAGCGGATGAGACGGAGATCCGGGACTTTTGTGACGGCAAGATGGCGCACTTCAAGATTCCGGCTCACGTGCGCTTCGTGGACGCGTTCCCCATGACCGTGACCGGCAAGCTGCAGAAATTCAGGATGCGTGAACAGTCTGTGGAACTGCTGGCGGCGCAGCGCTCAGCAACGGTCTAGCCTGCCGAGCCCGATCTCTCGCCATCCCGCCGCATCTGATAGCCGTACAGATGTCTAGAAGGGGACCCGGACCGCTGCGCACAGGAATCGCATGAACGGCGTCGCCGATCGAAAGGCCCGCGCCACGACATCCACGAACTCCCCATCCTGTATCGCGCGGTGGTCCATGTGGTGGAGTGCGATGAAGCTCTTGCGCTTGAGGTCGTCGATCAACGGGTGCTCGCCGTCATATCCCCGCGGCGGGCGGACCAGCGACTCTCCCGACAGGACGAAGCGGGAAGCGAAGTCCGGCTCGTCCCTGGCTGTGAGCCATCGCCCGGGGTTCTCGTCGATGGCCGCGCGGATCGTCTTGAGCGCGTCGGCCGGTGGCCGCCAGGCGCCGGCGCCGACGAACACATCACGGGTGTCTATGTGGACGTAGTAGCCGGGTGCATGCACGTCTTTGCCCAGGTGATGCCGGAACTGGATACCGACGTTGGTTTTGTAAGGCCGCTTGTCGCGTGCGAAGCGCGTATCCCGATACACCCGCATCAGGGACCCGCCCGATCGCCTGGGATTGGCCAGGAAGGCGGGCGCGAAGTCCGCCAGCGGCTTGGACATGGCCTCGATGAAGTCCAGAGCCGGCGTCAGTATTTCACTCTCGTATCGGGGCTTGTTCTGCAAGAACCACTCGCGAGCGTTGTTGGTTTCGAGCTCGTGGAGGAATTCCAGCGATGAGGGAGGAAATCCGTCGAATGCGGTTGTCATGGCGTACCCCGGATCCTGCCTGGCCAGATCCTATGTGCCCCTGATGCTACCGGGCTCATTGGCACTCGGCTACCGCGGCCACAGGGGTGACCCACACGGCTTCGCCGCTATTGGTTAAGGCGAAAAAGAAGAGGCGCCCCGCAGGGCGCCTCTTTAAGGTCACTACCGATCTTGCCTTGATCAGTGGTCTGTAGCGGTACCCGCGCCCCGCGGCACACGGATGTCTTCCACCAGATGCTGGATATGCTCCGGAGGCGGCGCGGTCGCACGGGACACGAAGTATGCCACGCCAAAGTTGACCATCGCGCCAACCGCGCCGAAGGCCTCGGGGGAGATTCCCAGCAGCCAATTGTCGGCATTGTTGGGCGCCATGTTGGTGCCGGGGACGAAGAACCATCCCTTGAACCAGAAGATGTACAGCAGGGTGACGCCGAGGCCTGAGAGCATGCCGGCGATGGCGCCGGTGCTGTTGGCCCGCTTGTCGAAGATGCCCATCATCAGGACAGGGAAGATCGACGAGGCTGCCAGTCCGAATGCCAGGGCCACGACCTGGGCCGCGAATCCTGGCGGATTCAGGCCAAAGTAGGCGGCCACACCGATGGCGAAGGCCATCGCTATGCGGCTTGCCAGCAGCTCCTGCTTCTCGTCGATATCCGGCCTGAATACACCTTTCAGAAGGTCATGGGAGATAGCCGATGCGATCGCAAGCAACAGACCTGCGGCGGTCGATAGGGCTGCTGCGATTCCACCTGCTGCCACCAGTGCAATAACCCAGTTGGGCAGGTTGGCAATCTCGGGATTGGCCAGCACCATGATGTCCCGATCGACCTTGGTCATCTCGTTGCCGGCCCAGCCGTATTCGGCCGCCTTGTCGCCGAGACCCTTCTCGTCGTAGTACTGGATGCGGCCGTCGCCGTTCTTGTCTTCCCACGACAGCAGACCGGTCGTGGACCAGCGCTCCATCCAGGCAGGCATTTCGGAGATCTGGATGTTGCCATCCGGTGAACCGACGGGACCCGTCTGGATCGTGTTGATCAGGTTGAGCCTTGCCATGGCGCCAACGGCCGGGGCCGTCGTGTAGAGGATGGCGATGAAGACCAGCGCCCAGCCTGCGGAGTAACGGGCATCCTTGACCTTAGGCACGGTAAAGAACCGGATGATGACGTGCGGCAGGCCCGCCGTGCCTATCATCAACGAGAACGTATACAGGAACATGTTCAACATATTCCCGTTCGATGCCGTCGAATACTCCCTGAATCCCAGGTCGGTGACGATCATGTCCAGCTTGTCGAGCAGGAAAGTGTCGTCGCCCATGGTGCTGCCCAGCGCGAGCTGCGGGATGGGGTTGCCGGTGAGATTGAGGGAGATGAAGATCGCCGGGATGGTGTAGGCCGTAATCAGCACGCAATACTGTGCGATCTGGGTATACGTGATGCCCTTCATGCCGCCCAGGACGGCGTAGATGAACACGATGCCCATACCGGTAAACAGGCCGGTTGCGAAATCCACTTCCATGAATCGCGAGAAGGCCACGCCGATGCCGCGCATCTGGCCGATGACGTAGGTGACCGATGCCACGATCAGGCAGACCACCGCAACGATGCGGGCCGTCTGAGAGTAGTAACGATCGCCGACGAACTCCGGCACGGTGAATTTGCCGAACTTGCGCAGGTAAGGCGCGAGCAGCATGGCCAGAAGCACGTAGCCGCCGGTCCAGCCCATCAGGAATACGGAGCCGCCGTAGCCGAGGAACGCGATCAGGCCGGCCATCGAGATGAAGGACGCAGCCGACATCCAGTCCGCCGCCGTCGCCATACCGTTGGCAACCGGGTGAATACCCTTGCCTGCCACGTAGAAGTCGCCGGTGCTCTTGGCACGAGACCAGATCGCGATACCGATATACAGCGCGAACGTTGCCCCGACAACGATGAAAGTCAGTGTCTTGAGTTCCATAATCGTCTCCTAGTCCTCGTGGACGTCGAATTCTTTGTCCAGCGAGTTCATCTTTCCTGCATATACAAAGATGAGCACTACGAACACGTACATGGAACCTTGTTGGGCGAACCAGAAGCCGAGCTTATAACCACCTAATGAGATAGCGTTCAGCGGCGTCACAAGGATGATGCCAAACAGGTACGACACTACAAACCAGATCGTTAGCAGCGTCGCGACCAGCTTCAGGTTCCTCTTCCAATATTCAGCTCTGCGGCTGTCTTGAGGCGCTGTCATACCCCCTCCCGTCACTTCGAATTATGATTTCGGACCCATGCAATCTAGCAGAGGACTTGTCCCGGGGAATCAAGACTTTAGTCGAACGGATGCCAGACGCGGGGACTACTCGGTGTACTGCACCGCAACATTGCCGGCATCCGGTTTCGATCTCCCGCCGGGCTTTCGTTACTGCAGTAGCAGGCTGTAGGATTGCCTATCAGACCCGGTATGCGGCCCTGCCCGAGCAGGCCAGGCGCATCGAATAATCAGAAAACACCGGGGATGGGGGACTCGAATGCTGCAGACCTGGGTACCGCCAGTTGTTGCGCTCGCATACGGCGGGCTGCTGTTCGGCGTTGCATATCTGGGTGACCAGCGCAGGAGTCGTTTGGCCAGGATTCCTTGGCCATTCGTCTACAGCCTGGCGCTGGGGATCTACTGCACCTCGTGGACGTTTTTCGGTGCGGTCGGCCGGGCGGTGTCAGACGGCTGGGATTATCTGTCGATCTATCTCGGACCCATCCTGCTATTCGCCGTTCTCTATTCCATACCGCGACGCATAATCGCGATCAGCAAGCGACAGCGCATAACGTCGATCGCTGACTTTATCGCGTCAAGATACGGCAAGTCCCATGGTCTGGCCGCGCTCGTGTCGTTCGTGGCACTTGTGGTGGTGCTCCCATATATCGCGTTGCAACTGAGGGCGGTGTCGCGCAGCTACGACATGCTGACGCATGGCAACGTCGCGGACGTGCCGCCGGGCATCACGGGCGATCCGGCACTGCTGCTGGCGATCGTGCTGGCGGTATTCACGATACTGTTCGGCACACGTCAGGTAGACGTCACGGAGTCCCATCGCGGAATGGTGCTGGCCGTCGCCTTGGAGTCCGCTGTCAAGCTGCTGGCTTTCGTTGCTGTCGGCTTGTTTGCGATTTTCGGGGTTTTCGATGGCCCCGGACAGCTGCTGCAGGAGATGCGTAGCGATGACAGGATCCGCGAACTCTACTCGTCGGCGACTGTGGGCATACCGTTCCTGGCGCACATGATGCTGGCCATGCTGGCGATCATATGTCTGCCGAGGCAGTTCCATGTGGCCGTCGTAGAGAATACCGGGCCGAAGGATCTGGCTACGGCGCGCTGGGCGTTCCCGCTTTATCTGGGGGTATTCAGCCTGTTCGTCGTCCCCATCGCCGTCGCCGGTATGGGCATAGGCGGTAGTGATCCGGACTTCTACGTTCTGTCGGTGCCCTTGAACTCCGGACAGTCCGGTCTGGCCCTGCTGGCATTCCTCGGCGGATTTTCGGCGGCAACCGGCATGGTCATAGTGGCAACCATCGCCTGCAGCACCATGCTCTGTAATGAAGTCGTCATCCCGGTTGCTCTCAGACTCCGGAGAGGAAGACTTCCGGAGGGCGAGGCACTCGGCCGGCTACTCATATACATCCGGCGGGCGCTGGTGATAATCATCCTTCTCCTGGCCTGGATCTGTTACCGCATCATTGGCGCCTATGGCGCTCTCGCCTCGATAGGCCTGATCTCTTTTGTTGCAGCGGCACAGTTCGCGCCGGCGCTGCTTGGTGGCTTGTACTGGCGACGTGCGAATCGCAATGGTGCACTTGCCGGTCTGGCCGCGGGCTTCACGATCTGGACTTACACACTGCTGTTGCCGGCTGCCGCAGCTACGGGATGGATATCCTCTGAGTTTGTCGAGCACGGACTGTGGGGCGTGTCGTGGCTCAGGCCGCAAGCGCTGTTCGGTATTCACGGGCTCGAGCCCGTGACTCACGGAACGCTATGGAGTCTCGGCATCAACATTGCCGTGCTGATCGCCGTATCGTTGGAGAGTTCTCCGGGACTGCTGGAGCGTCGCCAGGCGACGGCATTCTCGGGTCAGGGCAATGGGGGCTCGCCAGGGGGCGACGCGCCGCTGCGGGGATCGGCGACGATCGGCGATCTGCGCATCCTGGTCGAACGATTCGTCGGTCGCGCGAAGGCGGCGGAAGCATTTCGCAAGCACTTCGCGGCCATGGGCATAGAGCAGCCCGATGACGCGGCGCGCTGTGGCAGACCCACTCTCGAGTTCACCGAGCGACTGCTGTCCGGCGCCATGGGCGCGGCGGCGGCGCGGGCTGTGTTGTCCTCAGCCATGCGCGGCGGTGAGCTGCAACTTGAAGCCGTGGCGGACATCGTCGGTGAGGCATCGCAGACGTCTCTGTTCAACCGCGACCTGATGGAGAGCACCCTGGAGAACGTCTACGAGGGTATCAGCGTCGTTGACGCAGATCTCCGTCTCGTGGCCTGGAATCGCCGTTACGCTGAGCTGTTCAATTATCCGGCCGATCTGCTCCAGCCCGGGGAACCGATTGCGGACCTTATCCGCTACAACGCTCGCCTGGGGCGTTGTGGCCCCGGGGACGTAGAGGAGCTCGTTGACAAGCGCCTTGATCACATGCGGCGCCCAGCCGTCCACGTCTTCCAAAGGGTATGGAAAGACGGGCTGGTCCTGGAGATGCGCCAGAATCCGTTGCCGGGTGGCGGGTGTGTGACCAGCTTCAGTGACATCACGGAACACAAGCGCATCGAGTCTGCGCTGCGGGAGAGCGAGCGGAATATCCGTGTTTACACGGACAATGTCCCGGTATTGATCGCCTACGTGGATCGGGATCTGCGCTTCCGGTTCGTCAACAAGGCGTACGAGGAAGCTTTGGGTGTTCCACGGCACCGCATCTATGGACGGCCGGTCAGTGAAGTGCTCGACCCGGATCGCTTCGAGGCGCGCAGGAGCCGCATGGAAGCGGCGCTCGCCGGAGAGCGCCAGGTGTTCGAGGTTGAATTCCTGTACGCGGAAGGCGGCCCCACGCATGCGGAGGCGACGTATATTCCCGAATTCGGACCAGACGGTGACGTCAATGGCTTTTTTGCATTGTTCCACGATGTCTCAGAGACGCGCATGGCTGAAAGGGCGCTGAAAGAGGCCTATGACACCCTTGAACAGAGGGTAGACACGAGAACACGTGAGCTTTCAGAGCTTAACGAGCGCCTTCGCAGAGAGAACGAGATCCGTCGCGCCGTGGAACAGGCGCTAAGGGATGCTAAAGCAGAAGCCGAGGACGCTAATCTCAGCAAGACCCGTTTCCTTGCGGCCGCCAGCCACGACCTGTTGCAGCCGCTCAATGCCGCGCGACTGTTCACCTCTGCCTTGGCTCAGCGCGACCACTCCGATCAGACGCAAAGAGCCGTCGGTCGTATCGATAGCTCCCTGCGGGCTGCGGAAGAGTTGCTGACCGCCCTGCTGGATATCTCGAAACTGGATGCCGGAGCACTCGAGCCGAAGATCACCGAGTTTGGTCTCATGGAACTGGTGGAAGGGCTGGACGTCGAGTTCGGCGCCATCGCCCGCGACCGTGGGCTCGAGCTAAGGACCGTTACCTGCAATTCGGTGGTTCGCAGCGACCGGCGTTTCCTGCGGCGGATCCTGCAGAATTTCTTGTCCAACGCCCTGCGTTATACGCCAAAGGGCCGGGTATTGCTGGGCTGCCGGCGAAGAAACGGCAGTCTGCGAATCGAAGTCTGGGACACCGGTCCGGGTATACCGGAGCAACATCTGGAGGACGTCTTCGAGGAGTTTCGTCGACTTGACGTGCGCGGGCAGCGTGGCGAGAAGGGCCTGGGGCTGGGGTTGGCGATCGTCAGGAGGATGGCCGATGCGCTTGGGCACCCGGTCGATGTGCGTTCCTGGCCGGGTCACGGGACGGTGTTCAGCGTCGAGGTACCGATCGGTCGCCAGTTCAAACCCAGGCTCCCCCACAGGCTCACAAGGCAGAGACAGATGGCCGCCCTCGATGGCGTCCTGGTGCTCTGCGTCGACAACCAGGCGAATATCCTCGACGGCATGTCGCAGCTACTGGGCGGATGGGGATGCGAGGTGCTGACGGCGGTTGGTACAAGTGACGCACTGGAAACACTGGATGGGCGGCGCAGATGTCCGGATGTGGCGTTGGTCGACTATCACCTGGATGAGGACGATAACGGCCTGGCGACGATGGCGGCTATCCGTGAACGTTATGGCGATTTACCCGGGGTGGTCATCACCGCCGATCATAGCGATGAGGTACGTAGTGCCGCTCGCAGAATGGGCTACACGGTGCTCCGCAAGCCGGTAAAACCCGCCGCCCTGCGGGCGATCATCAGCCAGTTCACGCTGCGTAGCGCGGCCGGCGCCTAACCGTCCAGTTCGGCGGCTCTCTCCAGTCGGCGCGCGGCGACCGCCGCCTGGGTGCGACTACGCAATCCCATTTTTCTCAGGATGGCGGTCACGTGGGCTTTAATCGTGGCCTCCGAGACGCCGAGCTCCGCGGCGATCTGCTTGTTCAACAGACCCTCGGCCAACATCATCAGCACCCTGAATTGTTGCGGGGTCAGCGTACCGATACGCTGCGCCAGTTCCTGGTCTTCACGCATCGCCTCGTCTTCGGTGGCCAGTGCGGATTCGGGCAGCCAGACGTCGCCGCTGAGCACTGAGTTGATTGCACCGGCTATCGTTTCGAGCGATGAGGACTTCGGTATGAATCCTGAGGATCCAAACTCGACTGATCTGCGCATCACTCGCGGATCGCTGGCCGCCGAGACGATGACGACCGGCAATGCCGGGTACTGGGTCCTTAGCCATGCCAGTGCAGAGAATCCATGGGCGCCCGGCATGTCCAGATCGAGCAGAACCAGGTCAGCATCTTCGTTCTCGGCGACCACGCCCTGCAGGCTGTCGAACGAGTCCGCCTCCGCGAAGCTGGCGTCCTCGAAGAAGTCGCCCACGGCCTGCTGGAGCGCCTCGCGGAACAATGGGTGGTCATCGGCAACGATGATCCTGATGCTTTGTTGCTGCACGCGGGGCGCCAGTCCAGGCTGCGGGTCAGTCCAGTGTTTTTCGTTTCTCAATCAGGTCGTCCACGACGCCGGGATCGGCCAGCGTCGATGTGTCTCCAAGGCTACCGTATTCGTTAGCCGCTACCTTTCTCAGAATCCGGCGCATGATCTTGCCCGACCGGGTTTTCGGCAGCGCCGGGGTGAATTGGATGATATCCGGCGTCGCGATCGGCCCGATCTCCTTGCGGACCCACACCCTGAGTTCTTTGAGCAGATCGTCGCTGGGCTGCTCGCCTTGCAACAGGGTGACATACACGTACACACCCTGGCCCTTGATGTCATGCGGGTAGCCGACAACAGCCGCCTCTGCGACTTTCTCGTGGGCCACCAGCGCGCTTTCTATCTCCGCTGTGCCCATGCGGTGGCCGGAGACATTGAGCACGTCATCGACTCGCCCGGTGATCCAGTAGTAACCGTCTTCGTCGCGCCGGGCGCCATCGCCGGTGAAATACATCCCGTCAAAAGTAGAGAAGTAGGTCAGGACAAAGCGTTCGTGGTCGCCGAAGACCGTTCGCATCTGCCCCGGCCAGCTGTCGAGCAACACGAGATTGCCCTCGGCCGCGCCGTCGAGGATCTGACCCTCTCCGTCCACGATCGCCGGCTCAACCCCGAAGAAAGGCCGGGTGGCCGAGCCGGGTTTCAGATCGGTCGCGCCCGGCAGAGGCGTGATCAGGATTCCACCGGTCTCCGTCTGCCACCAGGTATCGACGATCGGGCAACGTTGATCGCCGACCACCCGGTAGTACCACTCCCAGGCCTCGGGATTGATCGGCTCACCCACTGTACCCAGCAGCCTGAGGCTGGACCGATCAGTGGAGGTCACCGGATCCTCGCCTTCCCTCATCAAGGCCCTGATCGCGGTCGGCGCGGTATAGAAGATCGATACCTTGTGTTTGTCGACCACCTGCCAGAAGCGCGAGAAGTCCGGATAGTTCGGCACGCCCTCGAACATCAGGGTCGTGGCGCCATTGGCAAGCGGGCCATAGACGATATAGCTGTGTCCGGTGATCCAGCCGACATCGGCCGTACACCAGTAGATCTCGCCATCGCGATAGTCGAAGACGTACTCGTGAGTCATGGCTGCATAGACCAGATACCCTCCGGTCGTGTGCAGCACACCCTTCGGCTGGCCTGTAGAACCTGACGTATAGAGGATGAACAGCGGGTCCTCGGCATCCATCTCTTCGACCGGGCATTCGGTCGCCTGATCCCCGGCCAGTTCGTGATACCAGATGTCGCGACCGTCTTCCCAGGCCACGTCTCCGCCGGTCCGGCGCACGACGACAACTGTCTCGACCGAAGGCAGATCGTTGTCCGACAATGCGGTATCGACGTTCTTCTTGAGCGGCACTTTGCGTCCACCGCGCAGCCCCTCATCTGCCGTGATCACGACTTTGGCATCACAGCCCTTGATGCGACCGGCAAGCGCATCCGGTGAGAATCCGCCGAAGACCACCGAGTGGGGGGCACCGATCCGCGCGCAGGCGAGCATCGCCACCGCCGCTTCCGGGATCATCGGCATGTAGATCGTCACCATGTCGCCCTTGCCGACGCCCCGGCTCTTCAGCCCGTTGGCAAACTGGCAGACCTCTTCGTAGAGTTGCCGGTAGGTGATATGACGGTCATCGGCGGGGTCGTCGCCCTCCCAGATGATCGCCGTCTGATCGCCGCGGCTTTCGAGGTGTCGGTCCAGGCAATTGGCCGAGGCGTTGAGCGACCCGTCATAGAACCAGCGGATGTGCAAATCATCCCTGGCGAAGGACACGTCTTTGACCTTCGAGTACGGCCTGATCCAGTCTATCCGCCGGCCCTGGGCCTCCCAGAACCCTTCAGGGTCCTTGACGGATTTCTCGTACATTTCCTGGTACTTGACACTGTCGCAGTGCGCCGCAGCTGCTACCTCGGGTCGAACCGGGTAGACGTGTAACTCGCTCATGAGATCCACCTCGCAGAAAGAATCATTGCCCGTCACGCGTCGGGCGTATGTCCGACTCAGTTTTTCGCGAACTCACTGGGCCCACCATTAGACCATGGTCGCAACATGCCGCCGCCGCAGCTTAGACCATCGGCTAATTACACTGCGCAGCCGGTCTGATTCATGCTGTCGCCGCCCACGTTGAACCCTGTCGAAGACGATGGCCTGAGCTGTTCCGGGTGGCTGCAGCCGGTCCACCCGAGAGCGCGCTATGGCCATGGCCCTTGGCGCGAGTTTGTACGGAAGTTATCTTGGCACAATGACAGGATTCCTCGACTTCTCCGAACCTCCATTCAGCAGTCTCGATGCGGCTGAGCGACAGCGCGTCCGGGATGCTGTTTCGGTCGCCAGTTTCAAGGTGGGCGAGACGCTGCGCGACTCAGACACCGGCTGGAGTCACCTCTACCTGATATTGCGTGGCCAGGTGGAGGCCCGTGCCGAAGGTGAGGACGGTGGTTCCAGGCTCTACGGGCCGCAGGAGCTTGTTGGCCCCCGGGACTTTGTCAGCGGCGACCGCGATCGCCGTTTCGTTGCTCTCGAGGAGACCGCCTGTATCGCTCTCGAGCTGTCCGTGGTCAGTGAGATCATCAAGAAGAACAAGTCGTTCAGGCTGGCGATGTCGGGCGAGGCGGCGCTCAGCCTGAGGTCGGATACATCCCGGACGGACGCGGACACGATCACCCTGGCGAGAGTCAGCGACGCCGCTGTTCGGAAAGCCGTCGTCATGGCGGCCGACTCACCCGCCGCTGACGGCGTGCGCACCATTCGGCAGCGCCGGGCAGACTGCATCCTGGTACGGGACGAACGCGGTCTGGGGATGGTGACAGGCACCGATCTTCTCGAGGCCGCCGAGTCGGATGACGGCCTGTCTACGCCCATGAGCCGGATCGCCACCTGGGACCTGCTGGAGATTGCTCCGGACGAATATCTCTTCGACGCGTTGATCCGCATGACGCGGGCCCACATCGAGCGCCTGGTGGTGATGGACGAGGGAGAGCTGATCGGCATCCTCGAATTGACCGACGTGCTCGGTTTGTTCTCGACCCAGTCACATTCGCTGGGGATCCGGATCGAGCGGGCGGAGACCATCGAGGAACTCCGTGACGTGTCGGCGACGATGGAAGGCCTGACGCGAGGACTGGTCGAGCGCGGTGTCAGCGTGTCGCGGATCGTCGCTTTGCTCGCGGCCCTGAACGCCCGCCTGATGAGTCGCGTGTTCTCCATGTGCATGCCGGACGAAATGATAGGCAGGGTGTGTCTGATCGTCATGGGCAGTGAGGGCCGCGGCGAACAGATTCTGAAGACCGACCAGGACAACGCGATTGTCATGGAGGATGGTCTGGACTGGGCCGATCGCGACACCCATCTGCAGCGCTTCTCCGATGAACTGGAGAAGCTCGGCTACCCGCCGTGCCCCGGCAATTTCATGGTCAGCAACCCCGAATGGGTGATGACCGTGAGCCAATGGCGCACCCGGCTGGACCGATGGATCCGCAAGGCTGATGGCGACGCGATGCTGAACCTGACGGTGTTCTCCGATGCCCATCCGATCACCGGCAACGTCGATCTGTTCTATGCCGTCCGCGACTGGTTCCTGGAGCGGTTCCAGGCGGACGCGGGATTCGTCTCCAATTTCGCCCGACCATTGAACCGTTTCACCGTTCCGCTCAATCTCTTCGGCCGGGTCCGAGAGGGCAAGAAAGGCATAGACCTGAAGAAAGGCGGGATTTTCCCGCTGGTGCACGGGGTCCGCACGCTGGCTCTGCACGCCGGGATGGAGGAGACCAACACATTCCGCCGGATCCGCGGCCTGGTTTCACGACGGGCCCTGGCGCCGTCGATGGGCGAGGACCTGGAGGCCGCGCTCGAGACGCTGATGCTGCTGCGGCTGCGTCAGCAACTCGACGCCGCGGCAGGAGGGCGCAAACCGGACAATAGGATCCGCCAGGAAGGGATGTCGCGGATGGAACGCGACCAGCTGCAGCGAGCACTCAGCATCGTCAAGAGCTTCCAGTCCTCGCTGACCCGCCGGTTGCACCTGGATTTGTAAGTTAGACGGGAGGGTCGGGGTTGTTCCTCCGCACAGACCACGCACACACAGCAGCGAGTAGCAGGCCGTGCTTCGCACGCTGAGAGCGGCTCTGGACCGCCGCCGCCACCGTCACGGCGACTGGGGCGAGGTGTTCGAGCCATATCAGGGAGACGAGGTTGTCAGCCTCGATTGCGAAACATCGGGGCTCGACACGCGACGCGATGCCATTATCTCTGTCGGCGCCGTCAAGGTGACGGGCTGCACCATAGGCACCAGCGATCCGCTGGAGATCACCCTGGCGGCGCCGGAATCGCTGGACCCTGACTCGGTGCGTGTCCATCGTCTGCGTCGCCAGGATCTTCGTGGCGGGATAGCGGTCGATGAGGCGATGGAAAGGGTCCTGAAATACATCGGTAATCGCCCCATACTCGGGTACAACGTGGCCTTCGACGTCGCCATGATCGATCAGCATATACAGCCGCTGCTCGGATTCCGCCTGCCGAATCGGTCGGTCGAGCTCTCCGATGTCTATCTGAAGCGCTGTGGTCGCCCGGATTCCGGCCTGGAGGCGGACCTCCGGCTCGAGACGATCGCAGGTCGGCTCGGCTTGCCGGTCCCGAGAGGGCGCCACACCGCGCTTGCGGACGCCATCTTCACGGCGGCGTTGTACGTTCGGCTGATGCACGGGCAGAGCGTCCGGTGAGCCCGGTCGGCCGGGCACGGATCCACTGGATGGCATCCAGACTCGATGCCTTCCGGCCGCAACCGGACAGGCACGCGGACGACCCGATCGGCGTGGCGGTCTGCCGGCAGGCGCTGCAGGCTCTCACAGAGGGCAATTACGGTGTGGGCGCCGTCATCGCCGACCGCACCGGGAACATCATCCTCAGTGCGCGGAACCAGGTCTTCGAACCCACATTCCGGAGTGATGGCCATGCCGAGATGATCGCCATCGACGCCCTGGAAAGCCATCACCCGGACGCGGATCCGTCCTCACTGACCCTGTATGCCAGCCTCGAGCCATGCCCCATGTGTCTGTCCCGTCTCAAGATCGCCGGTGTCGGGCGAGTGCGCTACCTGGCGCCCGACGACGTCGGCGGCATGGTGCATCTGCACGACCGCCTGCCGCCGATCTGGCGGCTGTTGAACCCCGACCAGGACTTTTCCATGGCGGATGTCTCGCCGGCACTGTCCCGTATTGCGGGACGGCTGTTCCAGGTGAATCTGCGCGGGCTGCGGCGTCGTCTTCTGGCGAGGACTCATCCGGACAGATAGCGCTCGGCGAGGGCCGCCCGCAACTCGCGGACGGTGCGGAATGACTCCCGCAGGAGTGCCATCTCTCCGGCAGATATCCGGCCGGTGTCCACATGATTGGCGACTTCCGCGGAGATCAGGTTGGACTCACTGTCTTCCAGGCGCGCCAGCTGGGCACCGAGGCGCAGACGGTTGAACAACACGAGGGCCTCGCCCAGGTCGTCGACCAAGCCGTCCTCCAGGGCGCCTGCGGCGCGCAGATCCTCCAACCGATGGAAGGTATTGGATACGGACAGGCCGGCCTCCAGCGCGAGGACACGGACGCCATGCACGATGGGGAAGATGCCGTGCTGTTTCACGTCGATCTCGCGACCGCCGCGGCTGTCAGAGTCGAACAGCACCGGGATGTCGGTTGCCTCGACGGCGGGCTGGAGCATGCGTCGGAAGAAATCCGTCTCCCTGGGAAGATGCCCTGACAGCCATTCCTGCAACGGAGCAAAGAGCTGACTATTTCCGGCCACCGGTGTGGCATCCAGGATGGCTGACAATCCCAGAACCGCCTCCAGGTCAGCGGCTCGCGCCCAGGCGCTCAACTGCTTCTGCCAGCCGTCCTGATCGAGCGCCCACGAGGGATTGCTGACCACCATCTTGCGTGGCGAGGGTGGATAGCCGAGTAGCTGGGTGCGCCGGTTGAATTCTTCGAGCACCTGTTGCCTGTCCGGCCACTGCAGCCCGGACTCCATGACCAGGGCATTGCTCTGATCCGTGCGCATGACCTGCTCACCGCGCCCCTCACTACCCAGGATCAACAGGCAGCTCGCCTGGCGGACATCCTCCTGTACCAGTAGCTCGAAGTTGCGCGCGATGATGCGGCGATGGATTTCCGCCAGCAGGTCCATGATGAAGCGCACACTCACCCGCTGCGCGAACAGGGAGCGGGCCAGATCGACGACACCACCGCAGGCGCGCTGCAACTGCTCGAAACTCTCTGCGCCTTCGATCCGCAGAGCGATGACGTGAGAGTGACTGGACAGGAAACCGAGTATGTCACTCATCTCGACCAGTCCGATGGGGTGGCCCTCGCGCAGCACCACGAGACGCTCGATACCATGGCGGATCATGCGGATCAGCGCATCGAACAGGAACTCACCTTCCTCGATGGTGATCAGCTTCCAGGTGGCGACATCTGCTGCCGGATCGTCGAGGCTGTGCTCCCCGAGGGCGATGGCTTCAAGCATGTTGGTCCGGGTGAGCATGCCGTAGTCATCGCCACGACTGGCCAGCACGCAGTCGGAACGCGTACTGCGCAGCATCTCCACGGCCTGGCGAATCGTGTCCTCCGGGCGCAGGACGACCGCGGTGCGCATGCAGCTCGGATCCACCCGCGCCAGGTTGAAGCTGACCAGATCACGGTAGGCGCCGCTACGCGCGACGAGCTTGGTCTTGGTGGCCAGGTCGCGATGGAAAAACTCGCCGAACTCCGCGTTGGCGTAGACGAGCTCCCGGAAAAGTTCGGCCGGGAGGACATGGCAGAGACAGTCCTCCATTGCGACATAGGAATGCCGCGCGCGACCGCGCAGCAGCGCCAGCGATCCGAACACTTCGCCATCCCGGTAATGGGCCACGGCCGCCTCGCCGCCGCTGGCTGGCGACTCGCGTTCTTCGACCATGCCCTTGTCGAGCACGAACAGATGATCGGAGACCTTGCCCGCCTCGATGATCCGTTGTCCGGACGGGAAGAACTGGATGTCCATCGCGCGGACGGCGCGGCGTCGCTCTTCCGGCAGAAGCAGGGAGAAGGGCGGGTCCGTCGTGTCGAAGTCCGCGTACATAGGGGCCAGAGTGAATATTTCACGACCGGCCTGTCAATGCCACGAAGGGATGAGTCGAGCCCGGATGATCCCATGAGGTCGCGGCGCAGACTGCCCCGCGCGCCCTGCCTGGCCCAGCAGCGCTCCCAGTCCGTGGGTCGCACTTCCAGTAACGGCCCGGGGGAATGTCAGTCGATTCGACCGACGCTTCTGATCGGTGGGTCGAAGTCATCCTGTCTCAGGATGTCGAGAACCTGTGTCCGGGTCGTCTGGACGCCGGTGGGCCACAGAGATTTCCAGGTCACGCAGTTTTTAAGGCGATCCTTCGCGCGCCATTCCGACATCGTTCCGGAGTCGCGGCTCGCCTCGACGTCTTCACACAGGTACGACCAGTCCTCGCGGAATTCGCCGACATTCTTCTGTCCCACCACTTCGACCCCGTTTCTTGACCACCGCCAATGGAGCGGTTTCTTGAGAGAGAATTCGCTCTGAAGCCAACGCAAGTCCATGTTCCAGCTGGCGCCGGGTTCGACCCGAAAGGGAATCGATGCGGGACTCACGGTGGTGTGATGGGCCCACTCTTGGCCGCGTCGGACGTGCAATTCTCTCGTGAGTCTGAGGGTGTGGTCGCCGGGTGCGACGAGTGCCTTGAACGGGATCGGACCTCGGGAGGCGATGTCTCCCTGGGAGCTGAAGCGCGCAAGGAAGTGACCATCCGTATAGAGAAACAGGTCATGCTCAACTCCCTCGAATTCTTCGCCTTCCTTGTCTTCGCTGACCCGGTACTCGACCGAGAAATCGATCAGGCAGCACTCGCCGTCTGCGGTGGCGATGCCTGGCGGGACCGGCGGTGGCAACGAGGGTGACGCTGGCACGGGACCCGCGGGCGCAACCGGGGCAGGTGGGGCCGCCGCTACCGGAGCCGCGAGATCCAGCAGCGCCTGTATCAGTTCCCTGGGGGCCTTGGCCTGGGACAGGGCGATGACGTCATCAGCGCTCAACGGCCCCGGCCGCCGGCCGCTGGACTCCAGCCACTGCATGATGAGATCCGGTTCAATCCCCACTTCGACCATGCGGACCACGTCGTTGACGACCGGATCAACGGCCGCGGCCCCGGCAGGCTGAGCGAAAACCGCCGGTGTTGCGATCATGAACGACCATAACAAGCCGATTGCTATCGCCAACCTTGCCGCTGGAATTGCCGTCATGAAGATCCTCTTCGCTTCGCTAGCAGGCTCTGAGTTTCGCCGGTCGCCCATCGCACGGTGATACTCGCAGACTCAACCGGGAAACCATAGCGGTTGGTCCGGATTCTGCCAAGAGACACCAGCTTAGGCGAGGCGGGGCGCCGAATCGACGGATCATGGGAGGAAGTGGGTGGTCCACCTGCGAGACTTCAACAGGGACGCGGTCACTGGGGACGACGTCTGATACCGAAAAAAATGGGCCCCCGTCGTCACCGACGGGGGCCCACATACCTGACAGATCGCTGGATCAGTAGGTGGTGTAGAAGCCAAGAAGGATAGTCTCGATCTCGTCCTCGTTCGTGCCGGTGAAGTTCTGATCAGGCGAGAACTTCTCATAGCCGAGCTTGATATTGGCGTTGTGGCCCTTGATGAAGTAGCTGATGCCGACCCGGAAGGAGTCATAGTCGCCGAGATCGCTGTCGGCATCGCCATCCCATTCCTCATACTCGAACCACGGCTGCCACTGGTT